>Ga0302325_10010698_pt1 | contig 19839 bp, 12 predicted proteins | sample Palsa_T0_2_FD_201948 | JGI IMG/M metagenome (GOLD analysis project Ga0302325, IMG submission 201948) | Peat permafrost microbial communities from Stordalen Mire near Abisko, Sweden - Palsa_T0_2 | ecosystem: Environmental > Terrestrial > Soil > Palsa > Peat permafrost | place: Sweden: Abisko...
GGAGCCTCCTGGCGTCGTAGGGACACGTCGCCCCACCTTTTACGGAAGGTTGCGTCTTCTTACGGAACGCAGCCTCTACTTGGCCGAAGCGATGGCGGCCTGGGCGGCGGCCAGGCGCGCCACGGGGACGCGGTAGGGGCTGCACGACACGTAGCTGAGGCCGAGCTGGTGGCAGAACTTCACGGAGTCGGGATCCCCGCCGTGCTCACCGCAGATGCCCAGCTTGATGCCGGGCCTCGTCGAGCGGCCTTTCTCGATCGCGATCTTCATGAGCTGGCCGACGCCCGCCTGGTCGATCGTGGCAAAGGGATTCCGCTTCATGATGTCAGCCTCCTGGTAGGCGCCGAGGAATGAACCGGAGTCGTCCCGGCTCATGCCGAGGGTGGTCTGGGTCAGATCGTTCGTTCCGAAGCTGAAGAACTCCGCCGTCAGGGCGATCTCATCGGCGGTCAGCGCGCCGCGGGGGACCTCGATCATGGTGCCTACTGAATAGGCGAGCTTCACCTTTTTCTCCGCCTGGACGGCGGCGGCGACCTCGTGGACAATGGCCACCTGCAGATCGAGCTCCCGCTTGAATCCGACGAGCGGGATCATGATCTCGGGGTTGGCCTTGACGCCCTGCTTTTTTGCCGCCGCGGCGGCCTCGAAAACGGCGCGCGCCTGCATGGCCGTGATTTCCGGGTACTTGATGCCGAGGCGGCAGCCGCGGAATCCGAGCATCGGGTTGAACTCGTGCAGCTCGTGCACCCGGTGGGTGATTTTCTCGGCCGGAATCCCGAGCTTCTTGGCCAGCTCCCGCTGCTGGTCTTCCGACTGCGGAAGGAATTCGTGCAGGGGCGGGTCGAGGAAACGGATGGTGGCCGGAAAGCCCTTCAGCGCCTTGAAAATACCGATGAAGTCATCGCGCTGATACGGCAGGAGCTTGGCGAGCGCCGCCTCGCGTTCCGCCTTGGAATCGGCGAGGATCATCTCCCGCATCGCGTCGATGCGGTCGCCCTCGAAGAACATATGCTCGGTGCGCGTCAAACCGATCCCGGTGGCGCCGAAGGCGACCGCGACGCGCGCCTGCTCGGGCGTGTCGGCGTTGGTCCGCACCTGCAATTTCGTGGCCAGCGCGCACCACTTCATGAGCTGGGCGAAATTGGCGCAAGTCCGGTTTTTCCTGGCCTCCGCATTGTCATGGATGAGCCCCTGGATGACCTCGGAGGGCGCCGTTTTTACCTCCCCGGCGTAAACGGTCCCGGTCGTGCCGTCGATGGAGAGAAAATCCCCCTCGGAGAATTTCTGATCGTCGATGGCCAGCGTGCGCGCGCCGTAGTCGACATTGAGCGCGCTGGCCCCGCAGACGCACACCTTGCCCATCTGGCGGGCGACGAGCGCGGCATGCGAGGAGACGCCGCCGCGGGCCGTGAGGATGCCTTCCGCGGCGATCATTCCGCGGAGATCCTCCGGCGAGGTCTCGACCCGGACGAGGAGAACCTTCTGCCCCTTTTCGGCCGCCTCGACGGCGCGATCGGCGTTGAAATAAATCCTGCCCGAGGCCGCGCCCGGCCCGGCGGGCAGACCCGTGGCGATGGCCTTGGTGGCGGCGAGCGCTGCGCGGTCAAAAATGGGGGCGAGGACCTGGTCGAGCTGGTCGGCCGGGACGCGGGTGATGGCCGTCCGCCAGTCGATGAGCTTTTCCTTCACCATCTCCACGGCGATGCGAACGGCGGCGACGCCGGTCCGCTTGCCGTTGCGCGTCTGGAGCATGAAGACCTTCGAGTCCTGGATCGTGAACTCGAAGTCCTGCATATCCTTGAAACGGCTCTCGAGCGTCTGGCGGATGCGCTGCAGCTCCTTGTAGGCGGAGGGCATGACGTCGCGCAACGCCAGCACCGGCTGGGGGGTGCGGACGCCGGCGACGACGTCCTCGCCCTGGGCATTCATGAGAAATTCGCCGTAAAAAATCTTTTCCCCGGTGGCGGGGTCCCGGGTGAAGGCCACCCCGGAGCCGGAGCGATCACCGGTATTGCCGTAGACCATGGCCTGCACGTTCACGGCGGTGCCCCATTCCTGCGGGATATTGTACTTACGGCGGTAAACGATGGCCCGGTCGTTCATCCACGAGCCAAACACGGCGCCGACGGCGCCCTTGAGCTGATCCCACGGGCTGGCGGGAAACTCATGCTCGGTCCGCTCCCGGACCAGGCCCTTGAAACGGGCGACCAGCTCCTTGAGGTCGTCGACCGAAAGCTTGGTGTCCTCGACGTCGTGGTCGTGATGGCGCTCGTGCTTGAGGTTGCCGATAACGGTTTCGAACGGATCGTGATCCTCGCCGGCCCGTTTCTGGACGCCGAGCACGACGTCGCCATACATCTGGACAAAGCGGCGGTAGCAATCCCAGGCGAAGCGCGGGTTGGAGGTCTTCCTGGAGAGGGCCTCGACGGTCTGGTCGTTGAGACCGAGGTTGAGAATCGTGTCCATCATGCCCGGCATGGAATCACGCGCGCCGGAACGCACGGACACGAGCAGGGGATTCTCAAGATCCCCGAAGCCGGCGCCGACCTCGGCCTCAATGGCTGCGATGCCGGCGGCGATCTGCGGATCGAGCGCGGCCGGATACGTGCGCTTGTTCGCGTAATAGTAGGTGCACACTTCCGTGCTGATCGTGAAACCCGGGGGCACGGGCAGCCCGATGCGGCACATTTCGGCCAGGTTGGCCCCTTTTCCGCCGAGCAGGTCCTTCTGGGAGCCGTTGCCGTCGGTTTTCTTTTTCCCGAACAGGAAAACGTATTTTTTGCCCTTGGCGGCGGTGGATTTCGACTTCTTAGCTTTGGATTTGACGGCCATATTAAATAAAAAATGGAGACGCGGAAGCAACCGGTCCCGCCAAGCGGGATCCCGGCGCCATGCTTATTATTTCTTCCCCGCTGCGCGTTGGGCCCGGTACACCACGCGGAACATCTGCAGCGCCAGCCAGAACACGCCGGTGAGGCACGCGGTCGTGAAGGCGCCCCAGAACATGATCATGTGCGGATCGCTCGAAGGCACGTGCGTTTTGAGCACGCTGTACATGTAGATGAAGAAAATGATGACGAGCACGGCATCGACCACCAGGCTGACGGGGGTGACTAGCTTCTGTTCTGATTGTGCCATGGGGCAAAGGAGGCCAAGAAACGCCGTTTTGTCCATGGAAAATTGATTTTTAGGTAGCTTCCGGCCGGGTGGATCGCAAGATTTCAACCCCATGAGTGAATCGCGCCTCAAAATTTTCTCCGGCAACTCCAATCGGGCGCTGGCCGAGGAGATCTGCCTGTCCATTGGCGAGCCGCTCGGCGAGGCCCTGGTCACGAGCTTTCCCGACGGGGAGACCTTCGTGAAGATCAACGAGAATATCCGCGGGCACGATGTTTTCATCATCCAGTCCACCTGCCCGCCGACCAACCATCACCTGATGGAGCTGCTCATCATGATCGATGCGGCGCGGCGCGCCTCGGCCCAGCGCATCACGGCCGTGCTGCCCTTTTACGGCTACGCGCGCCAGGATCGCAAGGACCAGCCCCGGGTCGCGATCACCGCGAAACTCGTCGCCAACCTGCTCGTGTCGGCGGGGGCCAATCGCATCCTGACGATGGACCTGCACAGCCAGCAGATCCAGGGCTTCTTCGACATCCCGGTGGATCATCTCTATGCGTCGCCCGTCTTTTTCGATTACCTGGCCTCGAAGCGCAGCGACTCCCTCGTGGTTTGCTCGCCCGACGTCGGCGGGGTGAAAATGGCGGCGGCCTACGCCAATGTGCTCGGCGCCGGCCTGGGCATCGTGGCCAAGAAGCGGAAAGACGCCTCCACGGTCGAGGCCATCAACGTCGTGGGTGAAGTCGATGGCTGCGACATCCTCCTGGTCGACGACATCACCGAGACGGCCTCCACGCTGGTCGCCGCCGCCAAGATCCTGCGCGAGCGCGGCGCGCGCAGCGTGCGCGCCGCCGTGAGCCACTGCATCCTGACGGAGGCCGCGTTTGAGCGGCTGCGCAGCGGCCTGATCGACGAGCTGATCACGACCAATTCCGTCCCGCTCGTCCCGCACGACCTGCCCATCAAGGTGCTCAGCGTTGCGCCCCTGCTCGGCCAGGCCATCCAGCGGATCAACAGCAACGAGAGCGTGACGAGCCTGTTTCGCATCAAGGGATTTTGAGGGATGAAAAATAAACTCATCGCGCTCGGCCTGCTGGCGGTCGCGACCGCCTCCGGCGAGCCCGCGCTGCGCGTTGACAATTCACCGGTTTCCGCCGGCAAGTCGGCCGTCGTCACGAGCTACGCCGACGTCCTCGAGCCCGTGCAAAAAGCGGTGGTGTCGATTCACTCGACGAAGACGATTCGCGTCGTCAATCCCCTGCTGCGGCAGCTTTTCGGCAATGTTCCCGGCGTGGAGCGCGAGGACAAGGAGACGGGTCTCGGCTCGGGCGTGATCGTCACCGCCGACGGCTACATCCTCACCAACAATCACGTGGTGGAAGGGGCCGACGAATTGACGGTGTCCCTGCCCGACGACCGAAAGTTCACCGCCAAGGTGATCGGCGCCGACGCCAAGACCGACGTGGCCGTCATCAAGATCGATGCCGGCGACCTGCCCACCGTCACGCTCGCCGACAGCGACAAGCTGCGGGTCGGCGACATCGTCTTCGCCGTGGGCAATCCGCTGGAGGTGGGGGAGACGGTCACGATGGGCATCGTGTCCGCCAAAGGCCGCGATCTCGGCCTGCTCGACGGCGTCGGCGGCTACGAAAACTTCATCCAGACCGACGCGGCGATCAACCTGGGCAATTCCGGCGGCGCCCTGGTGGATGCGAAGGGCCGCCTGATCGGCATCAACAGCGCCATCGTCTCCCCTTCGCGCGGCAGCATCGGCCTCGGTTTCGCGGTGCCCATCAATCTCGCCGCCAGCGTGATGCGAAGCCTGATCGCGACCGGAACGGTCCGGCGGGGATACCTGGGGGTCGAGAGTCCGCAGGATCTCACCCCGGAACTCGCCGAGCAACTCGGCCTGCCGAAGGAAACCCGGGGGGTGATCGTCACCGATATCACGCCGGGCAGCCCGGCGGACAAGGGCGGTCTCAAGAGTTCGGACGTCATTCTGGCCGTGAACGAAACGCCCGTTTCCACGATCGAGGAAATGCACCTGGCGATCGGGGAGATGGCTCCCGGCGCGAAGACCGACTTGAAGGTGATGCGCGACGGCAAGCCCGCCACGATTGAGGTGACCCTCGCCGATCCGGAGGAAAATCCCGACGAACTTTTGCCCGGAGTCACGGTCGAACCGGTCACGGAGGATGTCCGCCGCAAAATGGATATCGACCCGCGCATCACCGGGCTGTGCATCACCGCCGTAAGCGACAGCTCCCCCTATATCGAGGTTCTGGTGCCGAACATGGTGATCGTGTCCATCAACCAGGAGGAGATTTCCAGCGTGGCTGCCGCCCGGGAATCGATGAAGCGGCCGGGCCGTTACCTCCTGCTCATTTACTTTCACAACGCCCTCACCTATATCACGCTGGCCGTCAGGAAGGAATAGGCGCCCGGGTGCAACGGCCGATGACTCCGCCGACCGCCATGCAGCTCGAAGACGAACTCGGCGATGTGCTGGAGAAGGCGATGCGCCGATCCGGCCTGGACGATCACGCGCTCGCCGCGCGGTCGGGGGTGGCGGTCTCCCGGATCCTCGACGCCATCGATTACCGCTCCGAGCTGGGCGGCGACGAACTTCGCCGCCTGGCGGCCGCGCTCGACCTCAACGAAGTGGGGCTCTGCGCGCTCGGCCAGGGCCGCTATCCGTTGCCGCAGATCGAGGGGCTCCCCTTTTGCGTGTGGCCGCTGCGCATGCCGCATGGCATCGGCGTGGTGAACGCCTATCTGGTCGCAGAGGAGGGCGGCGGCCGCGGGCTGCTCTTTGACACCGGCGCGGATATCGCTGCGCTCGAACGGGTCCTGCCGCGTCCGCATCGCGACATCGCGGCGGTGTTTCTCACCCACGTTGAGACGGAGCACGCGGGCGGATTGTGCGACGTGGTGGCGCATTTCGGCGAGCCGGCGGCTTTCATTCCCCTGGGTGCGGTGGCGCCATGCGGAAGTCCGGTCGGCGAAGGGGCAACGAAGACTTTTGGCGCGTTGGAAGTGACGGTGTTCAGCACCCCGGGACACGCGCCCGCCCACAACTGCTACCTGGTCCGCGCGCCGTCGGTCGGCGCGGGGCGACCGCTGCTGATCTCGGGCGACCTGATTTTCGCCGGTTCGGCGGGCGGGGGCTATTTTTGCCACCGGCAGCTTCAGATCCATCTGCGCCGGATGCTCGGGACCGTGCCCCCCGCCACCGTCATCGCCCCCGGCCACGGCCCGCTGACGACGGTCGAGAACGAGCTGCGGTATAATCCGTTTCTGGTTTGATCGGAAAGTAGACGCCGCGTCTACTTTTTCCAGTCGGTCAGGATGACGTGTGCGGCGTTGTGTCCCGGAGCCCCGGACACCTCTCCCCAGGGATGCATCCCCGCCCCGCAGAGATAAAGCCCGCCAACGGGCGTCCGGTAATGGGCGAGTTCCTCCAAGGGCCGCTTCCAGAGCAACTGCGAAGGCACCCCGTCGACGTGATGGATGTTTCCGTCCGTGAGGTGGTATCGCTGGGCCATGTCATCGGGCGTGAGCAGCACGTAATCGGTCAATGCGCGCCGGAAATTGGGCGCGTAGCGCTCCATCAGCCGGATGACATTTTCGGCCATTTCTTCCCTGAGCCCAGACCACGATCCGCGGTTCGGCCGGACGGGAGCCCACGTCAGGTAGGCGGACCACGTGTAACGGCCCGCAGGCGCGAGGGAAGGATCGTACACGCTGGGCATGAATGCGGCCAGCAACGGCTCCTTGGGCAGTTCCCCCTGCACGGCTGCGTTCCAGGCCGCCTCCCGATAGGCCCGGTTGGGGGCGATGATCAGGGTCGCATCCCTCAATTGCTCCGGCGTCAGTCCCGGCGCCACGCGATAATCCGGCATCTCGGCGAGCGCCCCGTGAAATTTGAGTCCGGCGGCCGCGTGGGTCTGCAACCCGGCGACGCGCGCCCGAAACGCCGGCTCGAGATCGGACGCATCCATCAAGCCGAGGAAGGTTCGTTTGGGATCGAGGTTGGATACGACGATTCCGCTGCGCAATTTTTCGCCCGACTCGAGTTCGACTCCGCAGGCGCGCCCTCCCTCCACCAGGATGCACCGCACGGCGGAGCCCGTCGCGATCGTGGCGCCCTGCTCGATGGCGGCTTCCGCCATGAGTGCGGTGATGCGCCCCATCCCGCCGCGCACAAACCCGTTCGGCACCGGGGTTCCCGTCTCGCTGTACGCGCCCATCGCGGTCACGAGGGCGAACAAAAGGCCGGTGCCCGGCGCGGCGCCGTCGCCGATGTCCGCGCCGGACGAGGTGTCGCGCATGAGGTCCGACGCGAAGAAGCGGTCCACCATCCCGGTGATCGAACTCGTCAGGACGGTTTCCAACGCCTGCCGGTCGTCCTCATCGGCGCAGCGCGCCCGGAGTTCGCCGAGGGTGGGGGGCTTTTCCATCAGGCAGGGTCCGAAGATCCGCGCCAGCCGCGCCAAAAAATCCTGCCACCGCGGAAACGCCGCCGCATCGGCCGCCGAAAACTTGGCAATCTCCCTCCGGAGCGCGGCGCCGCTTTCCCCCTGCGCGACCCCGGAGGAGAACCGGTCGGTGAAGAGGTAGCTTCCGTCGGGCATCAGCCGGAGAAACCGCCGGGGATCGATCTTCAATCCCCGCGTGTCGAGGCCCAGGTCGCTGATGATCTTCGGCCTCAGGCCCCAAAGGACATTCGCGCACGTCGAGAAATGATAGCCGGGTATCAGCTCCTCAGTCACACAGCACCCGCCGACCTGCTGCCTGGCCTCCAGCACGAGCACCCGCAATCCCGCTTTGCCGAGATAAAAGGCGCTGACCAGCCCGTTGTGCCCGGCGCCGATGATGATGGCGTCGTAGTCCATGCGGTCAGTTTGCCTGGGAAGGGATGTGGAACTTTTTGCCTGATTCATGAGCGGGTTTTATCGCGGTTCGTCCGCCTTGCGATCCGGATGATTTTATTTTGTGCAAAATATTTGTTATTAGATTCTTACAATAGTGTCAGGGAAAGCGGAACGGTACCAGCTTCTATGCGTGCCCAAGGCCCCTCGACCAAGGAAAATGCAAACAATCAATCAAGCTGTTCGCCACACCGATCTTTCAGGCGCAGAGGAAGCGGTCGCCGCCTGGGCCACCTCCGATCCACGACTCAACGCCATGCTGGCGGCGGGAGTCCCGGTTGCGCGGGCTTTGATGCGCCGCGGGAGGCAACTGCTCCAGGACAACCGGCTGGGCGAGGCGGTCGAGAGTTTTCGGCTGGCCACGCTCATGCAGCCGAGCAATCCGGAATGTTGGACCAACTACGGAGTCCTGCTCGACCGCGTCAACGCCTCCCCGGAAGCGATCGCCGCCCTCGAACGTTCGCTCGAATTGTCGTCCCGCCAGCCCGACACCTGGCTCGTTCTCGGCATCGTCCGGGCGAAACAGGGATTGGTGGAAGCCGCCGAAGCCGCCTACCGGAGAGTCTTGAAGCTGGATCCCAAATCGGCCATCGCCTGGCAATGCCTGGGACTCCTCAAGGAGGGGATCAGGCATTACAAAGATGCGATCGATTGCTTCCAAATCTGCATCGAGCGAGGAGGCGCGAGCGCGGCGCTTTGGGCCAATTTGGGCAAGCTCCTGCAGCAGAGCAGCCGCATGGCCGAGTCCTGCCAGGCTTATGCGGAAGCCGTCCGCATGGATGGCGACAACGTGCGATTTCGGGAAATGCTTCGCCAGGGCTGTTTCCTGCGCGATGTGTACGAAGGCCGACCCATCGACCAGGCTTTCACCGACTTTCGAGGGTCCGCGCCGGCGGCCAATCCGACCGATCGGGACCTGATCGAACTATCTTTCCGGACCTTCAATATTCTGGCCGGATTCGGGCACGGGGAGGCCGCCGCCCGGCTCGGCCGGAAGCACCTGGAGTTGTGGCCGGACAGTCCCTCCATGGAATTTTTGCTGGAAGCGGTAAACGGCGCGGCCGGCGTGGAACGCTCGCCGCCCGCATTCATCGCGGAGCACTTTGATGCCTTTGCCGAGGGCTTTGACGCCCAGCTCGTGGGCATGCTCGGTTACGATATTCCTGAAAAACTCTGCGCGGCGGTACGGGCGGCCGCCGCTCCCGGCCGCCGCTACGAAGTGCTCGACGCGGGATGCGGCACCGGTCTGTGCGGCCCGTGGCTCGTGCCTTGTGCCCGGACCTTGACGGGGGTCGATCTCTCGCGGAAGATGCTGGGTCAGGCGGCGAAGCGCGGCATCTATGGCGATCTGGTCTGCGAGGATCTCACGACCTTCCTCCACCGCTCCGAGGGCCGGTTCGATCTGGTCGTGGCGGCGGACGTCATCATCTACCTTGGCAATCTGGCGCCGTTTTTTGATGCGGCCACCCGGGCGATCCGTCCCGGCGGTCTGCTTGCGTTCAGCACGGAGGTTATCCCGGCCGGAACCTACCGATTGCTGGCCTCCGGCCGCTTTGCCCAATCCGTCGCGTATGTCCGGAGCGTGGCGGCGCCGGCGTTTGAGGAGCTCGCCTGCCTGGCGACGACGATCCGCTGGGAAGCCACCGCGCGAGTGCCGGGTCAGATCTTCGTCTTTCGCCGGCGTTAAAAAATGGTCGGGGCGGTCAGATTCGAACTGACGACCTCTACGTCCCGAACGTAGCGCTCTACCAGGCTAAGCTACGCCCCGACTTTATCGCTGAAGGGCAAGAATCCCTCGGAGAACGAAAGGCCGCAAGCAGAAAAGGCAAAGCTCTTTGTCTCCAATCGGGCCGGCGAAAACGCCTCATTATTCGCACGATTGTGAAATAATCTGTGAAATCCGAACCTAATGAAAAAGAAGCCTAACTCGATCGATCAATTTCACTCTGAAGTATTCGCAGTTTTGCCAGGATTTCAGCCCATTCCAACGACGGCCCGTAGTACATTTCTCTGCGCATGCGTTGGTAGTCGCGCTCAAGGGCGCCAACGTGGTCCGGAGCCGGAAGCAGCTTGAAAGTGCCCGGGACGGCCGTCGCAAAATTAGTCCAGGAGTTGCGGTAAAACGCTTCCTTGAATGCCACGACACGTGTACGTAGACCCGAGTCTTGGAGGGCCCTCTTGCCTCCTTCGTGATCGGCCAGCGCCACCGTGTCCGCGTAATGCCTTGAGTAATTCTTGGTGAAAAGCTTCTCCTTGGGACGGTGGGCCTCGGCGTGAAGGATGGTCGCCTTTTCCCAAAACGTCCGTTCGATCGCCAACGCCCGGACCGACACGGAGGCGTCAGTGATGAGGGGATAGGCTTCGGCAATATAAGGTGTAATGGTCGCCTTGGTTACCGGCCAGGGGTCTGCCTTCGCACCGCATTCGATTCGCACCACTCGTGAGATGTACGAATCTCCGATCGGCGTCGGCGATACGCTCGGATACTGAAAGATCAGAGTCAGCTCATCCGTCTCGTCCACGCTGTATTTCCAAGCGCCCGACCCAATCGCGTTACGGGTCCTAGACTCGAGTTGAGTCTTGAAATCGCCTGCAATCCAGTGGCCGCATGCGGCCGCAAGCTCTGCGATTTTCTTTTTGGCTTGGCTTTTATTCGCGGCCTTCTCCGGGTCATGTTCGTCACTGTCAAAACCCAACAGTTCCCGGCCGACCGTTATGTCCACGTCCTCGGAAAATCGATTGATCGCCCGGTAAACTTTGGAAAGCGATGTTCCTCCCTTGAATACCAGGTGGTCGCCTATACCCGGGATTCCCTGGAAGAGCTGCCCAAGGGTCCAACAGACCCAGAAATCCTTCTCGGCGATCGCCTCATTGCTGAAGCCGAGCTTCTGCGCCGTGGCGCTAAAAAGCTCCGCTCGCTCCCGGTTGCTGAGGGCAAGAACCGAGTTCATAGCATTTCCGATTCGACGCTGATTTCTTTCAAGATCGGTTGCATCCACTGAGGAAGCTCTGGTGCGAGCTTTTTAAGCTCGCGCTTCGTGCTTGCCTTGAGATTCCGGCGCAAGCGTTCCCTTTGTGTGGGTCCAAGCCCCCCAGAGCCCAGGTGGCGAAGTGCTTGAATTACGGTGCCGGCCTCCGTACCGGCCCCAATCAGACTGCTGGGCGCGACGCGTTGGAATTTGATCTGCGAATTTCCGAGCTTTACAGGTGGAATGCTAGCAGTGGTCTTGATGACCAATTGTCCGGGGACCTGCTCGGAGAGGCCCAGTAAATTCGCCGCCGTTGCGCCCGACACCTGCCAGGGAGCATGACGAGATTCCAGGATCACGCGGGCCACGTCCATCGAACTGGATGTGCTTTGGCCAATGATTGGATGGAAGCGGGGCCGCTCATAAAAGCCCCGCCGGATGCGCTTGAGCTTGCCCGATTTTGCCAGGCGCGCCAAGGCTTGCCGGATCGCAGCGGGCTTGCCAATGGTTGAGAAATCCTTAGCAATTTTTGGCAAAGGATTCTTACTCGACCAAATAGATCTTATTATCTTTTCATCAATTGGATACGATGTTCTCACCTAAATTTAATGTCACAAACAATGCATCGTTTTAGTGACAAATCGAGCTAAATTTTATCGCGCCGGGAATCGCGCAAGGCCACGACATCAAGAACTCTAACCGACTCGCGTAATCGAAGTCAGCAAGCATCCGTTGGGGATGGCATTAACCAGCGATTTTTGGAGGTGGCACTGATCGCGAAAGCCATTCCTGCTGATGCGGGACCGGGGCAATAAATTACCCCACAGCAGTGCATGGATACGCCAATCCAGAACAACATCGAAAGTCGCTCAGCGACGAGCGAGGAATCTCTCCGCATAGCCAAGGTTGCAAAGTTGCGTCAGGAGATTGAGGCGCTTGAGGCTCAAAAGAACGCAAAGGAACAGGAACTGATTAAGCTTCAACTTGAGCCGAGCTCATTGTTCGAAGGTTTTGATCGCGCCGACCGTTCCTCGCCGGCGTTGAGGCCCGAAGAAAAAATCGCCCTATTTCTCGAGCTATTTGGCGCTCGGCGCGATGTCTATCCCAAGTTCTGGGAGAATCTCAGCTCTGGTAAAAAGGGCTATTCGCCGGCGTACATAAATGACCACATGACCGGAGAATCCGGGAAGCGATTTCTCCCATTGGACGAGCACGTCATCGAAAGACATCTTCGCGGCCAGCAGGCAATTGGTGTCTACGCACTGCGGCCGGATGATTCGTGCATCTTCCTTGCCGCCGATTTCGATGGTGAGGGATGGCGAGAAAACGTCCTCGCTTACCGGGAGGCGGGCCAAAAATCCGGGGTGACCGCCGCAACAGAACGGTCGCGGTCTGGCAACGGCGCCCATGCCTGGATTTTCTTTGCCGAACCCGTGCCGGCGGCCCTCGCGCGGCAGTTGGGGACAATCCTGCTCGCCAAGGCATCGGCCTTGCGGCCGACGATGAGTCTGAACGCCTATGACCGGCTGTTTCCGAATCAGGACACGATGCCCAAAGGCGGCTTTGGCAACCTCATTGCACTACCGCTGGCCGGAGAACCCAGGAAAAAGGGGAATACGGTTTTCCTGGATGACAACTTGGAGCCGCGCCTGGACCAATGGGCATTCCTGGCGACGGTACACCGGCTCCGTCGGGAGGACTTGGACAGAATTCTTGGCCAAATAGCGCCAATCGCGGCGCTCGCGCGGGTCGGGAACGATGATATCGCGTTTGCGCTGGAAAGTGACGAGTGCGCGCTGGATTTGTCCCGTCCGACGATCAAGGCAGGGATGATCTCCGGCGACGTGACACTGCGCTTCGACTCCCGTCTGCACATTCCGCGCAAGATTCCTGCGGCCGTACTGGCCGCACTCAAGAGACTGGCGACGTTCGCCAATCCAGTTTTCCACCACAAACTCCGGCTGCGCTTCGCGACATACGACACGCCAAGATTCATTTTCGCCGGCGAGTGGCATCCGGATAGGCTCGTGCTCCCACGTGGGGCAATGGACGACGCTGCGGCGGTTCTGGAGTCCGCCGGCGCCAACGTGACGATCCAGGATGCACGTTCCGATGGCAGACGGGCGCGGTGGACGTTCCACGGCGAATTGCGACCCGAGCAGGAAGCAGCCGTCCAGGAAATGGCCAAGCATGACTACGGCGTCCTGTGCGCGCCCCCGGGCGCCGGCAAGACGGTCATGGGTTGCGCCCTGATCGCTCGCCATCGGACCTCAACCCTGGTGCTGGTCCACCGTACCGTTCTGCTCGATCAGTGGCGCGAGGAGCTGGGGCGTTTCCTCGGAATCGTAAAGCGGAAAGAAATCGGCATCTGGCGTGGAGCCACCCGGCGGCTTACCCAGAAACTCGACATTGCAATGCTTCCCAGTCTCGCTCGCGTCGAAGACCACGCGGCGTTCTTCCAGGGGTACGGCTTGGTGCTCGTCGATGAGTGCCATCACGTGCCGGCCGTCACCTTTGAAGCGCTCCTCAAGGCATGCCCGTCGCGGAAAATTCTCGGCCTAACTGCGACGCCCCTCCGAAAGGACGGACTTGAAAAACTGATCCATTTGCAATGCGGCCCCGTCCGCCACACGATCCATACTACGACCGACGATGGGGCGCCCAGAACAGTTTACGTCCGGCGAAGCTCATTTCATGTGCCGGATGTTCTAGGGCAGCGTCCGCCGCTCCACGCCGTTTGGGAGGCCCTCGTCGCGGACGCCGGAAGGGCAAAGCAAATCGTTGGGGACATTCGTGCGGCCCTCGACGAGGGCCGCTGTCCGCTGGTGCTCTCAGATCGGAAGACTCATCTCGAAAAGCTCGAAGCTGAACTCACGACCCAGATTGGCCTGTCAGATACGGCGATCTATCGGCTCGAAAGCGGCATCGGAAAGAAGCAGCGGCAAGCGATTCGGGAGGAGATCGATCGTCGTTTCGAAGGGGGCAGGCAATTCGTGTTACTCGCCACTGCCTCCTTGATTGGTGAAGGTTTCGATCTTCCCCGCTTGGACACTCTGTTCCTCGCTATGCCCCTTTCATTCAAGGGCCGCCTGGTCCAGTACGCCGGCCGCTTGCATCGTTCTCACGCCGACAAGCGGGAAATTCGCGTGTACGACTACCTAGACGAAGGAAATCCGCTCACGGTGGCGATGTTCCGCCGGAGAAGCGGCGCCTACCGGCAGATGGGCTACCGCGTGGTGATGGACCAGGATGACATCGCTGCGCGGCTGGATTTCAGATGACAACGCCCCGAGCGGTATTGTGCCTCGCTTTCCACCCGAGATTTCACAGAAAAATCCGCAAAATCAGTGAAATGGCCACGCAAGTCGTTGCAGCGCAAGGAATGGATCTCACGTCCCGAACGTAGCGCTCTACCAGGCTAAGCTACGCCCCGACACTATCGCTGAAGGGTGAGAGTCGCTGCTGGAAGTGGGGGTCGCAAGCAGAAAAGGAGCGCATAGTCCTTTGGGGTGAAAAATCCGGAAATACCGGGCTTTCGAGGAAAAGTGTGAACTATTCTGTGAACCGCGTTCATTCGATTGGCATAGCTGAGAAGCGCTGTTGGAGACATGAGCAGCGTTATTGTTTTCTCCGGGCGATGTTCGGAAATCCTTTGAATTGATTTTCATCTTCATTTTTTAGACGTCAGCTCAACCGTGGCCTCGGGCGGCGGCTCGGCTTTGGCTTCGCGCCTAGGCTTGGGTTCGGCTGCATCCTTGCGCATCCCGTGCTCCGCCTGACTCCAATCCTCGGCCGCATGGCCTTCGCGGCGCCCATGCTGCTCATATAGCTCATAGGCACGCCTGGCGATTTGCGGCGCTAAATCGGAGGACGTGTTGGCCTTGGCTTCAGGTTTCGCGTCTCCTTTGCCACGGTCAAAAATCCGATACGCGAGCAGCTTCACGCGGTCATTCAAGAGAAACCAGGCGAGCGCATAACCCCAAACGAACAGCGCCCAGCCCCAGCCGAGCGGGGCCATAAACAGCCCATAAACCGCGATCAACGTCGCCACGATTTGCGTGCCGAGGACCGCCACCCACAAAATCCGCGCGGGGCGAATGGACCAGAACGGGCCGCGGGTGCGGGTGAGGAAGATCGTCAGGTGTCCCGCCACGGACAGCTTCAAATACATCAGCGTCTGGACGCGCGCATGGTCGAGATGAAAAACGCGCAAACCGAGCCAAAACAGGCCGAATGCCGCAATGACCCCGACGACGCCCAGCACCGTGGAAATCCCCAAGACCACGCGCATGTTCCAGGCCTCAGGCTTGTCCCGGTAATGGACGTTGTCATAGGCGATGGACAGGATGGCACCGTCGTTGAGCAGCGCCAGCATCACGATCATGACCGCGGTCAGCGGATAGAAATTGAAGATCAGGATCGCCAGCGTCATGAAGAACAGCACCCGAAGGGTCTCGGCGATGCGGTAGATCGCATAGCTATTCATCCGCTGGAAGATGCGGCGGCTCTCCTTGATCGCATCGATGATCACTGACAGACCGGGCGTTGTCAGCACGATGGCCGCCGCCGCGCGCGCCGCGTCCGTTGCGCTTGAGACGGCGATGCCACAATCGGCCTTCTTCAGCGCGGGGGCGTCATTCACCCCGTCGCCGGTCATGCCGACGATGTGGCCGAGCTTTTGCAGCACGTCCACGATGTGGAACTTGTGTTCGGGAAACACCTGGGCGAATCCGTCGGCCTTTTCGATTTCCCCGGTCACCGCCGCGGTCTCCTGCTTCTTTGAGTCGCCCAGATTGCCGGCATCGAGGATGTTCGTGCCCATGTCCAACTTTTTGGCGGTTTCCTTGGCGATGGCCAGGGCATCGCCCGTCACCATCTTGACTTTGACGCCCATCGCCAGCGCGGTCGCAATCGTTTCCTTGGCGTCTTCCCGTGGCGGATCGAACAGCGGCAACACGCCCAGGAACTGCCACTTGTCATCCTGGTCCGCCCGGGCAACGCCCAACGAACGAAAGCCACGGGCGGCAAAATCGTCGACCGCCTTGCCGGCGGCTTCCTTCACCTGCCCGGCATTGGCCGACAGGGCCAAGATCACCTGCGGCGCGCCCTTCGTCGTCTTGAACGTCTTTCCGTCCTTGCCTTTGACGGTGGCTTCCGTGCGCTTATGCACCGGGTCGAATGGCTGGAAATGAACCACCTCATACGCCTTTAACGCATTCTTGTCCTTCAGTCCGCCCAGCACGGCCAGGTCAATGGTGTCATTATTGTCCCCGCGCGACGCCAGCGCCCCGTCGAGGATGACTTGATCGGCGGTCATATTGTTCACGCAGAACGGATCGCCCAGCGTCAGCTTATTCTGGGTCAGGGTGCCGGTCTTGTCCGCGCACAGCACGTCCACGCCGGCCAATTCCTCGATCGCCACCAACCGGCTCAAGATCGCCTTTTTCCTGGCGAGCAGGCGCGCGCCGACCGCCATCGTGACCGACAACACCGTTGGCATCGCCACTGGGATCGCTGCCACGGTCAGCACCAGGGCGAACTGCAGCGTGCTAAGGACCGGGTCTCCGCGAAAGATCGCAACCGTAATGATTATCGCCACCAATGTGACCGCGAGAACGATGAGGTAATTGCCGATCTTCAAAACCGCCTTTTGAAAATGGCTGACCGTGTGCGCCTCCTGCACCAGTTGCGCCGTCTTGCCGAAGTAAGTATTCTCACCCGTGGCATAGACCAGCGCGCCGATTTCACCCCGGCGAAGGGTCGAGCCGGAGAACACCGCCTGGCCGCATTTTTTCTCGACGGGCAGGGATTCGCCCGTCAACGCCGACTGGTCGACTTCCACGGAATCGCCCTCCAACAGGCGCGCGTCCGCTGGCACAATGTCCCCCAGTCGCAGGCGGATGACATCCCCCGGAACCAATTCCCGGGCTGCCGGATTGATCCATTTTCCGTCGCGGATCACCCGGGCCTTGATCGCCAGCCTGGCCTTGAGTGCGGCGATCTCATTTCCAGCCTGGCGCTCCTCCCAGAATCCGACCACGGCGTTGGCCGCAAGCAAAAGAAAGATGATGAAGAAGTCCGGCCAGTGCCGGACCACGGCCGACAGGATCACCGCAATCTCGATCATCCACGGGATGGGCCCCCAAAAATAGCTGAGAAACTTCAGGAAGAGATTGGTCTTCTTTTCTGTAAGCTCGTTGGGCCCGTATTGGGTCAACCGCTTCTCCGCCTCGGTTTGACTTAGGCCATTGGGCGAGTAGTCCAGCTTTTTCTCCACCTCCGCCAGGGGCAGCATCTTCAGATCTTCCTTCGGATCGGTCTTGGCGTCGGGTTTCGATCCCGGCTTGGCCTCGGGAGCCTTGGGCTGATCGGTACTCGGTTTCATAATGGCAATTCTTTCTTTTCCGCCTCCATTGCGGCATCGTACGCGCCGCGGCGAGCGGCCGCGTTGCACTTGGCCCGGTGATACAGAGCCTGTTGTGCGGCCGACACATGGGATTCATCGCCTCGCCAAATCTCCAAGGCCGGTTGCTGGATGGCGCGGGCAAACGAAAACGCCACCGCCCAGGGCAGCCGCGACTTGAATCGCACATTCATGGCGTTCAGCCGGGCAGAGGCCAGTTCAGGGGATTGGCCGCCCGAGAGGAAGGCGATCCCCGGAATGGCCGCGGGGACGGCCCGCAACAGACACCGGATCGTGGCATCGGCCACCTGGTCCACCGTCTCCTGCTTGGGGCAGCTCAATCCCGGAAGCACCATGTTGGGCTTCAGGATCATGCCCTCCAGCATCACCCGTTGAACGTAAAGCTGGTTGAAAACCGTTCGCAGAACTTCCTTCGTCACCTCGCCGCACCGCTCCAGGGTGTGCTCGCCGTCCATGAGCACTTCCGGTTCGACCACGGGGACCAGTCCGCCTTCCTGGCACAGCGCGGCGTAGCGGGCCAACGCCTGTGCGTTGGCCTCGATGCAACCCCGGCTGGGAATGCCATCGCCCAGGGCGATCACCGCGCGCCACTTGGCAAAACGGGCGCCCAGGTGCGAGTAAGAGGCGAGACGCTCGCGCAATCCGTCCAGACCGTCGGTTATCTTCTCCCCCGGATGAGCTGCCATGTCCTTGGCGCCGGCATCGACTTTGATGCCGGGAATGATTCCGGCATCGGTGATAACCTTAATAAAGGGGGTGCCGTCCCTTTTTTTCTGATGGATCGTCTCATCGCAGAGAATCGCGCCGCTGATGGCCTCGCCGAGACCGGGCGTGGTGATAATCAACTCCCGATAGGCCCGTCTCGCTTCCATGGTCTGAGGAATCCCCAGCTTGGCGAACCGTTTATCGCAGGTTGGATTGCTTTCGTCCATCGCCAGGAGGCCCTTGTCGCCAGCGACCAGCATGCTCGCGGTGTCGATCAGCCGTTGCTCGTTCATTGGGTGCAGTCAGGTTGGTTGAAGGACATGCGCGTTATCTTCGATCCGTTGTCCCTTCGGAGTTTCAGCCGGACTCCACTTCCAGTTCCGAATCTCCGGCAGGTCCTCGCCGTGCTTGTCGATATACCGCTTGTGCTCGATGAGCTTGTCCCGCATTTGCTGCTTCAGGTAGGCGCCCTTGGTCCCCAAATTCGGCACGCGGTCGACCACGTCCTGCACGAGGTGAAATCGATCGAGGTCGTTCTGAACCCGCATGTCGAAGGCCGTCGTGATCGTGCCTTCCTCCTTGTAGCCCCGGACATGAAGGTTGCGGTTGGTCCGGCGGTAGGTGAGGCGGTGGACCAGCCACGGATAGCCATGGAATCCAAAGACGATGTGCTTATCCGTGGTGAACAGCGAATCGTAATCCGTTTCGTTCAGTCCGTGCGGGTGTTCGCTGGCGGACTGCAACTTCATGAGGTCCACGACGTTGATCACCCGAATTTTCAGGTCGGGCAGGTGCCGGCGAAGAATTGAAACGGCGGCCAGGATCTCCAGCGTGGGCGTGTCCCCGCAGCATGCCATCACGACGTCCGGCTCGGCATCCTGGTCATTGCTGGCCCACTGCCAGATGCCAATTCCTTCAGTGCAATGCGTCACCGCGGCGTCCATGGTCAGCCATTGCGGAAGAGCGTGCTTGCCGGCTACCACCACGTTGACGTAATTCCGACTGCGCAGGCAGTGATCGAAGACCGAGAGGAGGCAATTCGCATCCGGCGGCAGATAAACCCGCACGACGTCGGCCTTCTTGTTGATCACGTGATCAAGAAAGCCCGGATCCTGATGGGTGAAGCCGTTGTGGTCCTGCTGCCAGACATGGGAGGCGAGCAAGTAATTCAATGACGAGATCTTCCGGCGCCACGGCAGTTCCAGGCACACCTTCAGCCATTTGGCATGCTGGCTGAACATCGAGTCGACGATGCGGATGAAGGCTTCGTAGCTGTTGAACAGCCCATGCCGGCCGGTCAGCAGATATCCCTCCAGCCAACCCTCACACTGGTGCTCGCTGAGCATCGAGTCCAAAACCCGCCCGGCGGGGGCTAGGAATTCGTCATTTTTCGCTTCCCGAGCGTCCCACTGCCGGTTGGTGACCTCGAAGACGGCCCCGAGAAGATTGGAGAGGGTTTCATCGGGACCGAAGATCCGGAAATTGTGGCGGTCCAGATTTAACTTCGCCACATCCCGCAGAAACTTGCCCAACACCAGTGTGTCCTGGGCGGTAACGGCGCCGGGCGAAGGCACCTCGACCGCATGGTTGTGGAAGTCCGGCATGCGCAGGTCACGCAGCAGGATTCCGCCATTGGCGTGCGGATTGGAGCCCATCCGCCGGTCTCCCTTTGGCGCCAGCTCGGCCAGCTCGA
>Ga0302325_10010699_pt1 | contig 19839 bp, 17 predicted proteins | sample Palsa_T0_2_FD_201948 | JGI IMG/M metagenome (GOLD analysis project Ga0302325, IMG submission 201948) | Peat permafrost microbial communities from Stordalen Mire near Abisko, Sweden - Palsa_T0_2 | ecosystem: Environmental > Terrestrial > Soil > Palsa > Peat permafrost | place: Sweden: Abisko...
CGGCAGCGCAGCTTGACCATCAAGGAAACCAGGTCGAGGCCGCCGGCTTCAGCGCGAGCGACCAACTCCGCGACGTTGTTCGGAGCGTGAACAATGTCGGCGTCGGTGAGTAGGAAATAGTCCGGCGGGAGCGACTGAGCGTAGTTCAAGCCTTCGGAGATCGCCCAAAGTTTGCCGGACCAACCGGGAGGAAGCGGACCAGCTTTCACCCCTGAAGCGCCCGCTTGGGCTGCTATCGATGCCGTTCGATCGGAACTGTGGTCGTCCACCAGAATCACGCGCCAGGCGTGAAGCGATATTATCGCCTCTCCGACGACGGATTCCTCATTACGCGCGGGAATGATGACACAAACCGATTTGGTTACGGCGGCCGCCGCCGATTTTGGTGGCGTTTTGATTAGCCAGAAGCCGCCACGAGCAGTGAAAAGATAAATCCACGCCGCGAGCGCAGCCGCCCCGGCAAGCTCCAGGATCAAATGGCAATCACGACTTTGCCGACGAAATCGCCCGCGGCCTGACAACGGTACGCATCGGCGGCTTGGTCAAATGGAAACACCTTGTCGACCAGCGGCTTGATCTTGTTTACTTCGATCGCGCGATTCATATCCTCGAACATGGCACGGCTTCCGACGCCGATGCCAGCCATGGTGCCGCTCTTCATCATGAGAATAGCGGGATTGATGTCGCCTTTCACACCGGCCAGGAAACCAATCAGCGCCACTTTTCCGCCGAACGCAGCCACTTCGAAGGAGCGTGTCAGTGATCCTGCGCCGCCATTTTCAATGACGTGATCGGCGCCTCGTCCGCCAGTGATGCGGAGCACTTCTTTCTCCCAATCCGGAAAGCGTTTGTAATTGACGCCGTCGGAAGCTCCCAGGATGCCGGCCCGCTTGATCTTTTCGTCGCTGGAAGAGGTAACGATGACGCGCGCTCCGGCGGCCTTGGCGAACTGCAAAGCGGCAATGGAAACTCCGCCGGTACCGATGCAAAGGACTGTATCGCCCGGTTTGACGGATTTGCCGGAGACCATCAGAGCGTTCCAAGCAGTGAGCCCGGCGCAAGGCAGCGTGGCAGCCTGCTCAAAAGAAATGCTGGGTGGGATGGCGATGACGCCATCCTCGTGCAAAACAATCTGCTCCGCCAGCACGCCATCCAAGGGAACGCCCAACGCCGGGAAGCGTTCCACCATCGGTCCTGAGATCCAGCCCTGAAAGAACGTGCCGGCTACGCGGTCGCCTGTTTTGAATCGCTTCACTCCAGCGCCGACAGCCGCGACCTCGCCAGCTCCATCCGACAACGGGATGGTATCGCGGCTCACGGCTCCACTGAAGTAGTTGCCGGTGACGATCATCTGGTCCCGATAATTGAGCGATGTGGCGCGAATGCGAATTGCAACTTCGCCAGGGCCGGGCTGCGGGTCGGGACGCTCGGCGCGCACCAATGCATCCAGGCTGGTGGCGCCTTTTTTCAGCTCGTAAACTTTCATCTGTACGATTGTACAGGCAGCAGCTAGAACGGGTACAGCGATATACCGGCAGCCGGAGCACCAGGCCCAGCTTGCTCGTCGGCGGGAGCGCCCACTGGTTGTTCTTGAAGTTCGCCCGTTTGTTCGGTGGCGACGGGGCGGCAAAAGATGCCGGAGTCGCCCAGGTAAACTTCCAGCTCCGAAGGCCGCGGCAGCGTGCCCTGGATCAAGGCTTCCGACAGCGGATCCTCGATGAACTTCTGAAGCGCCCGGCGCAATGGCCGCGCGCCGTAGCTGCGGTCCACCAGTGTCTTCTCGAGAATGTACCGCGCGGCATCTTCGTTGACGCGGATTTTGATCTGCTTAGCGACGAGGTTGATGTTGATTTGTTCAACCAGAAGACTGATGATCTGGAGCAGATCTTCATCGCTGAGCGAGGTGAACAAGATCACTTCATCCAGCCGGTTCAGGAATTCCGGATTGAAGGCCTTCTTCACTTCGGCCATCACCTGGTCTTCCACTTTGGTAGGAACGCCGCTGAGCGATGGCGCGGAGAATCCGATGGACGCCTTTTTGTCAAGGAAACGAGCGCCCAGGTTGGAGGTCATGATGATGATGGTGTTCTTAAAATCGACCGTGTTTCCAAGGCCGTCGGTGAGCTGTCCATCCTCGAAAACCTGGAGCAGGATGTTGTAAACATCCGGATGCGCCTTCTCGATTTCATCCAACAAGATGATCGAATAAGGTGCACGCTTGACTCGCTCGGTGAGCTGGCCACCCTCTTCATAGCCAACATATCCGGGAGGCGAGCCGATCAACTTCGAGACCGAGTGTTTTTCCATGAACTCGGACATATCAAAGCGAATGAGCGACTTTTCACTGCCGAACAGGAATTCGGCCAGCGCTCGGGCGACTTCGGTTTTGCCGACGCCCGTGGGCCCCAGGAACAGGAACGAACCGGCGGGTCTTTTTGGCGACTTTAATCCCGCGCGGGAGCGGCGGATGGCACGCGCCAGAGCCGAGATGGCTTTCTCCTGGCTGATGACGCGTTTGTGAAGCTCCTCTTCAATGCGGATGAGCTTGGAGACTTCTTCTTCTCGAATGGCGGTCATCGGGACGCCGGTCCACCGCGCGACCACGTCTTCGATGTCGTCCTTGGTTACGACTCCAGTGGAGGTATCGTCCAAGTTATATTTTTCGCGGAGCTGGCGCAGGTTTTCGCGCTCCTTCCGCTCCTCGTCCGAATAGAAGCGCGCTTTTTCGAACTCGTGATTCGCAATGGCGTTCTCCATGCGATGCACGATGAATTTGATGCGCTTTTGAATATCGGCCACTTCGCCCGGCAGCGTAGTCTGGCGCAATTTAACGCGAGCGCCCGCTTCGTCGATCAAATCGATGGCCTTATCCGGCAAAAAACGGTCCGGAATAAAGCGCGTGGAAGCATGCACGGCCGATTCAATCGCTTCGTCTGTATAAGCGACGGCGTGAAATTTTTCGTAGCGTTCTTTAATACCGTACAGTATGCGGATCGCGTCCGATTCGTTGGGCGGCGGCACTTTGACGGCCTGGAAGCGGCGCTCGAGCGAACGGTCTTTCTCGATGGACTTGCGATATTCGCCAGGCGTCGTTGCGCCGATGCACTGGATTTCGCCGCGCGACAGCGCCGGTTTCAGAATATTGGCGGCATCCAACGACCCTTCGGCCGATCCGGCGCCCACCAAAGTGTGCAACTCATCGATGAAGATGATGGCGTTCTGATTTTCCATCAACTCCTTCATGATCGTTTTAAGACGCTCTTCAAACTGGCCGCGATACTTGGTGCCGGCCACAATAAGCGAAAGGTCCAGAGCGAGGATGCGCTTGTCGGCGAGGAAAGAAGGAACGTCGCCATCGGCAATTTTCTGGGCGAGGCCTTCCACAATGGCGGTCTTGCCTACGCCAGGTTCGCCGATCAGCACCGGGTTGTTCTTGGTGCGGCGGCATAGAATCTGGACTACGCGCTCCAGCTCATAGTCGCGGCCAATCAGCGGATCGAGCGAGCCGTCCATGGCGGCCTGGGTGAGATCGCGGCTGAACTCGGCCAGCAAGGAACTTTCCTTGGGTTTGTTGGAGGCGACGCGTTCCGATGAAGATCGCTGGATTTCTTCGCGCACTTGCGACAGCCGCAGGCCGCGTTCATGCAGGATTTCGGCTGCAAAACACTTTTCTTCGCGCAGCAAGCCCAGCAAAAGATGCTCGGTGCCGATGTGCTTATGATTCAAGCGCTCGGCTTCTTCGGCGCCATAGGCCAGCACCCGCTTGCACTCGTGGCTGAGCGGCAGATCCACCGAAGTGGATACCTTCTCCCGAATGGTGGTGTGCGCTTCAATTTGCTTGCGAATAGATTCGATGGCGGCATGGGACCGCAGGAAACGATTCGCTAAAGCTTTATCCTCCCTCAGGAGACCGAGCAAAAGATGTTCAGTCTCGATGTAGGGACTTCCAAACTGGCTGGCTTCGTATCTTGCAAAGAAGATGACTCGCCGCGCCTTCTCGGTATAACGTTCAAACATGATTACCGCCGTCCTTCCACATTATCGGATGTTCCAGTCACTGCCGACAGAGCAGGAACGTTTTCTTCAGGCTGCGTTCCAACCCAGAGGGTCAAATCCCCTTTGTCCAACTGCAGAATCCGGTCGCATCGGGTCGCAAATGAGAGGTTGTGCGTTACGTAAATGGATGTGAGCTTATGAGAGCGGTGCAGATCTTGCAGCAGGGAAATGATCATTTCGCCCGTCCGGAAGTCCAGATTCCCGGTAGGCTCGTCGGCGAGCAGAACAGAGGGCTTACCGGCCAAAGCTCTAGCAACCGCAACGCGCTGCTGCTCGCCTCCCGATAATTCTCCCGCGCGATGTGACGCGCGGTTTCGTAACCCGACTTCATCCAACCTCGCAAGCGAAGCAGGCTCCGCATCCTGGGTGCGGACACCCCGTATCAGCAGTGGCATCATCACGTTCTCGAGCGCCGTAAATTCCGGGAGCAACGAGTGATTCTGCCAAACGAACCCAATCTCCCGGTTTCGAAACTCCGCGAGCTCGGTATCCGAGAAACTGGAAATGTCCTGGTGTCCGAAGTATATCGTACCGCTGGAAGGCCTGTCCAGACCTCCTAGCAGATACATGAGAGTACTTTTGCCCGCGCCCGATTCACCCACCAGAGCCAAGCGCTCGCCGGGCGCGATCTCGAAGCTAAGGTCTTGAAACACTACTAAATCGGCTCCGCCGGAGCGGAACTTTTTGGTCAGATTGACGCCGCGGAAGCCGCCGGGGCCATCGGTGTCCATGAAGCGGATCCCTCTGCTACTAGGCTAGCACTGCGGCTGGTTGTTGGTTATTGGTTGTTGGTGCTTGATTGTTGTCCGATCGCGAGATTTCCCATGCTGCCTCACCTCCGGTTTTCGCGTACCTTGATGGCATGGAAGTACATTTCTCGCCCGACGTTGAAACGCGGCTCCAGCAAGTGGCCCTGGCCAATGGCAAAGACGCCGAGCAGCTGGTGAAAGCCACTGTTGCCCGTAGTTGTTGAAATCCTGCAGATCTGGCTCCATCGTCAAGCTCTTTCACGCGAACGAGCTGTTTGAGACCGACTGTCACCGTCTGCCGGAGCCATACATCGTGAACTCGTGGAGCACTATCTCGATCACCACGTCCGTTATACTGGCTCAGAAATGAAGATCCCTACTTTTGAAGAATTGCCGATCCGCAAAGACTTACCGGCCGATTGCTCCTGGGGCGTGTTTGGCGACGATGACAAGCTCGGTTGCCTCAACTTTTTGACGGCCGAAGGAGTGGTGGATGCTGCCGGGCTAGTGAAATCGGGGAAGGTGTTTCGATTGGACGCGCGCATGGCGTTTGCCAAGCCACCATTGTTCGGACGACCGGCTCCGGAGCACACAGTGGTTGCCCTGGCGCCCATGGCCAACGACGACATCGTGCATTTCAACACGCAGGAAAGCAGCCAGTGGGACGGGCTGGGGCACGTGGGGCACGTCCGGCTCGAGCGTTTTTATGGCAATGTGACAATCGATGAGGTGCGGGGTGGGAACGCCAAGCTCGGTATTCATCATTGGGCGGCCAAATTCGTGGGACGCGGGCTGCTGATCGACGCATTCGGATTCCGCAGGGCGAAAGGGCGCCCGGTAAATGCACTGGACCGAGAGGTTTATACGCTCGAGGAGTTAAAAGCGGCGATCGAGCACCAGGGCAGCGCACTTAATCCCGGTACGATTCTGTTGGTGCGCACTGGCTGGATGGAGTCTTATGAAAACCTCAGTGCCGAGGAGAAGCGGGCGATTGCGCCCATGGACAAGATGCGGTCCGCCGGCATTGAGGCTAGCCGCGAAATGGTGGGTTGGTTGTGGAACAATCGCGTGGCTGCAATCGGAACGGATTGTCCGGCCGTCGAAGCGTTTCCCTCCGACTTCACCGATGAAAGCATCCTGCATTATCGCGCGCTGCCGCTCTTGGGACTGCCGCTAGGCGAGCTGTTCGTGCTCGCGCCATTAGCCGATGATTGCGCGCAGGATGGGCGTTACGAGTTCATGGTGGTATCGGCGCCATTGAATGTCGAAGGCGGAATCGCATCGCCTCCCAACGCCGTGGCGATCAAGTAAGTTAGATGGCTTCGAGCTCTTCTTCGAGCAGCTGCTTTTGATACAGGTCCGCGTAGTAGCCGCCGCCTTGAATCAGTTCGGCGTGAGTACCCTGTTCGGCCACTTCACCGTGCTCGATTACGAATATCTGGCTGGCATTTTGGACGGTGGAGACGCGGTGCGAGATGAGAATGGTGGTGCGGCCATGCATGATTGCGGCCAGACCGGTGAGGATACGCTCTTCGGTGAGCGTGTCGACGCTGGCCAGCGCGTCGTCGAGAATCAGGATTTTGGGATTGCGCAAGATGGCTCGCGCAATGGCGACACGCTGCTTTTGACCACCCGATAGGGTGATGCCGCGCTCGCCGATGACGGTGCCGTATCCCTCCGGAAAGCTTGCGATGTCGGGCGCGAGGCCCGCCAGTTCCGCCGCGCGAGCGATTTCTTCTGAAGAAGCGTGGTCGACACCCCAGGCTATATTTTCGGCCAGCGTGGCGCTGAACAGGAACGTTTCCTGGGGGACGAATCCAATTTGGCGGCGCAGCCATTCCGGATCAAGATCGCGCAAGTCTGTGCCGTCGAGGAAGACTGAGCCGCGCGTGGGATCCATCAGGCGGGGGATCAAGCTCACCAACGTACTCTTGCCGCTGCCCGTATGGCCGACGATCGCCACCGTTGCGCCGGACGGAATTGTGAGCGTAACGTCTTTCAGCGCGGTGCCGGACGGAAATTTAACTTCGACGCTGTCGAACTGGAGTTCGCCGCGCACTTCCTTGTATTCCTCGTCTCCCTGGTGTTCCCTCTTTTGAATACTCGGCTTCTCATCCATAAGCTCCATGATCCGGCTCCAGGATGCGGTGCCGCGCTGCATCAGGTTTACCACCCAGCCGAGGGCGATCATAGGCCAAATCAATACACCCATATAGGTGTTGAACATGACGAAACTACCGAGCGAAATGCGATGCGCCAGCAGCTGATAGCCGCCGGCCAAGAGCACCACCAGGAATCCGAAACCGATGAGAGCTTGGAGCAGCGGCATGAAGAACGCAGACAGCCTGGCGAGCCGGATGTTCTGCGCGACGTAGTCCTGATTGAGCAGTTCGAATTTGCGAATCTCGGCATTTTCCTGAGCGTAAGCGCGAATCACGCGCACGCCGGAGAGATTCTCCTGGACGCGGCTGCTGATGTCGGAAAACATTTTCTGGATGATCTCGAACCGATCGTGAATGCGCCGGCCAAAAAGAATCACCGCGACGCTGATGAGTGGCGCCGGAATCAGGCAAAATAGCGTGAGGCGCCAGTCCACGTATCCCATCACGGCGATCAGAAAAAGTGCGGTGAAGAACGTCTCGGTGAAGTACATGATGCCGGGACCCAGCATCATCCTGACCGCGTTGAGATCGTTCGTGGCGCGCGCCATAATATCGCCGGTGCGGTATTTTCCGTAAAAGTCCTGCGAAAGAGTGATGATATGCGAGAACAGATCGTTGCGCAGATCGTACTCGATGTCGCGGGAAATTCCGATGAGAATCACGCGCATCCAATACTGAAAAATTCCACGGACGAAAGAGAGCAGGACGATAAGAGCGGCGAATTCAAAGACCAGCGAAAGGCGAAAACCCTTCATTAGTGAATCGATGCCGGCGCGAATGGCCAGGGGCAGGGCGGCCTTGGTAAGGTCAGTCATCAAGAGCGATCCCATGCCAAGCGCCATGCCGCGCCTGTACTTCCAGAGATAGGGCCAGACCGATTTAACGACTTCTTTATTGCTCATATGCGATTACATTCCGAGCCAGGCCGTCAGCGTCTTGGTCCATTCCATCAGAAAAGTCTTGCGTGCTTCGCGATCTTTCCACCAGCCATCCGGCGTGAAGTATACGTCGGGAGCAGCCACCATATGGATTTCGAGACCGGGAGCTTTGCCACGGTAGATGTTTCCGGCGCGCCGGGTGTGATAGTTGCTGGTGACGATATCGATGCTGTGTACGTGCCACTTGCCGAGCGCGGCAAGCACATCATCGGCCTCCGCTTTGGTGGAGTGGGAATCATTGGGCAGCGCGGCGAAGTAGGAGGCGGGATAGCCACGCTGGATGGCGAATGGAATCGCCAGGTCGGACTCATGCAGTCCGTAAGCGCCCGAAGGCCCACTGATAAAAGCTTTGGGAGCAAAACCGCGGCGTACCAGATCGCCGGCTGTGAGAATTCGATTGCCAGAGAAGTCGCCCGCCAGGACAACGATCGCGTCTGCGCGAACAGGCGGCTCCGCGCGCACCAGGTAGGCGCCGAGCGCGGCGAGCCAGAACCGACTGCTGAGGGCGGTCGCCAGCAGGAGCAAAACCAGGAATCCGAGCCATTGCCAACGGTGGCTGCGGCCAGGCCGATACTTACTTGTCCTCAGAGGAAGTCTTCTGGTCCAGATGGCCCACCGACTTCAGCCTCTGGAACATGCGCTCCACTTCGGCTTCATCGTCGGGGAGCAAGAGGGGATAGCGCGGGGGCTCCAACTTTTTCTTTGCGATGGCGCTCACCACTGCTTCGCCCCAAAATTGCCGGTAGGGCACGCCGTCGATCAAAGCTTCGCGCGAATGGCGGCGCAGGCTGCGAAGCAAGCCACTGGCGGAATTCGGATCGCCGGGATAGACGATGAGAATTCGTGTTTTGTCGGCCAGCGTCAAGCGCAACATTAGCGGAAGGTTGGCGCTTCGATCCAGTCTGCGAATGTGACGCCAGGGGATGGCATGATTTCCGATCTTTACATGGCCATCGTAGATCTCAACCGCCGGGCGCGAGGCCAAATAGAGCATTAAGATCGCGCTGGCCAGAAACAGCCCGGCGCCGATCCAATAAGCCGGCCAAATGAGTGCGAACCACAACGAGAGGCCAGTGAATGCCAGCAGCGCCAAGCCTGCCCAGAAGTAGTAACCGGGCACCCGATATCGCGTGATTGGCGCTGGCACTCTTTCAGCCTACTCCGGTGGGCAGCGCACGTCAATGAGACGTTTTTCTTAACAGTCCCATGCCGCGCCAAGCATAATGCAGGCCGCTGATTACCGTTCCTACAATCATCAGGGAGAGCGCCAAGGTGACGGGCGCGGGGATGCCGGCGCGGGAGCCCATCACCACTAGCGCCGCGGCAATTTGCAGAAAAGTGCTGATTTTTCCCCACACTGACGGCGGGAATTTGCGCAACGAAGTGAACAGCAGGCCGTAGCCGGCCATCGCGAGAATCAGCACATCGCGTCCGAACACGACGGCCACCATCCACCACGGCATGACGCCGGCGAGGCCGAGTGAAACATAAATCACGCTGAGTAAAATTTTGTCGGCGATGGGATCGAAGTACGCGCCTGCGCGGGTCGAGATTTGGAGGCGGCGCGCGAGGAAGCCGTCGATGACGTCGGTGAAGCCGGCGGCGAACAGGAGGACGATAGCCCGGCCGTAGTGGCTATGCAGAATGTCATATGCGATGAAGGGCGCAAGCAGCAGGCGCGCCAGGGTGAAGAGGTTCGGGAGATTGAAGATCAACACGGGGAGCGCTCCCTCACGGTCGCGGCTCTGTCACTAGGATACTAAGGCATGCGCGACGCGGGTGGCCAACTGATCGAAAGTCAGGATCTCATACAAGGACGGATCGGACATGATGCGAGAGACTAGCGCGGCGTGCATGGCGTGACCAGCGCGCTCGGCAATCACGTGGCCCAGCAGCGGCTTGCCCATCAGCGCGAGATCGCCGATAAGGTCGAGGGCTTTGTGGCGGCAGCACTCGTCGGGGAAACGCAGTCCTTCAGGATTCTGCACTTTCTCGCGATCGAAACAGACGGCGTTCTCAAGCGAAGCGCCGCGAATGAGTCCCATATCGCGCATCTGATCCAGCTCATGCGCGAATCCGAAAGTCCGCGCCGGCGCGATTTCTTGCGCATAGCGCTCAGGCGTCACTTCCAGGTCGAGGGATTGGTGACGAATGAGCGGATGATCGTAATAGACATCGCAGGTGAGCAGGAAACGGTCGGACGGCAGGATGGTAATTCGCTTGGAGCCCGCCTCCACGGTCACGGGCCGCCGAATACAGAGAAAACGTTTTTGGCGCCGGTACGATTTCAATCCCGCGGCGGACAACAGGTCCACGTAAGGCTGGCCACTGCCGTCGAGAATCGGCACTTCCAGGTTGTCGATCTCAACGAATGCGTTATCCACGCCCATGCTGTAGAACACACTGAGCAGATGCTCGGTGGTTGAGATCAAAACGCCCTGGCGCATCAAGCTGGTGGCATAGCTGACCCGCGCTACATATCGCCAACTGGCCGGAACGGAGAAGTTGTCTAGATCGGTACGGATGAAAACGATGCCAGTGGAGGGAGGTGCTGGAAGAATACGAATGGTAACGGGAACCCCGTGGTGAATTCCGACTCCCTTGGCTTCCACGGGCCGTTGGACGGTAGTCTCAAACCGCAATGCGGCGTCCTTGAGGTAGTTCGGTATGCTTGATTCGCACGCTGCCAATCCAACTAGATTATTCATTTTACATACGGTAAACACATACCGCTAGCTATTTGATTCAAAAAGCTTTGTAAAGTTTGGTGTGTGGCATAAAAGACACAGTGCGGAGGCGGATTTGTGTCGGAATCAGGTCAAGGGATGCGAGAATTTGGGCGCTCGACGGGTAGATCAGGCCGAGCAGTTGCGCCCTCCTTTGGCCTGGGGTAGCCTTCGGAAGGGACGGAGGCAGGCGAGATGGCGGGCAACAAAACCACAACCACCAAACAAAGTGTCGCGGCTTTTATCGCGGCGCTTACCGACGAGACCAAGCGCGCTGATGCCAAGGCGTTGGTTAAGCTGATGCAAAGCGCGACCGGCGAGAAGCCGAAGATGTGGGGCCCGTCGATCATTGGCTTCGGAAGTTACCACTACACGTACGAGAGCGGGCGCGAGGGCGACATGCCGCTGACCGGTTTTTCTCCGCGCAAGGCGGCAACCGTTCTCTACGGCGTGACCGGGTTTAGCGAGGCGCCGATGCTGCTCGCTAAGCTCGGCAAGCACTCAACCGGCAAGGGTTGCCTCTACATCAAGAGGCTCGCCGATGTGGATCCAAAGGTGATGGAGGCGCTGGTGGTGAAATCCGTGGCGGCCAAGCGAACGCGGAAGTAGGGAGGCGGATACATTCTTCCTTCTTCTTAGGCTTGCTCCCCGGCGCTCTTTTGCGCGTAGGCTTGAAAGCATGGAATTGCTCACTCCTGAAGAGATCGTTCGGTTAACCCCCACGAAACGTCTAGCTCTCATAGCGCAGCTATGGGACAGTCTCGAACACGAGCAGTTTCCCTTGACCGGTGCGCAGGAAGCCGCGCTTGAACGCCGGCTCACCTCGCTCGACGAGATAGGCGCAATGGGGTGACGTGGGCATCTCTGAAAGCTGAACTTGAGCAGTGTATTCGGTTACCTTCACTCAGCCAGCGCGGGCGGAATTGCTCGAGGCGCAGGATTGGTATGAAGGCGAGGCCATGGGCTAGGCCGACGCTTCCGTCAGGCGATTGATACCCTGATCGAGCGGATGAGCAACAGTCCGCGACAGTTTCCCAAAAACGGGCCTGAGGTTATTCCGCGCTGTGTTTCCAACTCGGGGACATTTGAAGTCCCGAGATTTTGAATCTAATCGTCTTCTCTAGCCGATCTCGTCCATACTTCGTAAGCTCAATCTGGTAACCGAGGATAATCGGCAGTTCGCACATTTGGCGTTATCCTGATCGTGTGCCACCAGCCGCCGCCCCAAAAGGCGCCAAGCATCGTTCCAGGCTCTTCCTGATCGATAGCTACGGGTTTATCTTTCGCGCGTATCACGCCCGCGCTCGTAGCGGAGCGCCGCCCATGCGAACCACCACCGGGATTCCGACTGAGGCTGTGCTCATCTTCCACAACATGGTGCGGAAACTCAGGGCCGCATACCAGCCCGAATACATCGCGGCGATTTTCGAATCGGGCAAGACCTTTCGCGAGGAGCAGTATGCCGAATACAAAGCCAATCGCACCGAGATGCCGCCCGACCTGGGCGAGCAAATCCCTTACATTCGGCGATTATTGGATGCGATGCGCATTCCCATCTTGGCGTACGCGGGTTTCGAAGCCGACGACGTGATCGGCGCGATGGCGAAGCGAGCCAGCGAGGATTTCGATGTGGTGATCGTCTCGAGCGACAAAGACATGCTCCAGCTGGTTGACGAGCGCGTGCACATGTTCAATCCGGTGAAGGAAGACGTCTGGTACGATCCGGCGACTACCGAGGAGTTCATGGGAGTGAAGCCCGGTCAGGTTGCAGATTTGCTGGCGCTTAAGGGCGATTCCATCGACAATATCCCTGGAGCCCCAGGGATTGGCGACAAAGGCGCGCGGGACTTGATCCAGCGCTTCGGTTCGATTGAGGGCGCGCTCGAACACGCCGCCGAAGTGGAACGCAAGACCTATCGCGAAAGTTTGCAAAACAATCGCGAGCAGATTCTGTTGAGCAAGCAGTTGGCGACCATCGATACCACCGTGCCGGTGGAGTTCGAAATGGCGGACCTCGCGACGCAGGAGCCCGATATAAACGAGCTAAAGAAGGTCTACAAGGAGCTCGAGTTTTATAGCCTGTTGAAGGAACTCGGGCCGGCCGAGGACTCTCACACGCGCGATTACGCAAGCATCGCGTCGCGGGAAGAGGCGGTAGCCTACGCCGCCGATCTAACCAAGCTTGATCCGGTTAGGACCATCGCGTTCGCCATCGAATCCACCATGGATGGCGGCCTGCCGCTGACCATGCTGGGAGTGTCGTATGAGCCGGGCATTGCGCGCGCGCTTTCGATGGATTACATCGACGCGCTGAAGCCGATTTTGGAGGACGCCGAGAGGCCGAAGATCGCGCATGATGTGAAGGCGGTGAGGCTCGAACTTGCGAAGTACGGAGTGGAGGCGAAGGGTTTTCAGCATGACGTAATGTTGTATTCCTTTCTCCTGTGCGCCGATCCAGGTGCCTGCTCGCCGTCGGTGTTGGCTGAGCGCTATCTGGATCGCAAGTTGGGCGCGGCAGCCGAGCAGCACGCCGATCTGGCGGCGACGCTCGCGGAACGCCTGGCGCCGGAAATCGATCAACAGGGTTTTCGCGAGGTGTATGAGAGCATCGACCTGCCGCTCTCAAACGTATTGGCGCAGATGGAACAGTTGGGCATTCGCGTGGACCCAAAGCAGCTGCGCATACTCTCTGGACAGCTGGATACGGACCTTCAAAGGCTCTCTGCTGAGATTTACGAATTGGCTGGAAAACCGTTCAACATCAATTCGCCGGTGCAGCTTGGCAAGATTTTGTTCGAAGAAATGAATTTGCCGGCCCCGGTGAAGTACGGTAAGGGTAAAACCATTTCAACGGCTGCGGACGTGTTGGAAGGCTTGGCAGCCGAGCATGAAATCGCGCGCAAGGTGCTGGAGTACCGGCAGCTCTCGAAGCTCAAGGGTACTTACATCGATGCGTTGCCGGATTTGATCGATCCCAAAAACGGCCGCATTCACACTACCTTCAATCAAACCGGCGCGGCGACTGGACGGCTGTCGTCATCAAACCCGAACTTGCAGAATATCCCCATCCGTACCGCGCTGGGCCGCGAGATTCGTGCGGCATTCGTGCCGCGCGAGGGCTGGAATCTAGTGGTCGCCGATTATTCGCAGATCGAACTGCGCCTGCTGGCGCACATGTCGCACGATCCGGTATTGGTGGACGCTTTCAGCCGCGGCGAGGATATTCACACGCGAACCGCCGCCGAAGTGTTTCGCGTTCCGCCGCTAATGGTGACATCAGAGATGCGCCGCAACGCCAAAGCGGTGAACTTCGGGATCGTCTACGGGCAGACACCGTTCGGGCTGGCGGCTACGCTCGGCATCGATCGCAAGGAAGCCGAAGAATATATCCGAACGTATTTCGAGCTGCACGCGGGCGTGAAGAAGTTCATTCAAAAAACCATCGCCGAGGTGCGCGAGAGCGGGTTCGCTCCGACGCTGTTTGGACGCAAGCGCCCGATCCCGGACATGCACAGCCGCAACCCGAACGCGCGATCCTTCGCCGAGCGTACGGCAGTGAATACGCCTTTGCAGGGAACAGCCGCGGATTTAATCAAGCTGGCGATGATCCGCATCGATGAAATCCTGCGGCGCGAAAAGCTGGAAACGAAAATGCTGCTCCAGGTCCATGACGAACTGCTGTTTGAATCGCCACCCGGCGAGGCGGAAGAGATTTCCAAGATGGTGAAGCGGGAGATGGAAAACGTTCACAAGCTGGATGTGCCATTAATTGTGGACGTCGGGATCGGCGAGAATTGGAGAGACGCAAAGTAGGCCAAGTGAAAAGACCCGCTTCCTCACGGTCGCGGCTCAGCTAGACGGGCGGGCAGAAACTCGTCACCAGCGTGCCAGGTCGGCATCTGAGGCTGGTTGGCCACCGTCATCCCGATCAGCAGTCCGAATTTCGCGGCCTCTTCCATCCCCGCAAAATCCCAATCGTCGTGATATTCATCAGACGGCTGATGGTAGTGCTTGTCGTTATACTCATCGAAAATCTTGTCGCCGGAGCCGGCGGGTTTGCCGTAATAATCGGTGCCGAGCTCGATTGAGAACGACGGCACTCCCGCGTGCGCCAGCGAAAAATGGTCGGACCGGTAGTAGGTGCCTTGCTCCGGATGCGCGTCGGGCTTGATCGCCAGCTCCGCGCGATGGGCAGCTTCTTCCACAACCGGCCATACTGTGGTTCGCTCGGCCCCCGTGACGGAAATATCCTTAGTTCTTCCAAAGGGAGGGAACGCGTCGAAATTCAGATCCAGCGCAGTCTTCGAGAGCGGGATCACCGGATGCTCGGCATAATATTCGGAGCCACGAAGGCCGGCTTCCTCCGCCGTTACCGCCAAGAATATCGCCGACCGTTTCGGTTTGTGCTCCAGCGCGGCCCATGCGCGCGCCATCTCGATGATCATGGCGCAGCCGGTGGCGTTATCCACCGCGCCGTTGTAAATGGAATCGCCATTTACGGGCGGGCCAATGCCCAGGTGATCCCAATGCGCGGTGAAGATCACGGCCTGGGACTTGAGCTGCGGGTCGCTGCCTTCAACCTTTCCGATTACGTTGTTGGATTGAATCTGCCGGATCTCGGTGGGGATATTAGCGCGAATGTGGATGCCGAGTGCAATGGGCCGGAAGTCGCGGGAGTTGGAGGCAGTGAGCATTTCATCCACCGTCTTGCCGGCCAGCGCAAGAAGCTTTGTACCGGCGTCTTGTGTCACCCAGCCCGCGAAGGCGAGCGCCGGTTGTCCTTGCGGCAGCTTCAATTGCGGATCCTCCCGGCCCCACGAACTACGCACCACGTCGTAACCGTATCCGGCGGTGGGAGTCGTATGAATAATGAGAACGCCCTTCGCGCCCATGCGCGCGGCCTCTTCATACTTGTAGGTCCAACGTCCGTAGTAAGTGAGCGCGCGGCCTCCGAAGAATTTTGGATCGGTGGAGGGCGGCTCGTTGGTGAACAGCACCAGCACCTTGCCCTTGACGTCCACGCCCTTGAAATCGTCCCAATGGAACTCGGGTGCGACAATGCCATGTCCCACGAAGATCGCCTCGGCATCAAACTGGTCGTCAGGCTGCTGCAATTCGCTGACGCCGACATAATCGTCCAGCCATTTGAACGAGACCGTCTTGTTATCGGGTCCTATCGCGGAAAGCGTGGCGCTGGGCGAAGTGGTGGCGCCCACCATGGGCACCTTTTGGAAATAGGTCCCGTTTTCACCGGCCGGCTTGGCTCCCACCACCGCGAATTGCGACGCGATATATTCGGTGGCCAAGTCGCCGCCGCGCGTTCCCACGCCGCGCCCCTCCAACAAATCGCTGGCCAGAAACTTCACATGCGCGCGCATGCGCTCGCCCGAAACGTCGGTCTGCGTCCAGGCGATAGCCGTTACCAGCAGCAACAATCCAAATCTCTTCATGACCCCAGTGTTGATTTTTTCAGCCAATGGTGTCAAAACCAATGTGTATGCCAATCGCAACCACCAACCCCGCCACCGGCGAACTGATCAGCGTTTTCGATCCGCACTCGAGCGCGGAAGTGGACGCCAAAATAGAAAAGGCTCATGGCGCGTTTCGCGCGCATCGGCGCACTCCATTCCCGGAACGGGCTGCCAAAATGCGCCGGGCGGCCGAGATTCTCGAGAAGGATAAAGATCGCTGGGCTCGTCTAATGACCCTGGAAATGGGAAAAACTTTCAAATCGGCGGGCGACGAAGCACTAAAATGCGCGCTGGCGTGCCGCTACTACGCCGACAATGCCGAGAAGTTCCTCGCCGACGAGGCGATCGCTACCAATGCCGGGAAAAGCTACGTTGCGTATCAACCCTTGGGCGTGGTTCTGGCAGTGATGCCGTGGAATTTTCCGTTCTGGCAGGTGTTTCGCTTTGCCGCGCCGGCGTTGATGGCGGGCAACGGAGGACTTTTGAAGCATGCTTCCAATGTTCCTCAATGCGCGCTGGCGATCGAAGAGATTTTCTGCCGCGCCGGTTTTACGGAGGGCGAATTTATAACACTGCTGATCGAATCGTCCCAGGTGGCGCGCGTCATCGACGATCCGCGAGTGGCCGCCGCCACGCTCACCGGCAGCGAACCGGCGGGACGGCAAGTGGCCAGCCAATGCGGAAAGCAGATCAAGCGAACGGTGTTGGAACTGGGAGGCAGCGACCCTTTTATCGTGATGCCCAGCGCGAATCTGGATGAAGCGGCGCAAATCGCGGTAAAGGCGCGCTGCATCAACAACGGACAATCCTGCATCGCGGCCAAGCGCTTCATCGTGCACGATTCCATTTATGCCGAATTCGAGAAGCGGTTTGTGGAGGGGATGAAGTCACTGAAAGTCGGCGATCCGATGGCGGCGGGTATGGACATCGGTCCGCTGGCGACGGCGCAAATCGTAGGCGAGCTGGACGATCAGGTGAAACGAGCAGTAGCCGGCGGCGCTCGGTTGCTGACCGGCGGCAAACGGGTCAGCGGCCATGGCAATTTCTACGAGCCGACTGCGTTGGGCGAGGTCCCCAAGAGCTGTCCGGTTTACTACGAGGAGATTTTCGGTCCGGTCGCGATGCTGTTCCGGGTCAGCGGGATCGAGGAGGCAATTGAAGTGGCCAACGATTCCGATTTCGGCCTGGCGTCGAGCGTCTGGACCAACGACAGCGCTGAAATCGGGGAGTTCACTGCCGAGATCGAAGCCGGCGCCGTGTTCGTGAACGGAATGGTGGCGTCCGATCCGCGGTTGCCGTTTGGAGGCATCAAGAACTCGGGCTACGGGCGGGAGCTGAGCAGCTTTGGTATTCGGGAGTTCTGCAACGTCAAGACGGTGTGGATCAAATAAGCACCGCTCCCTTACGGTCACGGCTCGGAAGCCCATTCAGAGCCGCGCGCGTTAGCAAGCGGTGTTCTACTTCGGCGCCATGCGAATGGCCCCATCGAGCCGGATCACTTCGCCATTCAACATTGGATTTCCGATGATGTCGCGGGCCAGTTGCGCGTACTCCGACGGCCGTCCCAGGCGCTTAGGGAAGGGGACCATCGCGCCCAGCGCGGTCCGCACGTCCTCCGGCATGCCCGCCAGCATCGGCGTATCGAAGATGCCCGGCGCGATCGCCATCACGCGGATTCCGACGCTTGAAAGATCGCGCGCGAGCGGTAGCGTCATGGCCGCGATGCCGCCCTTCGAAGCTGAATAAGCCGCTTGGCCGATCTGCCCGTCGAAGGCCGCCACGGATGCCGTATTAATGATCACGCCCCGTTCCTTTTCGTCATTCTCCGCATTTGTCGACATGGCCCACGCCGCCAGCCGCGCTACATTGAACGCGCCAATCAGGTTGATGCGGATCACCTTCGAAAAACGCTCGAGATCGGCCGCCCCGTTCTTCCCAATCACACGCTGCGCATCGACGATGCCGGCGCATTGGATCGAGATGTGGAGCGCGCCGAAGGTGTCCACTGCGGTCTTCACTGCGGCCTCGGCCTGCGTCGCATCGGTCACATCCGTATGTACGAAACGCGCGTGATTTCCCAATTCCTTCGCCAGCGCCTGCCCAGCCTGATCGTTCACATCGGCGATGACGACATGCCCGCCATTCTCGACGATCATCCTCGCCGTAGCGGCTCCCAAGCCGGACGCTCCGCCGGTGACTACCGCAACTTTGCCCGAAATCTCCATCTGCTACCTCCGGCTTTCGAAGAACCTTTTCATGAGCTCGACGCACTCGGCCGCGAGCACGCCCTCCACGATCTCCACGCGATGATTCAGAAGCTCCGAATCTGCGATGCGGAATTTGCTGCGCACGCCGCCGAATCGCAAATCGCGTGCGCCGAAAACCAGCCGCCCCACTCGCGCGGTCACCAATGCGCCGGCGCACATCGCGCAAGGCTCCAGCGTAGCGTATAGCGTGGCTGCTTCCAATCGATAGTTGTGCAAACGGGCGCCAGCTTCGCGTAATGCAAGGATCTCGGCATGCGCGGTCGGATCGGATTTTGCGATGGGCGAATTGAATCCTCGCCCGACGATTTCGCCTTCCACTACGACTACGGCGCCTACCGGAACCTCGCCGTTCGCTTCAGCCTGGCGCGCCAGCAAGAGAGCTTCTCGCAGGAACGATTCATGCACCGACATGGGCGGCCAACAATCGCTCGAATATGAATGGCTTCGCCCCAAACGCGCGCAAAACAAGCGGCCGTAGGCGGGGAAACCGGTCGAGCGTCAACATGAGCTGAGCCATGATCGCGGGGCGGCGCGCCAGGCGGCGATGCGCCGTTTGATATTGCTCCAACTTATCCGCGGCCAGGGCGTCGGCTAGCTCGAGGGCTTGTCGAAATGCCAGACCCATTCCTTCGCCGGTGATCGCGTCCACCGATCCGGAGGCGTCACCGATCAGTGCGATGCGCCCGCGATAAACCCGTCGCAGGTGGCGTGTGACAGTGATCGCCCCACGCTCCTCGCTCAGGGTAGCTGCGCCTTCCAGCCTGCGCGCCAGGTCGGGAAAAAGGGGCAAAGCATCGTTCAGACGCATGTGCGGATCGCGCGTAAGTAGCCCGATCAACATTTCGTCGCGCGCAACTCCGGTGACATACATTTGGCAACCGGATCCCCAATAAACTTCCACGAAATCGGTCCAGGGGCGAACGCGATAATGCCGGCGGAATCCAAATCGATGCGATTCGCTGCGTACGGGCTGTAGCGCGGCCCAACGACGGACACTGGAATTCGCTCCGTCGGCGCCTATGATCCAGCGCGCGTTCAGGTCGTCAACGCCAGTAACTCGAGTGCGCCACAGTAATTTCACGCCCAGTTCGAGCGCCCGCTCGATGAGAGCCTGATGCAAGCGTAAGCGCCGCATCGCGATACCATGCTCGCCCGGAAAATCCGCCGCCGCGATGCCGCCGGCATCGATAAAACGAATGCCGCGAAAGGAGAACGATTGCTCGCGATCGATTGCGACACCCAATTGATGCAGCGCTGCGAGCGAATCCGGCATTAGTCCTTCGCCGCAAGACTTGTCGATGGGAGGTTGCGCGGCATCGGCGACGACAACATCAAATCCCTTGAGCCGCACCGCAATGGCCGCCGCCAATCCGGCTGGTCCGCCTCCGGCGACGAAAACGTCCGTGTTGGGTGTCTTTGGTTGCAACTCACCACCTCAACAGCAAGAGCTCGGAACAGAAGCCCGGACCC
>Ga0302325_10010702_pt1 | contig 19830 bp, 11 predicted proteins | sample Palsa_T0_2_FD_201948 | JGI IMG/M metagenome (GOLD analysis project Ga0302325, IMG submission 201948) | Peat permafrost microbial communities from Stordalen Mire near Abisko, Sweden - Palsa_T0_2 | ecosystem: Environmental > Terrestrial > Soil > Palsa > Peat permafrost | place: Sweden: Abisko...
AATGTCCAGGTTGGTGGGATCGAGCGCGACGGCTTTGTCCAGCGCGGCCGCGGCGGCATCGGCATGTTCCTGGGCTAACTCCACGACGCCCAGCCACATCCAGCCAGCCGCGTTCTTGGGTTCGAGCCGCGTCTCGCTCACCAGTTCGTCATGTGCCGCAGAAAGACGGTTCAGCTTGTAGTTCACGATGCCGGTGAACAACCGCGCCCCATGCAAGCCGGGTTGCAGCGCCGCCGCCTTGCGCAGCGCGGTGAGCGACTCGTCCAACTGGCCGGCCGACTGCAACGCAAGACCCAGGTTGAAGTAGCCTTCCGCGGAGTCGGGCTGTAATCGAAGGAATTCCTGAAAATCGCGAACGGCCGTGGCGGCATCGCCTTTTCGCAAAGCGTCGTTTCCCTGCTCGAAGAGGGACTTCGCGTCGCCATCTTGTCCGCTTCCAAGTTGGCAGCCGAGGGTCAGAGCCAGCGCAATCGTCAGGACCCGCAAGGAAAGACGAAACACAACCCTAAGCATAGCCGATCCACGAAAGACGCGGCAGGAAGGTGATGGCCAGATTTGAGGCTGCGCACTTGCGGGTTCACCGACTTGCGCACTTACGCCCACCGATGTCATCCCGCAGGAGCGCGCCCAGCGCTCCGGAGGGACCTTACGAAACTGCGCCATCAGTTGTACGGACGCGAGGAGCGCCGGCACGGCAAGCGCCGGCACTCCACGGCATCACGCCGATTCAACTAAAAGTTAATCCGCAGCACGAACTGGCCATTCCTCGGTCCATTCAGCGTACTGCCGACCTGGCCAAAGCCCGTGTCCTGAACCCCAGAGTCGGGTTTGTTGAATATGTGCCGGTTGAACGCGTTGAAAAACTCTCCACGGAACTCCCCTTTCACCCGTTCTGTGATCGCGAAGGTCTTCGCCAGGCTGAAATCCTCGTCGTAGAACGGAAACGAACGTATATCCGCAGAGTTGCGCGGCATATTGCCGAACACATACGGAACGTTAACGCCGGGATTCGGGTTCGGATCCGCAAAGGCACCACAGTTCCAGTATCCGGTGGTGCACGCTCCCGAAGTCGGGTCGTACCCAGTCGTACCGGTATTGGTGAACAACAGTGGGTTAAACGAACCCGCGCGGCGCACGCGCTGGCCCGCCACACGGTTCGGACGAATGCCATTGTCGAAGCCCGGAATGCCGTTGGCCCCGAAGAAGCTGATGGGCTGTCCGCTCAGGTATCGATTCACGCCGCTGATTCTCCAGCCCCCGATGATCGCGTTCACCGGCCTCGGAGCGCCTGCAAGAAAACGCTTGCCACGGCCAACCGGCAGCTCATAAATGTAGCTCGCGACAAAGTTGTTAGGAATATCCTGGTTGCTCACCGCTTTTTCAGCTCGAAGGTCATAGGGATTCTGCGTTCCCCCCTGGCTTTGCAGCGTGCTGTAGTAAGGCTGGATACTGTCCGCGTCGGTGATTGTCTTCGAGAATGTATAGGAGACAAGCACGTTCAGACCATTGTGGAAACGCCGCTCCAGCTTAGCTTCCAGCGCGTCATAACTGGATTGCCCCACATTCTGCAGATAGCTGTCCTCATTGATGTAGCCGACCTGCGGAAACGGACGCAGCGCCTGCTCCACTTCTTCCGAGATTCCATAGGTACAGCCCGATGCGCAGGAAAAGCCGACATAGGGCTGAATCGGAGGCGAACTAAACCCGTTCGGACAGGGTGCGACGGCCCACCACAACAGACATGTGCCCTGACTCAGAGCGCTCAGCGGGATGTCGTTCGGATAGTTGAGCAATCCATGCAGCCGCGTGGCATGGTTGCCGATGTACCCCAGCGAGAAATAGAGATCCGGTTTGAGTTGGACCTGCGTTTCCAGGTTCCACGAACTCACCATCGCCGGACGTCCGAACGTCGGCGCTATGTAGTCCACCCCCTGCCCATTCGACTGCGTCGGATCGAGGTCCGGAGTAGTCGGCAGCAGCGGAAGCCCCGCGTCGACATGCGGCCCCGACAGAGGATCTCCGGTGAACAGAGTCTGATTTGCCGTGAAACCTTGCAGTGTTCCCTGCCCGAAGTCGGCATACACCAGCGGCCCATAATAAATACCTCCGCTGCCGCGAAGAACGACCTTATCGTGCAGGAACGGAGGCGACCAGGCGAATCCCACGCGAGGTTCGAAATCCTTGTAGTACGTATTGGCCCAGGTTTCGCCAGCGTTGCCATTGCGGCCGGCTCCATTTCCGGCGAAGACCAACGCACCCGGGTAGCCGCTCGCACCCGGATTGGGCGTCGTCGGGCTAAATATGGCAGTGTCCCCGTCTGCCTCGTGACGCGGCGTGTCATAACTCCACCGCAGTCCGAGGTTGAGGGTGAGGTTGCGCTTCACCTTCCAGTCGTCCTGCACAAAAAGCGCCGCCGTGTGAGTAATCCAGCGCGGCGCATGAATCTGATTCAACGCGTTTGCCGTTCCCGATTGACCCAGCAGGAAGGCGGCAAAGGCGTTGCCATCACGCCCCCAATAAGTGGTGTCCGATGCCGTCTGGTTGGCCCAGAAAGTGAAGCATCCAGACGTGCCACTGCACGTACCCCCAATTTTGCTGACGAAAGAATATTGGTGATACTGCACTTCCCCACCGAAATTAAAGCTGTGCGCCCCATGTTGCCAGTGAACCACGTCGTTCAGTGCAAGGGTATTGTCCACATCCTGGGCATCGTCGTTCTCGCCGAAGCTCGGATAAGGGCTGGCGACGAAAACGAACCCCGGAAAGACCGGACCCGAGCCGTTGGCAATTCCCAGCTTGCTATCCCAGTCCGTCCCCATGCGCGCGGCTGCCGACAGGTTGTAGTTGTTGGAGCGGTTGGCGCCGAACGTCAGCGAATTCACCAGCGTCGGGGTTGCCACCCAATCCCATCCCACGCGCGTCAGCTTGCCATACTGATCCACTCCGCCGCCGCCGGCCGAGGTCAGCGGTGGAGGCAGGTTGGCGCCGTTGCCATGGTCGGAGTTTTCTCGGGCGCTGAAGAATCCCCAGATCTTGTGCTTCTGTCCGAGGTTTTGGTCGATCCGCCCGCTGAACACCGTCTGCGTTATGCTGTCGTTCGTGCTGTAGACAAAATTGTTGGTCCCGCCGGTTAGATTCGGGGCGGGCATGTATTGCAGCACGGCCTTAGCAACCGCGCTCTCGCGGCCGATCGGGATCTGGTTATTGGGGAACGGAGTGTCGTTGCAACTGTTCGACTCGGCGGCGGGATCGAAGATTTCACCGTAGTACACCGGTATCGAGTTACCGCACCCCCCGTAAAGTTGGTTCCCGTTGCTGTCGAGGATCGGGCCGCCCAGCGTCGACGAAAAATCAAAGTATTGCCCGTTACTGCCCAGCTCCGCAGGAGTTGGAATATTCGAGGTGACCGAAGCGCCCGTATGATAGAGCAACTGCTCGAAGCTGAACAGAAAGAAAGTCTTGTCGTGACCGTCGTACAAGCCCGGAATCCGCAGCGGACCGCCAAACGAAACACCGTAGTTGTTCTTGGTGTCGGGTGGCCGCTTGAGCAACTCGCTATCCGTGGGATTGAGCGCCAGGTAGCCGTTGTTGAACCAGTTGTTGCCGTCGAGCACCGCATTCTTGTAGTAGTCAAAGACCGTTCCGTGATAGGCGTTGGTTCCGGAGCGCGTCTTGTAATTCGCCAGCCCGCCTGTAGTTCTACCGAATTCCGCCGACATCCCGGAAATGTCAACGTGAAACTCCTGAATCGATTCCACCGAGGGTGCGACGATGTCAAACGAGCCCGACCCATTCTCCTGCCGGTTGGTCGTGATCCCATCCACCAGGTAGTCCGTTCCTTCCGTCTGACCGCCGGCGATCTTGGTCATTTGGAAGGCGGACCCGCCGGAAGATGTTCCCGGACCAACTGCGCCCGGCACCAGAAACTCCAGCGAGGAAATCGAACGCAGGTTGCCCGTCACCGCCAGCGGAAGATCATAGACTTGGTCCTTGGTAATATTGGCGTCTATCTCCGAACTTTCTGTCTCTAACGTCAACGTATCGGCCGTCACGCTGATCGTCTCCGATACCGCCCCTACCGCAAGCACAATGTCCCGGCCAACATGCGAAGCCACAGTCACGAAAACACCTGAGTAGATCGCAGTCTTGAAGCCTGCCGAGGGCTCCGCCTTCACCTCATAGGTGCCGGTCCGTACCGACGGGAAAACGTAATATCCCGTGGCGGAGCTGACCGTTTTGTAAGTTGTACCGCTGCTGGCTTCCTTCGCGGTAATCGCGACATCCTTCACCGCGCTTCCGGAAGGATCGGTGACGGTGCCGCTGATCGACCCTGTGTCCAATTGCGCCAAAGCAGGCAATCCGGCCAGGAGCAAAGTAAATAGGGTCACTCCCACGACCCAACCTCGGCTCCGGGCGAGAGCGCGAGCATAGAAGAACGAACCAAAATTTCTGCAAATAGACTTTTGCACGTCTCGTGTCATCAGAGTCTCCATGAAGCTCAGAGTGCTCACATTGTTCTGGGACGAATTTAGACAGCTTCGAGCTCGTCACTGATCACTGATCACCGATCACTGGACACTGATCACTGATCAGCAACCCCGTTTTTCTCAGACGCCCCTTCCACTGCCAGCGGTCAGCCTTCGCAGCTGGCTATTGCGTACAAGCCTGCAAACAAAGACCTAATCACTCTTCAATGGCGCGCGGTGTTGGGAACCGGGGACGGTCGAGGTTCCGATCACCGGCCAATCGTTCGTCCAGGTCAGCGATCTCACAAACAAGTAATCCAGCCCATTCTGCGAAAGCTGCAGCGCATGAAAAACAATCAGATCGCCATCGGTCGCATCGATGTATGCGGTTTGCCCGCCCGGCCCGGCCCAGGTTGCGTCTCCCTGCAACAGGATCGTTCCACCGCCCGCCGCCATATCCACGCCACTCTGGTCGAGAAATGGTCCATTCGGGCTGCTCCCCCGGCCCACCACGATTTTGTAATCGCTTTGCGAGGGATCCACCGCGCAGCAGTAATCCCACGAAACGAAGAGATAGTAGTACCCGTTCTCATAAACCAGCGAAGAGCCTTCGATCGGATCGTTGGGAACATCCGATGCGCGCTCGGCCAAATGGTAGGTCGCTGAGCCGGATTGGATTTGCCCGGTCGCCGGATCAATCTGCTGCTGGTAAATCCCAGTCCAGAAACTTCCGTAGGTTAGCCAGACGGATCCACCCGCATCGATGAGAATATTGGGGTCGATCGCGTTGAAGTCGTCGGAAGACGAAGATTGCAAAATAAGGCCCTGATCGACCCAGTTGTAATTAGGATCCGTAGAATCCAGCGTGCTGTTGGTCACCAGCCCGATTGCCGAAGTATTCGATCCAAAAGAAGAAACTGCGTAATAAACGTGGTAGCTGCCGTTGAAATAGGAGACGTCGGGCGCCCATATTTCCGTTGCCTGCGGAACGGCCCCGGAAATCCACGACGGCAAGGTGCTGAAGACATAACCGCAGGCGGTCCAGGCAATCTTGTCGGTTGAGCAGCGAATGGGAATAAATCCGCCTTGACTCGAAGAGGCATCAGTGGAGAAGACATAGTACGTCGATCCCTGCCGAATGATACTTGGATCGTGCACCGGCGAGGTGTCACCGGTGAATTCGTAACTGGTCAATGGACCGGCAGCCGCTATGACGAGACTGAGACTCGTGGTAGCCGAAGCCTGCGACGAATCCGTAACCTCGGCGGTGAAATTGAAGGTCCCTGTTGCGGTCGGCGTGCCTGAGAGAATGCCGCTGTCAGCCAGGGTTATTCCTGCCGGCAGCGTCCCAGCCGACACGCTCCATGCATACCCGCTGCCGGTCCCACCCGTCGCAGCCAGCGTCGCCGAGTACGACACCGTTACCGTGCCGCCCGCAAGAGAAGTCGTTGTGATGGCCAGCGGTGAGGGGGACGAAGTCGAGGAGCCACCGCCGCAGCCTTGCAGGGGATAGAGTGCGAACACACACTGAAGCGCCACCAGCCACTTGCGGGTCCGGACGGATCGGCAAGGGCTGCGGCGAACATAGCTGCGGCCAACATGGCTGCAGCGAACATGGGCGAGCCGGAAGCGGGCCTTTTTCATTACTTGCTCGGTTCGGACAGGGACTCCGAGTAAACGTTTGCTTTGCGAACCCGGACTCATATGAAGCCCCGCCACTCCTTCTTTTCGAGTAACACACGGTATGCATACGGTATGTTACCGTTCACTCTTCAAGTCTAAATCCTTTACTTGTATGGACATAGACCCAAAGCCGCCATCGATCAGAAAGATAGAAAAGTGTCGGCGCCCTCTCAATTGTGATCCCAAGACGAGCCACTCGCATCAGGTAAACCTGTTCGCTTGTGCCCAAAGCGCTGAAAATGCGGAGACAGTTTGTGGAAGTGCGGGGAGTATCTCTGACCCGCGCGTGCGGACCTGTGGGAAATCTACTTTCAGGCTCGGGTCACCACGGCCGCTTCACCAGAAGTAAGCCGCAACGACGTGCGGCGGGCTGGCACCGGCATCGATAACCGATGTCTGTACAATGACTTGCATGTTTTTTTTCTCCCATCCGGGGGGCGCCGTCCGCGCCCACTCGGACAAGTATTCGGGGTCGGAGACGAACTGCGCCGCCGCGTCGGTGCCCGGTGCCGTGATTCCTGCCACACTGACCACGGCATGGCCCGTCTTGGAGTCCAGTAGTCGGGTGACGACTCCAAAGTCCACCACCACTTCCCGGTGTAAACCCAGGCTGCAGAACCACTTCTTGTCCGGAGAGGTCCGGTCATGGATCCAGAGGATGCCGTCCCTCTCTTCAAACACGTAACGCAGATCGGACGTCATTTCCATCGTCCACCGGTTACTGAACGCTCCAATCAGCACCGCCGGGGAATTGCGAAGCTCATCGAATGACGATTCGTCGCCAATCCTGATCTGGCGTGGCTTGCCGATCCGGCCTAAGGCGTCGGAAATTCGAAAAGCAGCATAAACATCGCCCGAGACCAGACCGATATCAGGGAAGGTGAGCATGTCTTTCCATGAGATCTTTTCATCGGGATCCAGAGGCAGCGGTTGGTCAAACCTCTCCACTTGCGTCTGGAAAGTGCCGGGATGGGTCTTTGCGTACTTGTCGTACAGCGCGAATGACGGGCGATACAAAACCGGCCTGGGAAGGTAGACGAGTACAGGTTGCGAAGTGGAAAAGACGGGGGCCCAAAACTGCTGCAAGGGGGTGGGCCGGGCCAGTTTGTGCTGGATGCCGGGGCCGACCAGAACCGCGACTAGCGCCAGGTTCAGGGCAAGCGCCGTCCAGGCAATCACTTTCCACTTACTACGGGGCTCATGGAGCGGCAAAGGCGGAGGGACCGGCTTAGCTGGCAACTCGACAGAAATGTGGTGAAATTCGGGAACATAGGTTCCTACAGGGAGGTCGATGCGCACTTCGGAGGGCTTGGACCACTCGTGATAATACTGTTCGAGGCGCCTCCGCACCTCGCCAGCCTGCACTCGAACCACCGGGTCGTCGCCGGTGGCGTAATCAGCCGGACGGTGGAACAAATCCGCCCCAATGCTGCGCTCCTTCAGCGAATCATCATGCCCTTCCAGCTTATGTTGTATGACATAGGAGAGAAACTGCTTACTGCGGCCGCTGTTCCGAAAAGACGGGCTGGCGAGGATGTTTTCCAGTTCCTGAAGAACTGCCGATTTGTCCACCCCTGCGATGATAGGCGGGCGCGCTTTTGGGGGATTCACATTCGGGACTGAATCGGAGGATGCCACAGCCATCGAATCGACCCCCTGGGTTACAGCTTGGTGTATCACGCAGCACTTACCGTTGTCATCCGAAAAGGGGCTGCATGGTGTGATCGGTTATCACTTTATGTCGTTGTATTTAAAAGACGTCTAACTGTAAAACACCGTGTGCTACTGGTTCCGCTGGAGTGAAAGTCATAGACAACTAAGGAGATTTGGCAAACGTTTGCCAAGGTTCGCCAGCTCGCTTCTGATGGGGTCGAACATAGGGGTCGAAAGATGGATCTCCGGGAAATCGCGAGGCGCGCGAGGGTTTCGACCGCCACAGCCTCGCGCGCGATCAATCGCGTGCCCACCGTAGATCCCCTGCTGTCGAGGCGAGTATGGAAGGTAGTGGATGAGCTGGGATACTACCCGAACACTCAGGCACGAGCGCTCGTTTCCGGGAAGAGCAGAATCTTCGGCCTGATCGTCTCCGAAATCACCAACCCTTTTTTCCCGGAGATCGTGGCGGTATTCGAGAGGATTGCCGTAGAGCATGGGTACGAGATCCTGCTGACATCCACTGTGCACGATCCCAGGCTGATGGCGAGTTCCGTCCGGCGAATGATAGAACGTCGCGTCGACGGCGTTGCGGTGATGACCTTCGGGATGGAGGAATTGCTGCTCGAGGATTTGAAACTGCGCCGAGTCCCGCTGGTTTTCGTCGATGTCGGCCCGGCCCTCCCCCGGATCAGCAATATACGCATCGACTATTTGCATGGCATTCGCCAGGCAATCCAGCACTTGGCAGCCCTGCGCCACAAGCGAATCGGTTTCGTCGCCGGCCCGCTAAGCCTGAAATCGGCCGTCGCGCGCAAGAACGCGTTTCTGCAATCGATGCAGGAAATTGGACTCGCGGGCGACCCGGTCTTGATTGTGGAGGGAAATCACACGACAGAAGGAGGCATGCAAGCAGTCGCGCAACTGCTGAACGCCCCGATTAAACCCACGGCAATTCTCTGCTCGAATGACATGACCGCCATTGGCGTAATGAAGAAGAGCTACGAGGAGGGCGTTGTGATTCCGCGCGACTTGTCGCTGATCGGGTTTGACGACGTGCGCCTGGCGCAGTTCACGTTGCCACCTCTGACTACGGTGCAGATGTCACAGGCCGAACTGGCTAAGTTGGCGTTCAAGGCACTTCTTGCGGAAGTGGAGCGGGAGGCACCCATGCCGAACGGGACCGAATATGTGATGCGGACGAACTTGCTGCTCAGGGAGTCGACCGCCCTGGCTCGGAGCGGGACGAGCAGGCCCCGCCGAAGCGCCGCTGCACGAGAGTTGACGTGGGGTGAGTCACACGGAGGATGATCAGGATGCGCATTGTTGCTGGGCTTTCTTGGCGGCCATTATCGGTGAGCTTTCTTGGTGAGCATTGTTGGTGAACTTCAATGCTGTTGGGAGGGATGATTCCGACGAAGCGGAGACAGGAATGCAGCGATGGACTCGAAGCCGCGATGAAGGCCAGAATCGCGGTCTTACACGAAGAGATAGAAGTCATCCACTGCGCCAACGAACTATATTGGCGGCAGGCGAATCCCTGCGGTGCAGCCAAGGCAGAACACTACCGCAAACAGGATCGGCTGGAAAAAATCCGGAGCGAATTGGCTGAACTGAGAAAGCATAATTGAGCGCTCAACGTAGCCTGATTTTTTGGATCTAAATTCAGCACGATCAAAGTGTGGTGGTGGCTGAACTTGAATTTCTTAGCGTACTTTGCGGCATTTCTTCGCGCTTAGCGGTTAAAGTCTTTGACTTGGACACGAACGAGAACCCTTTAACCGCAAAGTTCGCAAAGGAAAGCCGCAAAGTGCGCGAAGAAATTCTAATTGAGGCGCTACTCAAAGTTTGAGTCAGTTGTCAAACATCCTTGCAGTTCCTTAATGAGGGATACAGCATGAGAATGGGAATGATTGTTCTGTTTCTTGGTGCGGCAGTACTCGCGGTCACACTCTCCACAACCGACATTCATGGACAATCACCGGCAGGCCTGCCTCAAGTTGTCAGCGTTACCGGGGATGTAGAAGGAACTCACGATCCTTCGATCGCCAAAGAAGGCAGCAGTTGGTATCTGTTTGCCACCGCGACCGAACCGAAGCGGGACGGCGAACTGCCGATTCGTTGCTCCCCCGATTTGCATCACTGGAGCCGATGCGGCTATGTATTGCCCGGCATTCCGCAATGGATTCAAAATGAAAGTCCGGAGACAAAAGAACTCTGGGCGCCCGACATTTCCTATTTCGACGGCCAATACCACCTCTATTATGCCTTCTCCGCATTCGGCAAGAACACCTCGGGCATCGCCCTGCTGACCAACAAAACTCTGGATCCGAACAACCCGCAGTTTCATTGGGTGGATCAGGGACTGGTGCTGCAATCCAAGGTGAGCGATGATTTCAATGCCATTGATCCGAACCTTATCCTAGACGTAGAAGGACAGGCATGGCTGGCGTTTGGCAGCTTCTGGAACGGGATCAAGATGCGGAAACTCGATCGCAAGACGGGGAAACTGTCGACGGAAGATACCCGCCTTTATTCTTTGGCCAGCCGGAAGCGCCCCGACAATCCTCCGCCTGCGCCCCGGGGTTTGCCACCTAATTGGCAGGCCATTGAGGCGCCGTTTATCGTTCATCATGCCGACTACTATTATCTTTTTGTTTCCTTCGACTTGTGCTGCCGTGGAACCAGGAGCACTTACAAGACCATGGTCGGCCGTTCGCGCAGCGTGACCGGACCTTACGTGGATAAGAACGGAACGTCGATGCTCGAAGGCGGAGGCAGCCGACTGTTAGTTGGCAACAGTCGCTGGCTGGGGCCGGGTGGGGAATCGGTTTTGATGCAAAAAGATGGCGACATCATCGTTTTTCACGCTTACGACGCGACTACCGGACATCCCTTTCTCCACATTTCTACACTTAGCTGGAACGATGGCTGGCCATCGGCGGCGCTTGACGGAAATTAGAAATCGGGCCATTCGACAGCCATGCATTCATAAACTGCTTGTAGAGGAAAACAGCGAAGGACAAGCGGACATGGGCAGGCGAATAAGAAGTAAAGTCTGCGCCTTGATCAGAAGCGCCAGCCGGGATCTCCTTATTGTTCACGCCCAGCGAGCCGACCGAAAGGCGTGGTCGCTACTCACACCAACATTACGGCGCAGATCACGCACCTTGAAGCAGGTCACCAGAAATCGAATTGCTCAACGGACTCTCCGATAATGCGCGAGACTGTAATACGCCCCGTACGAGTGACCCGCGATTTCACTAATCTGAAGCACTCGACCCAATTTCTTATGGCCACGACGCTGTAATCGAGCGCTAACCATAATGCTCAACGTCGATTCAACGGACCACGATGCGGCTAACACTGCATTGCCGTGTGATACGAAAGGCCTATCTAGCGGGTTATATTCGATACCACCAGACGACATAATCCTTGAGGTGGCATAGGCATCCAGTCCAGTCGAAACCAGTTGAGCAGCACACAATGCAACGAATGTTGGATCATGAACCACTGAAGGAGCATCGGGAATCTGGCTCATCGAGACACCAGTCAGTAACAGGAACATTGCAGCATATCGCATCGTTCTTCTTGTCCGGCGAGTTGCGACTGAGTGAAGAAACCTTGCCTTCAGCGAACCGGAGAAATGCACATAAGGCTTTTGCAAATCAACATTTACAAGAGAGGCCGCCGCCGGTTCCGATGCAGACAAAGGCCACATGGCCCGGCGGCGAGCCGTAAACACCATCTTCATCCTCCGGTTGCGGAGGTTGCAGGCCCGATCAGAGACCGCGACCCAGCATGTAGTTGTTCGCGCGCAGGAACCAGCCAGCCTCGGCGTTATAGAACGGCCACGGAAAGTCGGGATCCACATACTTGCTCTGGATTGTGTTGATGTAAGTGGCGACGCGGGTTTTATCTCCCATGGCAGCCGCGCCATCGACGACCAGGCACCACGGAAATGGGTCCTGGGAATTAAACGAGAGCGTCGGCCAGCCCGGCCATGCCGAATTGAGCCCCGCATAGGATTGCTGCGCACGCGAGTCGGATGAGGGCACCACGCCCATCAGCACGGGAAAGACCTGGGAACTGGCGTCGGGATACCAGGTGTCCAGATTGGGGCCTATCAGGTCGCCATAATAATTCTTGTAGACCGCCCACTTGCCATTCATCCACATGCTCTTAACGCCGTTCTGCATCGAGTCTGCGGCGGCATTGTAGTATGCGGCCTTGCTGGTATCGCCAAAGGCATTGGTGTACAGCGACGCCAGGTCCCTCAATCCGCGGTAGCCTTCGGAATTGTCCATGAGGTACTTGATCTGATAGTCAGGCTTGGCCCAGGTGAGGCCATCGCTCTGCTGCGTCTGGATGAGCACTCCACCGATCACATCGAGCTGGTAGGAGAGAGTCTTGATGTAGGTCCGAGCGTTCGCGTTCCCGCTCTGCCACGCATTCCAGGTGAGAGTGAGGAAAGTGGAAGCGTAAGAGTCCGTCGAGTCACAGTCGTCGGTGGATGTCTCGACTCCGTTGGTGACGGTGTAGTTATACGTTGTGCCGTAGATGCCCCACTTATCCGGCCAGTTGAGGTGGTTCATGTACCACTTCATCCAGGCCACCACTTGCGGCATCCGATTCGGATCTTTGGTCATGCCGATGGCGGCAATATTGGCGAAATAGGGTTCGATCTGTCCCGGGACGTAGAGAATGGAACCATCCGACTGGGAAAACTGCGACACCCACTGCGACGTGGCATTGAAGTTGCCCTGGTACGCCGCCGCGGTGGTAGTGCTCGCAGCCACAGATGTCGTGTCGGTACCATTTGCGCTGCCGGTCGTGTCGTTTGTCGGGGAACTCGCGCTTCCGCTCTGGGCCACGGCAACGGCTGCCAGAATCGTCATAGCTGCAACCGAGCGAAGAAGATGAAGCGCGAGCCAGGACTGGCGGTGCGCCGGGATTCGGTAAGTTTGGGATGAGCCGTCAGAGAAACTGCAGGGAAACAGACGGGAAGACAGAGGGAGCCTCCAATGCGTATCGGGAATTTGCCCAAAAAGAAGAGCTGGGTACTTCGGCGCACTCAGGATCTCTACAGGCTTTCTATATTCAACCTACAGTAATGTGGGTATTGACGCGGAATGGGAAGTTCATGGTGAAGGTTACTAAAGTGCCGGGTATCCGACAGTGTCGGGTATCAAACGAAGGCTCAAGAACGCGGGAGCGACTCAGCAGCACGTTGGTGCGTAACTAAGGTCGATGGGAGGATGCAGGCTTAAGCGGACGCGGCTGGAAATTCCGAGCAGCAACGGCGACGCGGGAAAAGCTAGGTACTCAACGGGTCCGACGATTTCCAGCTCATTCCCCACGAGTAAAATCCGATGAAGACGAGAATGTCGAGAAAAGGACCGAAGACGAAATAGAGGACCGGCATAAAAAGGACCGACCCGTGCAGCAGGTATACCTGCAACATATATTGTTGTGGCACAAAGAGCACCAGGTGGGCTACCGTCGCCAGAGTGAGCAGAATTTTCTGGCTCAGGCTGAAGTCCAGTAAATAGAAAGTGAAGCCATAGAGGACCGGGATCAGGCCTATCAGGACGCAGCTGAATACCAGCATGCTGACGGTGTAGCCGGGCAGGTCATGAGGGAAACGGGCGGAGGCTACGGCGAAGTATCCGAGCGCGGTCGCCTGGAGCAGGCAGAAGCCGCGGAGCAGGTAGGCCCACGGTAACGCTTCCTCCGCCAGCAGGAAGCTGGCGGCGAAGGCCAGAATCGTGACCCCGGTGGTGATCCACCAGGCCATGCCGCTGGCTGGTCCGGCAGAAAGACCGAAGCAGGGGAGCACGAAGTGAATATGGCTGCCCCATCCCTGCGGAACGAGAATCACATTGCTCTTGAGGCCGAGATGGGTTCCCCAGAATGCCAGGATGTGGCCCCATAACCGGCCCACGGCGGGCAGGACGGCAATCCAGCAGGCGGTCCCGAGCGAAGCAAGAGCCACGCTTTCGGCAATGCGGCGCGGGCCGAGGCGCAGGCGGACGAAGGCGCGGTGCGGAGTGATAAGTCCTCCGCGCCAGCCGCGGTGGCGAAGGGCTTCGAGGGCTGGGGACAAGGGCTTATATTGCGCTTCCTCGCACTGCTCTCGCTCGCGCGACCTTGCAGCCTGGTGGAAAATCGATTCCCGCAAAGTGTTACCTCAGCAGCTAAATCCGCATTGAGAGCAGTGCGCCACTGCAGCGCCGAAGAGCAGCGCCACGCGAGAGCGCGGGCAAAACCAAGTCGCTTTAGAAATCGAGGAATACACCGAAAGTGCCTCCGATGCGGTGGTATGCGGGCTCCTGGTGTTGTTCGAGATTGAAGTTCACGCCCCAGTTGGGACCGATCCATTGCCGCCAAGTTCCGGCGACCGTATGCTCGGGAAAATTTTCCGCCACGTTGAAAACCGGCGCCAGAGGCGTGGGCGCACCGATGATCTCGTAGCCTTCGCGGCCCCACTCGTAGCGCAGGGAAACGAAGCGCTCCTTTTCGTGACCCCAGGTGCCGGCCAGGTATTGGGTACGGGCGAGAATGTCTCCGGGGCTGGCGTGAGTCCAACTCAAGCCGCCCTGGAGCACGATCGGATATTTAAAGTAGTAGGCGGCGCCGACCTGGGCGCGCACGTCATTGTCGGCGGTCTTGCTCTGATCGAAGCCCACGCCCGCAGTCGCTACCAGTTGCCTCCGGGGGAGCAGCTTGCGGTTGATGAGCGCGTTGGTCTGAAACCGGTTCAGAAAAAAGCCACCTGCGCTGCCGCCGGCGGAAACCTCCGCGAACCAGTCCTCCGACAGCGAGCGGACCATGTCCAGATTACCGAACCAACCGCTGTCGCCGAAGCGGTCTTCGCGCGTGACTTCTCCTGTAAACGTGTTGCGTCCGCCTGACACCACGGCGCGGAGATAGAAATCGTTCCAGTCGGGGTAGTTGCCGGTGAGAGCGCTGTGGCCGCCGCCAACTTCGATATATCCGGGGCCGTCGAGACCTAAGGGAATGCCGCCTAATCCGGGCAGGCTCGATCCGGGCGCCACGGTCGTGTTCGAACTGGCCTGCGCACTGGCGACGGCACACGTGAACAAACATGCAAAGAGCGCGATCAGTGTCTTGCAGAGAATCCAAAGTTGACGTGGGCCCGGGCCGCTGCCGAGCTGTGCTTCGCCTGGACGCCCGTGCCCGGCCATTCCTCCGCGAGACGCCCGGTGAGTCGTCTTCTTCATCGCTTCGCCTCGAGGCCTTCAGCTCTGGAGCGCCAGGGATCACGGCGCAGGGTGAGTTCTGCGGTCAGTTCGCGGCCATCGCCGGCGGCGACGATGACCATGCCGTCTTCCACTCGGACCGTCGCCTTGCCTTCCACCACGCGGGCGTTGCCGTAGTACTCCTGAGGAAATGTCCAGGTTTGGTGAGCAAGCGTCTGGGGATGGGAAGCGTGCAGAGTGACCTTGCCAGCTGATTTGTGGAGCACAGTCCAGCGGACGAGGGCGCGCTGATTGAGAAACCCCGCCAGCTCAGTCATCGTGTACCAGTGAAAGCGACCTTCTTTCTCGATGGCGTTGGCATTGTCCAGCCACGTCCGCAACGTGCCAAAAAAGCGCTCCGCTCCGTAGGGATGCGTGTACACCAGCCGGGCCTCGTGCTGCCGCACGGTAAAGTCCGTCACCGCCAGCAACCAGTCGCGCACCGCGCTAATGGGGACGTCGTCGAAGCCCATCTCTTCCAGACTGGCCTCCTTCCCCATGTGAAGAATGGGGAAGCCCCAAATGTTGGAGCCATCGCGCTCGTCGTTGCGATAGACACGGGTTGGTCCCAGGCCGGCGTCGCCGGTGAAGTAGTAGGCCACAAAACCGTTGCGCTCGAGCCAGTGCGTCACCCAGGCGGGTTGGTTGCCCACCGGCGCGGAGTACTCGGTCATGCGGGTGCCGGAAACCTGTTCCAGAGCGTCTTTGTTCAACGTCAGGTACTTCTCGAATTCGCTTTCGTTCTTATCGGACACTTGGCCGCCGAAGTAGTTGTGGATCCAGCCGCCATGACTGCCGATCTCGTCTCCCCGCGCGAGCAGGTAGTGGATCCACTTCTGCACTTCGGCATCATGTGGCACGTCGAGACCTTTATGGTCGCCAAAGGCATCGACGTCGGGCCCAGCCGTGAAGTGGACGGAGAATTTTCCGTGATCGAAAATGCCTTCATCCGCCAGCATTTTGAGCGGCTTCAATGACGAGCGCGCGTCGATGTGCCAATTAAATACAAGTCCGCCCACTCCGTCCGGAACCGACGCCAGGCACGGGAGGCCAAGCATGTGGACGCCAAAGAAGTGAAGGAACGAGTGCAGCAGCAAGCCGTCGGTGCGCGATGCCAAGTATCCGAGCGGCAGATTCACGAACAGAACCTGCCCCAGTTCCTCTTGCCGATAGCCGGCGGCAAACCCGCGCCGGGATCTGAGCAGCACGGTGCCGTCGAAATCGCCAAGCGTGCGGAAGAGCGGGTAGTCGATATCACCATACTGGTAAGCGGCAAAGGCGAACTGGCTGTTGCTGGCGTCGCGCTCGGCAACTGGACGCCAGCGCCCGAGCTTGCCCCCGTCGCCGGTTTTTGTCATGGGTACGAAGCTTCCGGGCGGGATGCCGATTTCCCGCATGGCAGCGGACGTGCCGGTGACTTGCGTCGACTCCATGGTCGCGGTCTCGTAGAGGTCATAGAGCGCGTAGCGCACCCCGACGAGAGCAGAGAGACGAGAATCACCCGGCGGGAAGCGGCCATTCAGATCGTAAGTGCAGGCGTCATAGACGACCATGAGATTGCCGCCGCCGTGCACATAGCGATAGAGCTCGCCGATCAGCACGTCGTTTGCAGTGCGATGGAGCTGATCGGGGATTATTACTCCCGCGGCATGGATGGTGGAGAGTGGGTCGAGGAATTCGGAGTCATGAATCGGCTGCAGGTGAAGACCTTCTTCGCTGGCGGCGTCCAGCCACTCCTCGACCGCCAGCGAGTTGGAATCGACCGCGTCCGGCAGCAGCAAGAGCAGCGTGTCCGCGCCCCCGCCGCTCATTGCTCGTTCGGAACGACGCATATAGCCAACTGCGAAAAGCAAAAGCGGCGCGAGGACAGCCACGCACACGTACTTAGCCCCTTTCTTCATAATTGCACTTTCATAGTTGTGACTTCATCGCTGCCCCTGGCACTTCACCGAGAAACCCCACACAAACCTGGGGGTCGAGCAACTGCGGCTGAGCGAAACGCGCACGCAGAGACTGCCACACTGCTTCCTCCAGAACGTTCCACGAAGTGCTGCCGCGGAGGGAGTCGGATTGCGAAGTCCAGCAGGCTGCCGAGGCCGTGTCGCCGAGTTTCTCGGCGGCGAGCGCGACCAAGCCCCAAGGATGAGTGTCGTAGCGGCGCTCGATCCAGCCGGCGCCAAACATCTGTTTCCAGCGCTCCCACGCCAGCCGCGGATTCTGGCCAGGGCCGCTCACGTTGGCGAGCCACGGATAAACCTGGGCCACGCTGTCGGGATAAAACGCGGGGCGGGTCTTCTGCATGGAGGGCCGAAAACGCTGAGCGTGACGATCCCAGAAGACGCGCTGAATGGCAGCGTCGAGTTGCTCAGCGCGGGCATCCGTGGCGGCCGCGGTCGGATCGTGCAAACGCAGTTGTGCTTGCGCGACATCCCTCAGCGCTGCGTAGACTTCGATGTTGTCCATCAATAGCGCTACGTGGTTGCGCTCTGAGATGTGGTAGACACCCAGGCGCGGGTTGCGCAACTTCGCCAATTGCCTGGCTGCCAGCGTCACGCTGCGCTGCCATTCTGGAGACATGCCAGTGGTGGGCGCCATGCGGTATAGCAGTTGCATCCACAGCGCAAGCATGGAATCGTCGGCATCGGCGGCGGCGCAATCGCGCCAGGCGTCACTACTGTTAGTAGCGTTGCTGTGATCGCTCGCGCGACAGAAGCGGTGGAAGAGGCCGCCGGAGCGCTGGCGCGGCAACGCCCATCTGATCCAGGCCTGCGCCGCCTCGTGGACATCCAACCCACCGTCTTGCGCGACGATCAGCGCCTTGGTGGCGAAGTAGGGCTCGACATAGTCGCCGCCGGAGTTCAGCGTTATTGCGCCATCAGGCGACTGTAAGGTTGCGGGATCAAAGGCAGTTGCGCAGATGCTTTGCGGGCCGAAGCACAGCAGAGCGAGAAGCGCGAGCGCGGCGGTCGGGCGCGGAGGGCCGCCTTGCCGCGAGCTTATCCCCAGGCGTGCTGGTCGAGTGAGCATCAGACTTCGACGCTTCCCCGCACGCGCGCCCAAACGGTGCCGTGGAGCCGGCATCCGGCTGCGATCTGGATGCGGCATGACGAAATGGTTGTGAGCGCATCCGGTTCGCCGACTCGGGTGCCTCGCGCGATGAAAACGTCGGCTTCGGCCAGGAGCGGGCCCGTCACAAAAGAGCGCGGCCCGAGCTCGACGGTGCCTCCGCACACTATGCCGCCATGCACGCAGGCGTCCTGCTCGATGACGGTATCTTTGTAACTCTTGGCGGTTCCGAAAAGGTGCGCGCCGTGGCCGAGGCGGATTTCGCCGGTGGCGATGACATTTGCACTCAGAGTCTCGCCGGCTGCGAGAACAAAATCGCCTTGAATGCGAATGCGTTTACGGGAAGATGTGAACGCATCACTCGCATCGGTCCCATCGAGGACGGCGGGCTGCGGATCCTCTCGGGTACCTTCCTGAGTTTGGCAGACGTGGTTTTGGCAGACGTGGATTTTAGACGGAACGTATTTTGTGTCGCGCTGGTCAACATCGCCCTGGTGAGAATCGACGGTGAGGATCTGCGGAGAGTGCATGTGCTCAAAGACACAGCCCGGCTCCAACCAGATCGATTGGCCGGCGGAAATGCGCCCATAGGCGGTGCTTCCCGGGCGCAGGCGAATGGTGCCGTCAGCGTGCAGCCAGCGAAGGACCACGCTATTTTTTCCGAGGATGATGTCGCTCGCGCCTCGCGCAGCACGAAGCGCGGAACCTTCCCCCAACTCCAAGATGCTATCTGTGCAGAGATCGGCCTCGACGACAGTGCCTGCGGGAACAAGTGCAGGCTGGCTCAACATGATGGCATCTACACACTCAGTCAAACTCGGATGGAAGTCGAAGTCTTCACTGTTCGAACCTACGAGCAATACCTGCATGCCATCGATGGAGGTGAGAAAAACCTCGCGCTGGGTGCGGCAGCGCTCCAGCTGCGGGCGGAGCGGTGCCAGGCGCGAATGGAAGATCTCGGCAAAGTTCGCGATCCGGCCGTCATGGCGGGAGGTGGGCAGAGGTGCGGCATCGCCACGCTTCCATAGCTCGTATAGCGCGGGCGTGACCGGCAGCGCGAGCAGGGCCGCGGTGACCGTGGTCAACCCAAGCGGGGCCCAGGGCCACATCACAGCGACCCCCTCAGGACATGCGCGGCCGGGGATAGCGGGTCGTCGAGCACGGGTGCGGTGCGCGAGCGCTCGGTCTTGTCCCAAACCAGTTCGGCGCTTCCAAACAGGCTCTCCTGCGCTTGTTGCCAGGCTGCTTGCGAAACACTGATGAGACTAACGGTGAAACCGAAAAGGGTCAGCGGCAACAGACGGATGCGTTGCCGCGAGCCGTCGAGACGCGCGGCCGCAGCGATCTCGAAGAAGGCGGCAAAGTTCCCCAGGGTAGTGAACGCGCCCAGCGCCAGCACGGTCAAGCCGCCACCGATTTGCACGCCGGTGTAGAAGAGCACAACGGCCAGAAGCCATCCCAATAACAACACAGGGCCCATCAGATACACGCCCAACAGCAGCACGCCGTCAACGCGCTCGAACCAGCCGAGGCTGGAACACTTCGCGGTGGGAACGATGTAGCTGATCATCGCCTGGTTGTGGCCTTTGGCCCAGCGCATGATCTGGCGTACGCGGACGGGCCAGCGCTCCGGCACTTCCTCGTAGCACTCGGCGCGGTTTTCGTATGCGGTCTTCCATCCGGCCAGCAGCAGACGGTAA
>Ga0302325_10010703_pt1 | contig 19830 bp, 17 predicted proteins | sample Palsa_T0_2_FD_201948 | JGI IMG/M metagenome (GOLD analysis project Ga0302325, IMG submission 201948) | Peat permafrost microbial communities from Stordalen Mire near Abisko, Sweden - Palsa_T0_2 | ecosystem: Environmental > Terrestrial > Soil > Palsa > Peat permafrost | place: Sweden: Abisko...
CATTGATTTATAGATATTTTTAGCGACGGCCGCCTAAAGCCCGCGGTAGCGGCCGGCAATGCCTATGGCGCCCGAACCTTGACGCCGGCGCGTTCCTCGACCGGCTGTACAACCGCGCTGATATCGGCATCCGGGCCGGCCTCGTCGCAGGTGAGCTTCAGCAGCCGCGCGACTGCGTCGATCACGTCCGTTGGCACGCCGAGCGCTTCGCGCTCGGCGAGAAAAAGATTCACATCCTTCATCATCAGCCCGGCGGTGAAACCGAGATCGAAAGTGCCGGTCAGAACGGCTTTGGCGAATTTGTCCTCGGTCGCCGTGTTGCGGCCAGTGCCGGCATTGATCACGTCGAGCATGAGCCGCGGATCGAGCCCCGCTTTCATCCCCGTTACCATCGCTTCCGACGTTGCTGTCATCGCCGTTGCCGACAGCACGTTGTTGACGAGCTTCATCGTCTGTCCGGCACCGGGATGCTCGCCAAGGATGAAGATTTTGCCGATGACAGCGAGCGCCGGTTCGATCGCGGCGATCTCGGCGAGCGGACCGGAAGCCATCACGGCGAGCGTGCCTTTTTCGGCCCCGCGCACGCCGCCGCTCACGGGACTGTCGATCTGCACGATGCCGCGCGCGGCCAACAGCTTGAAGATGCGCTGCGCCATCACCGCCCCGGTGGTCGACAGGTCGACAAAGCGGCGGACGCGTTTGCCTTCGATGACTCCGTCCGGACCGGTCGCAACTTTCAGTACGACATCCGGCGTCGGCAAGCTCGCCATGACCGTCTCGGCGGCATCGGCGACTTCCGCCGGCGAGCGCGCCGCGACCGCACCGCGCGCCGCAAGTTCGCCGATCGCCTCCTGGCGGGTGTCGTAGACGACGACGCGGTGCCCGGCCTCAAGGAGACGGCGCGCCATGTGCGCACCCATATTGCCGAGACCGATGAAACCGATGTCCATGGCATTCTCCCACGATCATTCTGTGTTGACGGAAGCCGCCGCGAATTCCGACCGTGCCTTTTCCGTGTGCTCGCCAAGCGCGGGTACAGGACCGTAACGGCGCGACATGGAAGCGCGCCGCTCGGCCGGCGCCGGATAAGATACCGGGCCGCTCGGTGTGCCGACGGTGATGCGGCGCAGATGCGGATGACGTGCGAGATCGGCGAGCGTGTTGACCGGCGCGAAGGCAATTTCGGCGGCAGCAAGTACTTGCGTCAGGGCTTCCGCGTCGAGCGTGCCGAACTTTGCGGCCACTTTTCCGTCCGTCTCGGCGCGGCGTTTCACGCGTTCGACGTTGGTGGCAAACGCCGGATCCGCCGCGAGCGCGTCGTCACCCAAAACCTTGCGCGCCAGCACGCGCCACTCGCGATCGCTCTGGATGGAAATGAGGATATCGACACCGTCGCGGCTGCGAAACGCGCCGTAGGGTGCAATCGAAGTGTGCGAGAGTCCCGCACGCCGCGGCGGCTTGCCGCCCTCTTGCTGCAACAGCGGGACCGCCATCCAGTCGGCCATGGCGTCGAACATCGAAACCGAAAGGCCGGCGCCTTCGCCGGTGCGCTGTCGGGCGATCAACGCCTCGAGGATCGCCTCGTAAGCATTCATGCCGGTGGCGATGTCGACGACGGACGTGCCGACGCGCGACGGCTCGTCGGTGCCGGTGATCGAGGCCAGTCCCGACTCCGCCTGGATCAGCAGGTCATAGGCCTTGCGCGTTGCGAACGGCCCGCTCTCACCGAAGCCCGAAATCGAGCAGCAGATCAGCCGGGGATGCTCGCGCCGCAACCGCGCGACCGGAAAGCCGAGCTTGTCGATTGCGCCGGGCTTGAGGTTCTGTACGAACACATCGGCACGTCCGATCATTGCCGCCAGCAGCAGCTTGTCCTCAGCCTTGGCGAGATCGAGCACGACGGATTCCTTGCCACGGTTGAGCCAAACGAAATAGCTGCACTCGCCGTGGACGATGTCGTCGTAGCTGCGCGCGAAGTCGCCTTCCGGCCGCTCGATCTTGATCACGCGCGCGCCAGCGTCCGCGAGACGGCAACTGCACATCGGCGCGGCAACCGCCTGTTCGAGCGATACGACGAGGAGACCGGCGAGGGGCAGAGTCATCTTCAATACGACCTCGGCAGCCCCAACACGTGCTCGGCGATGTAGGACAGGATGAGGTTGGTGGAAATCGGCGCCACGGTATAGAGCCGCGTCTCGCGGAACTTGCGCTCGATATCGAATTCTTCGGCAAAGCCGAAACCGCCGTGGGTCTGCACACACATGTCCGCAGCCGCCCACGAGGCCTCGGCGGCAAGGTGCTTCGCCATGTTCGCTTCGGCGCCGCAATCCTTGCCCGCTTCGTAGAGCGCCGCCGCCTCGCGCACCATCAATTCGGCCGCGCGCATGTCGATGTATGAGCGCGCGACGGGGAATTGAATGCCCTGGTTCTGCCCGATCGGCCGGCCGAACACCACGCGCTCGCGCGCGTAGGACGTTGCGTGGTGAATGAACCACTTCGCGTCGCCGACGCATTCGGCGGCGATGAGAATGCGCTCAGCGTTCATGCCGGACAGGATGTAGCGAAAGCCCTCGCCCTCCGCACCGATGAGATTGCCGGCCGGCACCCGCACGTTCTCCAAAAAAACTTCGGTGGTGGCATGATTCATCATGGTGCGGATCGGTCTGATGGTCAGCCCGTTGTTCTTCGCCTGCCGCATATCGAGGATGAATACCGAGAGGCCCGCGGTCCGGGATTTCGCCTGCTCGCGCGGGGTGGTGCGCGCAAGAAGCAGCATGAGGTCGGAATGCTCGGCACGTGAGGTCCAGATTTTCTGGCCGTTGACGACGTAGTGATCGCCGTCGCGGATCGCCGTGGTGCGAAGAGCGAGCGTGTCGGTTCCCGATGTTGGCTCGGTCACGCCGAAAGCCTGCAGCCGCAATTCGCCGCGGGCGATACCGGGCAGATAACGCTGTTTTTGCTCGGCGCTGCCGTGCCGCAGCACCGTTCCCATCGTGTACATCTGCGCATGACAGGGCGCGCCGTTGCAGCCTGACGCCTGAATCTCCTCCATGATGGCGGCGGCCGCCGTCATGGCCAGCCCGCTGCCGCCATACTCTTCAGGGATCAGGGCGGCGAGAAAACCGGCCCTGGTAAGAGCTGAGACAAACTCCTCCGGATAGATGCGATCGCGGTCGAGGCGCCGCCAATATTCGCCGGGGAAATTCGCGCACAACGCCCGCACCGCCTCGCGGATCGGTGCGAGGTCCGCGGCTTCCGTCACGACCTCACCTCGGCGCGGCCGTGATTGATGGCGATCACGTCGCGCTCGAGGACGCGCGCGCGGAAGCTCACCACCGCGCCGTCGCGCCACATTTCGGTGCGGACGGTCTCGCCGGGAAACACCGGCGCGGAGAAGCGGCAGGAGAACGATATCAGCCGCGCCGGATCGTAGCCGCACATGGTTTTGAGCAAAGCGTGGCCGGAAACCCCGAACGTCCCCAGGCCGTGCAGGATCGGCCGATCGAAGCCAGCGGCCCTGGCCACTGCGGGGTCGGCGTGCAGCGGATTGTAGTCGCCACTCAAGCGGTAGATCAGCGCTGCCTCGGGCCGGGTGCCGAAGTCGCACACTGTGTCGGGCGCGCGGGTCGGCAGCGGATGCGGCGGCGGCGTCTGACGCGGCGGCCCGCCGAAGCCGCCATCGCCGCGGCAGAAAATCGTTTGCGTGACCGTCGCGATCAAATCGCCCGTCGCTTTGTCATTGATCTTGCGTTCCGTGAGAAGCAGCGCGCCCTTGCCGGCGCCCTTGTCGACAACATCGACGATGCGGGTATGGCCGACCACCTCGCCTCGACCCGTGAGTGGCCGGTGCAGCGTGAAGCCCTGTTCGCCGTTGACCACCATCACCCAGTCGATGCCGGTGTTACGATCGCGCACCAGCGAGCCGCTATGCCCGATCACGGTGGCCATGGTCGGGAGAACCTTCAGGTCCTTTTCGTAAACGAAGGCGAGTTCGTCCTCGTTCATCGGGTCATGCCCGAGCCCGACGCCGAGCGCGTAGAGCATGCAGTCCTTCGCGTCATAGACCTGCACGGCCGGTTCGACCTTGAGGGCCATCAGTTTGTCGTAAACGATGGTCATCGGTTCACACCGGATCCCAGGAGAACACGTCGGGCGACCGCTCAAGCGGCGTAAATGACGTCGCGAACGCGCCTTTGAGCTGCTCGGCGAGTTTCTGCGGCGTCCAGCCGTCGGAGCGATGCAGGGTGCGGATCGGCCGGTTCTGGTTGAACAGATAAATCTCGTTATGGCGCGCCGACAGAATTTGACCGCTGATGCCATCGGCCTGGTCGGAGGCGAGATAGACGACGAGCGGCGCGACCTTGTCCGGCGTCACCTGACTGGCGCGAGCGACCCGCGCTTTCTCGTCTTCAGTCTCGGCCGGGATCGATTGAACCATGCGTGTCCAGGCGAACGGCGACACGCAATTCGAGCGCACGTTGAAGCGTGCCATGTCGAGCGCGATGCCGCGTGACAGCCCGACGATGCCCAGTTTCGCCGCCATGTAATTGGCCTGACCGAAGTTGCCGATGAGGCCCGAGGTCGACGTCATATGCACATAGCTGCCGGAATTCTGCTCGCGGAAATGCGTCGCGCAGGCACGGCTCATGGCGAAGCTGCCGTTGAGGTGGACGCCGATCACGTCCGACCAGTCGGACCAGCTCATGCGGTAAAAGATGCGGTCGCGCAGGATGCCCGCATTGTTGACGAGGATGTCGACGCGGCCGAAGGCGTCGAGCGCCGACTTTACGATCTTTTCCGCATTGGCCGGCTCGGCGATCGACAGCGTCGAGGCGATGGCCTGACCGCCGGCGTTTCCGATCTCGTCGACGACCGCCTGCGCCGGTCCGGCGTCGGTTCCGGCGCCCTCAAGGCTGGCGCCGATATCGCAGACCACGACGCGGGCGCCCTCTTCCGCCATGAGCAGCGCGATGCCGCGCCCGATGCCCCGCCCTGCTCCGGTGACGATCGCGACCTTGCCGTCTACGATCCCTGGCATCCGATCCCCCTTACCCCCAAACGTCCTTCGCAACCTCGACGATCATGCGCAGCTTCGCCCACTGCTCTTCCTCGGCGAGCGTATTGCCTTCTTCAGTCGAGGCGAAGCCGCATTGCGGTGACAGACAGAGCTGATCGAGCGCGGTGAACTTGGCGGCCTCTTCGATGCGGCGCCTGATTGCGTCTTTCGATTCAAGCGCGCCCGTCTTGGTCGTCACCAGGCCGAGTACGGCGAGGCGGTCTTTCTTCAGCCGCTTGAGCGGCTCGAAGCCGCCGGCGCGCGCACTGTCGTATTCCATGAAATAGCCGTGCACCTTGATCCGGTCGAAGAGAACTTCCTGCATCGCATCGTAACCACCCTCGCCCATAAAGGTCGATTTGTAGTTGCCGCGGCACAAATGCATGGTGACGATTATGTCGGACGGGATATCCGACATCGCCACATTGATGAGGTCGGCGTAAGCGGTGCCGAGATAGTCCGGATCGTCGCCACGATCGGTCATCTGCTGGCGATATTTCGGATCACACAGCATGGCGATGAAGACCTCGTCGAGTTGCAGATAACGGCAACCGGCGTCGGCGAACGCGCGCACGGCTTTTTTATAGGCCTGACCGAGATCGTGAAAGAATTCATCGAGCGTCGGATAGATTGCCTTGTCGATCGGCGTCCGCAGCGGCCGGCCGTAAAGCGCCGAAGGCGCCGGAATGGTCATCTTCGGCGTGCGCTGCGTGTGCGCTTTGAGGAACTTGAAATGTTCGAGCATCGGATGGCCGGAAAAGCCGAGTTTGCCGGTGACCCGCACCCCTTCGTTGCGGGTCGTCACCGCTGCAAAAGCGATCCCCGTGTCCATGACGTGGCGTTCGACACCGTCGAGCCCCCAGAGGAAGTCGAGATGCCACCACGAGCGGCGGAATTCACCGTCGCTGATGGATTGCAGTCCGGCGGATTCCTGCTTTTTGATGATGTCTTCGATTGCGCGATCCTCGACCTCCCGCAACGCGGCGGCCGTAATCTCGCCCTTGGCGTGGCGCTCGCGCGCCGCCTTGAGCGCGGCCGGGCGCAACAGGCTGCCGACATGATCGGCGCGGAACGGAGGCTTGGTTCGCTGCATCGTTCTATTTTCCCCAAATTTCCTCTGCGATTTCGACGATCATGCGCAACTTCACCCATTGCTCGTCCTCGCCGAGAACGTTGCCTTCTTCGGTCGAAGCAAACCCGCATTGCGGCGACAGGCAGAGCTGATCCAGCGCCACATACTTCGCCGCCTGCTCGACGCGGCGCTTGATGTCGTCGCGGCTTTCGAGTTGCCCGGACTTGGTGGTGACGAGGCCGAGCACCACGGTCTTGCCTTTCGGTACGAAACGCAGCGGCTCGAAGCCGCCGGCGCGGTCGCTGTCATATTCCATGAAATAGCCGTGCACCTTGATGGTGTTGAATAGAAGTTCGGCGACCGGCTCGTAGCCGCCGCTGGCGACGAAACTCGAACGGAAATTGCCGCGGCAGAGATGCATGGTAATCGTCATATCGGAAGGGATATCGGAAATCGCCGCGTTGATCATGTCGGCATAAACGGCCGGCAGCGCCGCCGGATCTTCGCCCCGCGCGCTGATCTGCCCGCGCAGCGACGGATCGCACAGGTAGGCAAGGTTGACTTCGTCGAGCTGCAGGTAATGGCAGCCGGCATCGGCGAAAGCGAGCACTACCTTGCGGTAGGACTGACCGAGATCGCGATAAAAATCCTCCATCTCGGGGTAAATCGCTTCAGGGACGGCATCACGGCCATAGCGGAAATGCAGCGACGACGGCGACGGAATCGTCAGCTTCGGCGTTTGTTTGGTGTTCGCCTTGAGGAATCTGAAGTGCTCGATCATGGGATGCGGGGTATAGCCGCCGAGCTTGCCGATGACGCGGAGCAGAATCGGCCGCGGCTGCGGGCCCTGAAATTTGATTTTGCGTTCGCCCATGTAGGACTCGACGCCCGCGAGCCGTTCCAAAAAATCGTAGTTCCATGAGGTGCGGCGGTACTCGCCGTCGGTGACCGATTTCAGCCCCACGTCTTCCTGCTTGCGGATCACATTCGCGATCTCGCGGTCCTCGACATCTTTGAGGGCTTCCGGGGTGATTTCGCCGCGCGAAAACCGGACACGCGCTGCCTTTAGCGCGGCCGGGCGCAACAGGCTGCCGACATGATCGGCGCGAAACGGCGGCTCGGTACGCGGCATGCCCTAACCCAACACTTCATCGGCAACTTCGACAACCATGCGCAGCTTCGCCCATTGCTCGTCCTCGCTAAGAACGTTGCCTTCTTCGGTCGACGCGAAGCCGCATTGCGGCGACAGGCAGAGCTGATCGAGCGCCACGTATTTGCTCGCCTCCTCGATGCGGCGCTTGATGTCGTCTTTCTTCTCCAGCGTGCCGCTTTTCGATGTGACGAGACCGAGCACGAGCTGTTGCCTTCCCTTCGGAAAAAACCGCAGCGGCTCGAATCCACCGGCGCGCTCGCTGTCGTATTCGAGGAAATAGCCGTCGAGCTCGGTGTTGCCGAGAAGCTGTTCGGCGACGAATTCGTAACCGCCCGAAGCGATGAAGGTCGAGCGGAAATTGCCGCGGCACGAATGCATCGTGACAATCATGTCGGCCGGCTTGTCCTTGAGCGCGGCGTTGGTGACGCGCGCATAGCGCAGGGGCAACGTCTCGGGATCGTCGCCACGCTCCTTCGAATGCACGCGCTCGCTCGGATCGCACGCCATCGCCCATGCGGTGTCGTCGAGCTGCAGGTAGCGGCAGCCGGCGTCGTAAAGGGCCCGGATTGCGTCGCGGTAAGCGGTCCCGACGTCATCGAAGAATGCATCAAGGTCGGGATAAACCTCTTTGCTGATCGCAGCGCGGCCCTGACGGAAATGCAGCGTGCTCGGCGCCGGGATCGTCATTTTCGGCACGACACGCGTATGCGCCTTGAGGAACTTGAAGTGCTCCAGCATCGGGTGGCCGGAAAAGCCGATCTTGCCGGTGATCTTGAGCGCGTGCGCCTTGGTCTGCACGCCGTGAAATTGAATACCGTGGTCGGCGAGATAGAACGTCACCCCGTCGAGTCCGCGAAAGAAGTCGAACTGCCACCAGGTACGGCGAAACTCGCCGTCAGTGGCGAGCTTCAGCCCGATCTCCTCCTGCTTCTTGATCGCCGTTTCGATCTCCCGATCTTCGACCGCGCGCAACGCTTCAGCCGTGTTCTCATTGCGCTCGCGTTTGGCGCGCGCCTCTTTCAACGCGGCGGGCCGCAGCAGGCTGCCGACGTGATCAGCGCGAAATGGCGGCGTGGTTCGTTGCATCCGTTTCCTCCTGTCGGGCTGCTTCACTTTTATTCTTGGTCGTCGGCGTGAAGCGATCGGCGGGCCGGGGGCGATTTAGCAAGCCGCGCCAGCGGGTGTAAATCCCATTGCGCCGGCGCCGGCTTGTATGACACTTATTGTCCGTCATTGCCGGGCTGGCTGGATCGGGCCCACGATGACGAAGGGAGAGGAAATACGATGCAGCCCACGCTCAGCCTTCGCGAAGACGTGCTCGCGAACGACGCCGAGGTATCCTTTCCCGCGCTGCCGCGCATGATCTTCGTGGTGCACGGCTCAATCGCGATCGCCGATCGGGTCTTGCGTGATGGCGAAGCCTTGGCGGGCGAAGGCGCGGTGCGGCTCAAAGCCGGCAGTGGGGGCGCCACGGTCTGGCGGTGGGAGCTTGCGGTGGGCGACGCGGTCCCGACGGCGGTTGCGGGCATGGTCTCGCGCGAAAAACTTTCGGCGTGCCTCGGCACCCTGCCGAAGGGCGAACTGCTTTTGCGGGGGGACAGCGTTGCGTTTCCGCCGGGTGGCTGCGCCTATCGGCACCGGCATCAGGGGCCGGGTATCCGCTGCCTGATCGAGGGCGGTATCCGCATTGACACCCAGGGGCACTCAATCTCGTACGGACCGGGCTGCCCGTGGTTCGAGAGCGGACCGGAGCCGGTGTTCGCGCAGGCCGGGGACCGCACCACGCGTTTCATCCGCGTGATGGTCCTGCCGCGGGCGTATTTGGGAAAAAGCTCTGTCGAGTATCTCAACGAAGAAGACAAAGCCAAGCCGAAGACGCAGCAGTACAAAATCTACGCCGACGTGCCGATCGCGTTTGAGTTCCATTAGCGCATGACGACCGCGACGCGCGATGGAACTTTTTCCACGCGTGGACAATAACTAAATGTTAACCACATCGACCCACCCTGTCTGCGAGGACCGGGGGGCATCACTCCAAAGTCGTGGAGGATGTTGATGCCAAGCTTCAAGGCCAGTCAGCTGGCGGCGCGTCAGCCCGTCAATCAGGTAGCGTTGTTCGAGCTCGACGACGTCGACCGCTCATGTATCAAGCTTCTGATTGGACACACGATCGCGCTCGTTGAGCGCGAATTCATCCTTCAAACGTTGAGGCATCATCGCGGCAACAGGACCCGAGCGGCGAATCTGCTCGGAATATCCATTCGATCGCTGCGCAATAAAATCCGGGACTACCGGGACCAGGGCGAAAGCGTGACTCCGCCAAAATCATCCGATTCGAAGCGTCCGGCGGAGCAGTATTTCGCTGCTCTCCGTCACTGACCGTTGCCGGGAACTATCGGGTGCTGGAAAACCGCTGGCGCCGCGGAAAGGATTCGAACCTCCGGCCCCCGCATTACGAATGCGGTGCTCTACCGGCTGAGCTACCGCGGCACGGCGACAGGTTCAGTATCTCAACCGTTTAACGCGGCTTACACATACCGGCGGCTTCCGGAAGTCCGCTTTCTTGCCGCGATTCTTGCGGTCACTGTGGCTGTAGTGTGGATGGGTTTGCGCCGGCGATGGAGCGACATGGTCGCTAATCGGCCGAAGTTTTCACCCGGATCGAACGACTGCGCCTGCCGGACAAATCGAGAATCGCATTGAGATAAAATGACCTGTCGATTCGAACGGCTGGTTAGTGTTCTTATGCTTAGATTTTGGAACCGACAGAGCTATGGACTGATGATTCGCACCTGGTTGGGAAATAGATGAGCAACGATCAAACCGCAGCAGCCATTCGGCGTGTCGTTCGCGACGAGCTGGAGGCTTGCGCTTCGGCAATCAACCGCAATGATAAGAAAGCGTCACTAGACCAACTAGCTGAGGCGAGCACAAAGCTCAGGCGCGTCGCCGCCGGATTGATCGGCAAATATGGCTGATGGTTCGCGGCTCGGTCTGCAGCATGCGGTCCTAAATTTGATGGCCCGGCGACGGGTCGATATGCCGGCGAAGATCGGCCGATTTACCTTTCCGTTCGCTGGGAAGAAGCGCAATCAGCAAAAAAACAAGATAGCCCGGAACGCCGATCAGTTGCTTGCGTTGTAGCCCAACATGACTTGGTCAGAAACCGTCCTCATAGCCGCAGTGAGCGCGACCCTGGCGGCCGTTGGCACCGGATTTATCATGTCGAGCATCCAGGCCATTGCAGGAGTCTGAGGCCGACGACTGAGGCGCCGATGTCATTCCCGCAGCGTTTCGCCTTTCGCGGCATTGCTTTGACGCTCCTTCATTCCTCAACGGCCGAGGCGAGCAGTCGCCGGCAGGAATCGGCGATTGTTCTGGTCAATAAAACTTTTCACCGGAGTTTCGGATTGCGCGCAAATCAGTTGAGCACTGTTGAGACGTGCGCCGCTAGCCTGCCGGACTATGTCGGCCCGAGACCAGATAGGTATCTCAAGCATCGGCGTTCAGAGTGTTCTCCCGATTGCCGGGACCTCCCGCCGAGCAACCAAGCGCCAGTCAGAGGATGATCGCAACAGGCGCGATGGTCGGACCGAGTCCAATTTTGCGTCGCCATCGCCGCAGCCGATTGGCCTCGGCGGTTTAGTGGACAAGACGGTCTAGCTCCGCTGTCTCTGAGCATGGCGGCCTGGAGTCTTGCCGCAGGGCGATGCGGCTCTTTCAATCCGCCGGCGATGAAATCAGCCGAATATTACTCCATTCTCTGGACTCAACTCGATCAGCGGACGACCATCGGCCGATCACGCTGCATTGCGGACGGCGACAGGCACTGGACTTCGTACTTGTCATTTCGTCGCCGGATCGTAGCCATCGGCCGTCTCTCGCTGCGGCACACATGTGGACAGCTGAGATTTCCGATTTGGAGCGGCGCTTGCGAATTCGCCGGTAGGCGCAACGGCTTAGTATGGTGCCGCGGAGAGGATTCGAACCTCCGACCCCCGCATTACGAATGCGGTGCTCTACCGGCTGAGCTACCGCGGCACGGCAACGCGTCCTAGTAATACCCGCACAATACGAACGCAAGTAGTCCGATTTATTGCGTTTCGGCCTCCGCCCGTAACTTGAAGCGCTGGATTTTGCCCGTTGCTGTTTTCGGCAGCTCCTGACGAAATTCGAGCCAGCGGGGATATTTGAACGGAGCAAGTTTTTCGCGGCAATGGTCCTGCAGCGTCCGCTTGAGTGCGTCGCTGGCCTTTTCCGGCGACTTGAGGACGACAAAGGCTTTTGGCTTGATCAGCGTGTCGACGTCCGGCCAGCCCACCACGGCGGCTTCCAGCACGTCGGGATGGCTCTGCAGCGCACCCTCAACCTCGAACGGCGAGACATACATGCCGCTCACCTTGAGCATGTCGTCGCGCCGGCCGCAGTAAACGAAGTAACCGTGCTCGTCCTCGACGTATTTGTCGCCAGAGCGTGTCCACTCGCCCAAGAAGGTCGCGCGCGACTGCTCGCGATTGTTCCAGTACATCACCGCGCCGGTGGGACCGCGCACCTGCAGTTCGCCCATCTCGCCGGGTGTTTCGACGATCTTGCCGTCGTCATCGACGAGGCGAATGTCGTAGCCGGGCACGGGCTTGCCGGTGGTGCCATATTTTACTTCGCCTGCGCGGTTCGACAGGAAGATATGCAGCATCTCGGTCGAGCCGAGACCGTCGAGAATGTCGACGCCATAGCGCTCGCTCCAGCGCCGGCCGACGTCCGAGGGCAGGGCTTCACCAGCCGACGTACAGCGCCGCAACTTTATGTCTCCGCGCCCCGGGGCGGCCGCACTCGCCAGAAAGCCGGCATAGAAAGTCGGCACCCCGTAGAACACCGTGACATGGTGTCGTTTGAGCACGTCCGCCACCAGTTCCGGCGTCGGCCGCTGCGGCAGCAACACCGTCGTTGCACCGGCCGACATCGGGAAAGTGAGCGCGTTGCCGAGGCCGTAGGCGAAGAACAGCTTTGCCACCGAGTAGCACACGTCGTTTTCGGTGATGCCGAGATAGGGTTTTGCATAAAATTCGTCGGTGAGTTTCAGATCGGCGTGGGTGTGAACGGCGGCCTTGGGCTTGCCGGTCGAACCGGAGGTGTAAAGCCAGAAGCACATATCGTCGCGCACCGTCGGCGCCGTCACCGGCTCGGCTTTGGCTCCGGCAAGCAATTCCTCGAAGCGCGGGTGACCGTGCGCGCCGGCTCCGGATACGATGACGTGGTCGAGACCCTTGCACTCGCCGATCGCAACGGCGAATTTTGGATAGAGTTCCTCCGACACAAGCAGGGCCCGCGCGCGGCTGTCGTCGAGCATGAAGCGGTAATCGTCCTCGGTCAGCAGCGTGTTGACCGGAACAGGCACCACGCCGGCTTTGATGGCGCCGAGAAAAGCGGTCGGCCAGTCGATGGTGTCGAGGAGGCAAAGGAGCACGCGCTCTTCGCGGCGAATGCCGAGCGAGCGCAGCGCATGACCGAAGCTGTCAACGCGCGTGGCCAGTGCGCCGTAGGTCCAGCTGCCACGCGAATCGATAAAGGCGACTTTATTCGCGCGGCCGGCGTCGAGATTGCGCTTGAGGATGTCGGCCGCGAAATTGTACTCGCGCGGGATCGCATCGACGGCTGCCCGCGGCGCGAGATTCGGCTGAGCGACCTTCATCGCTGCGTTTCCTCCGGCGGGCGCGACGTGGGTCTTCGCCACATCTGCCCACGCCAAGCTATTATGCCGACGAAGAAATTCGGCCGCAATGCCGCTGCCACGGCAGCCGATTTACGCTATGACAGGCCCCGTTCTTCCATTGCCGGAGTTCCTGTCATGATTTTAAGCCGAGACCGCATCCTCACCACCCATGTCGGCAGTCTGCCGCGCAACGAAGCGCTCAGCGAACTTCTGGTGCGGCGCGAGGCGCGCGAAAGCTACGATAAGGCGCTGTTCGATGCCGAGATGGAAAAGGCCGTGCGGCACGTGGTCGCCAAGCAGAAAGAAACCGGCATCGACATCGGCAACGACGGCGAGCAGCAGCGCGTCGGCTTCCAGACCTACGTGCCGCAGCGCATGTCGGGCTTTGCCGGCGAATCGAAGCGGCGGCGCGGACGCGAGTTTGAGGAATTTCCCGAACTCGTCAGTTACCTGACGCGCCGCTTCCCGAATGTGAGCCGGCAACAAAACGCGCCGGAAGCCCAGGGCGAACTGCACTATCGCGACACCGCGGCGATCGAGAGCGAGATCGCGCTCTTTCAGCGCACCGCCAGCGAGGGCAAACCGTTTGCCGAGTCGTTCATGACCGCGCCCTCGCCCGGCATCTTCGCCTCGACCATGCTCAATGCATTCTACGATTCGAACGAGGCCTATCTCGCCGCCATCGCGCGCGAGATGAGCAAGGAGTACATGGCGATTCACAAAGCCGGCCTTGTTCTGCAGATCGATGCGCCCGATCTCGCTATGGACCGCACCATGTTCTACCGCGACGGTTCGGATGCCGACTTCGTCAAGGCCGTCGCGTTGCACGTCGCCATGATCAACAAAGGGATTGAGGGCATTCCCGCCGATCGGGTGCGGCTGCATATCTGCTACGGCAATTGGGAAGGCCCGCACATCCACGACATCGCGCTCGAAAAAATCCTGCCGGCGCTCTACCAGGCCAAGGTCGGCGCGCTGTCGATCGAATTCTCAAATCCGCGGCACGCCCACGAATACACGGTACTCAAGCGCGTACCGTTTCCCAGGGACATGATCCTCATCCCCGGTGTGGTCGAGACCACCAGCAATTTCGTCGAGCACCCGGAAGTGGTGGCGCGGCGGATCGAGGAAGCCGTCGCGTCCATCGGCGACCGCGAGCGCGTCGTCGCCTCGACCGATTGCGGCTTCGGCACCTTCACGCGGCGGGAATGGGTCATCGAGCCGGTGGTGTGGCTGAAGCTGAAATCGATCCGCGACGGCGCCGAAATCGCCTCGTCGCGGCTGTGGGCGAAGAAAAAGGTAGCGTAGCCGAACAGGCGCTCCCGGCTGATCTTCAAATTTTACCCGGATAATATTGACACCGGCATTTTATCCGGGTATAATTCCCGCATCATGACCAACCATCCAAGTGTTATTGCCTTTGAAGGCGACGTCTGCATTGCGTCAGGCGAACTTGCGCATGTGACGCTTGCGGCAAAAAAGGCCGCCTCGCGCCAACACCACGAACCGATCCTCATCTTCGACGCCGCGAGCGGCGAACAAGTGGAACTCGATTTGCGCGGTACGCACGACGACGCATCGCACCGGCATTCTGCGATCGCGTTTCCCCAGCCTCCATCCAACGAAGGAACACGCGGTCCCGGCCGCCCCAAACTCGGGGTGGTCGCGCGCGAGGTTACCCTGCTGCCGCGCCATTGGGACTGGCTGGCCAGCCAACCGGGCGGAGCATCGGTTGCGCTGCGCAAGCTTGTGGAACATGCCATGCGTGCCAACGTTGGCAGGGATCGCACGCGTGTGTCGCAAAACGCGGCCTACCGATTCATGTCGGTCATGGCCGGAAATCGCACGGGCTTCGAGAATGCCGCGCGAGCACTCTTTGCCGGCGATGCCCCGACATTTAACCGGCTGGTGAATGCGTGGCCCAAGGACATCCGCGATCTCACCAAAAAGCTCGCGCTTGAGGCCCTCGCGGCGGAGAAAAGTACGGCATGATCACGCTCTACGATTTTGGCAACTCGGTTTGCTGCCAGAAGGTGCGGATTACGCTGCGCGCCAAGGGCTTGGACTGGGATGCTGTGAGGGTTGATCTTTTCAAAACCGAGCAGTACAGCCCGGAATACCTCAAGCTCAATCCCAGGGGCGTAGTGCCGACGCTGGTCCATGACGGTAAGCCGGTGATCGAATCGACGCTCATCTGCGAATACCTCGACGAGACTTTTCCGCAACCGCAGCTCATTCCCGCCGACCCGTGGCTGCAGAGCCGGATGCGGCTGTGGAGCAAGATTGTCGACGAGGGACTGCACGACGGTGTCACCGAAATCAGCTTTTCGGCGATGTTCCGCGAGCGGATGAAAAATATGGCGCCGCAGATTCGCGAAAAGCGATTTCGCAATGTCGGCGATCCGCGCCGGACTGACCGCTTCAAATCGACCTACGAGCTTGGGGCGAAATCGCCGTTCGTGGTACACGGCGTCGCCGCCTACGAACGGGCTTTCAAGATGCTCGAAACCACGCTCGCCGACAGCGGCGGCCCCTGGATTCTTGGCGCCGGTCCCAGCCTCGCCGATGTTAACTTGATGCCGTACGCGGCGCGGCTCGACTATCTTGGCCTGCTCGATCTGTGGACCGCAGCCCGGCCTCGTGTGCAGGGCTGGTGGACACACGCGCGCGGATGGCCGAGCTTCAAGTCCGGACTGCTCGACCTCATCAGCGACGCCGAATTCACCGAGATGCGAACGCACGGCCCGAAAATCCGCGACGACATCGCCGCCCACATCGCTGCGTTACGCCGCGACGGCGAACCGCCGGCCGGAAACAGCTCGGCATAGTTTCCTGCCCGAGCGGATGCTGTGCTGCGCTCGGGACACGCCTATAATGTTTGCAAATCATGCCAAGGGAGTCCGCCATGGACGAGTTCACCCGCGAGCCGATGACGATCCGCGCCGAGGATATCAACCCGCGCTATAATTGGGGCCGCGCGCTGCCGGCATTCGGCACCATGGGCGTCGATTTCGAAGAGCGCGTCGATTACCGGCGGCTGCACCGCTATCGGCTCGGCCGCATCAAGCAGGCACTGGAGAACTCCGAGCTCGGCGCTTTGCTGGTGTTCGATGTCAATAACATCCGCTACATCACTTCGACCAAGATCGGCGAATGGGAGCGCGACAAGCTTTGCCGCTGGGCGCTGCTCACCCGCGGCAGCGACGATCCGATCCTGTGGGATTTCGGCTCCGCGGCCGTGCATCACAAACTGTACGCACCGTGGCTCAAGCCGGAGAATTGCCGGGCCGGTCTCATCGGCATGCGCGGCACCGTGGCCCCGGCCTTCGGCCTGATGGAGCGGTATGCCAAGGAAATCGCCGCGCTCATTCGCGAAGCCGGCGTCGGCAACATGCCGGTCGGTGTCGACCTCATCGAGCCGCCGATGATGTTCGAGCTGCAGAAGGCCGGATTGAACGTCAAGGACGGCCAGCAGGTGATGCTGGAGGCGCGCGAGGTCAAGAACATCGACGAGATCGCGTTGCTCAATCGCGCCGCAGCGATGGTCGACGGCGCCTATCACCTGATCCACGAGCAACTAAAGCCGGGCATCCGCGAGAACGACATCGTCGCCAAAGTGAACGAGTTTCTCTACACCCACGGCTCCGATGACGTGGAAGCGGTCAACGCCATATCCGGCGAGCGCTGCAACCCGCATCCGCATAACTTTACCGACCGCATGCTGCGGCCCGGCGATCAGGCTTTCTTCGACATCCTGCATTCGTTCGTGGGCTACCGCACCTGCTACTACCGCACCTTCAATGTCGGCCGCGCTACGCCGGTCCAACACGATGCCTACAAGCGGGCGCGCGAATGGGTCGACAACGCAATCGCGTTGATCAAGCCCGGCGTGTCCACCGACAAGGTGTGCAGCGTATGGCCGAAGGCGCAGGATTTCGGCTTCCCCGACGAGATGGCGGCCTTCGGCCTGCAGTTCGGCCATGGCCTTGGCCTGGCTTTGCACGAACGCCCGATCATCTCGCGCGTGGTCTCGCTCGATCACCCGACCGAGATTAAGGAGGGCATGGTGTTCGCGCTGGAAACCTACTGCCCGGCCACCGACGGCTATTCCGCCGCGCGGATCGAGGAAGAGGTGGTGGTCACCGACAAGGGCTGCCGCGTGATCACGCTGTTCCCCGCCGAAGAGCTGCCGATCGCCAATCGCTATTGACACGTAACTTTGCGCGTGCGCCACGCCCCGGGTTCCAAGACGGGCTTTTTTGGGCCTGCGGCCGTGGCTGCGGGAGGGATGAACGCGGCCCTGAAACCTGCTAATCCCTTGGCCAACGACAGTCGCAAAATCCCGAACGCCAGTGTTCAGAGGACGCCAAGAGGTTCCCTATGTATTCCAATCTCGAGCTCTTTATTGATGGTCAGTGGCTCAACGGCGGCGGCCGCCGCGGCGAGGACGTGATCAATCCGGCGACGGAAAAGCCGCTCGCCCATCTGCCGCACGCGACGATGGCCGATCTCGACCACGCGGTCGAAGCCGCCAAAAGGGGCTTTGCCGTGTGGCGCGCGACCGCCGCCTACGATCGGGCGAAGATCCTGCGCAAGGCCGCCGATCTCATGCGCGAGCGCCATGACGTGATCAGCAAAGTCCTCGTGCAGGAGCAGGGCAAGGCCTATCCCGAAGCGCGGGCGGAAGTGCTCACCTCGGCCGACATCATCGAGTGGTATGCCGAGGAAGGCCGCCGCGCTTATGGCCGCGTCGTTCCCGGCCGCGGCAAAGTGCGGCAGATCGTGGTGCAGGAGCCGGTCGGGATCGTTGCCGCGTTCACGCCGTGGAATTTCCCGGCGCTGACGCCGGCGCGCAAGATCGGCGGCGCGCTGGCCGCCGGCTGTTCGCTCATTCTCAAGGCGTCCGAGGAGACGCCCGGCGCCTGCGTCGAGATGGTGCGCTGCTTCGCCGACGCCGGCTTGCCGGCGGGGGTGCTCAATCTGGTGTTCGGCGTTCCCGCGACCATTTCCGAGCATCTGATCGCCAGGGACGAGGTGCGCAAAATCTCATTCACCGGCTCGATCCCGGTCGGCAAGCATCTGGCCGCTTTGGCCGCCAAGAAAATGAAGCGCGCCACTATGGAACTCGGCGGCCATTCGCCGGTCGTGGTGTTCGCCGACGCCGATCCGGAAAAATCCGCCGACGCCATCGCCGCTTTCAAATACCGCAATGCCGGGCAGGTATGCATCTCGCCGACGCGGTTCTACGTGCAGGAGCCTGTCTACGGCCGCTTCCTCGCGCGCTTCACCGAATATGCGAAATCGCTCAAGGTCGGCGACGGCCTGGAAAAGGGCGTGGCGATGGGGCCGCTGGCAAACGCACGGCGCATCGACACCATGGAATCGTTCGTCAATGACGCCAAGGATCGCGGCGGCAAGATCGTCGCCGGCGGCAACCGCCGCGGCAACCAGGGCTATTTTTACGATCCGACCGTGGTCACCGATCTGCCGGACGACAGCAAGCTCATGACCGAGGAGCCATTCGGGCCATTGGCGCCCGTGGTCCCGTTCAAGACATTCGACGAAGTCGTTGAACGCGCCAATTCGCTGCCCTATGGGCTCGCCGCATACGCCTTCACCGGGTCCGCGCAGACGGCCAACATGATCGGCGATGCGTTGCAGTCCGGCATGGTCGGGGTGAACTCGATCAACGTCTCGACGCCAGAGACGCCGTTTGGCGGCGTCAAGGAGTCCGGCTACGGCAGCGAAGGCGGCATCGAGGGCCTGCAAGCCTATCTGAATACAAAGTTTATCTCGCAGGGGTGATGCACGCACATCATGCCCGGCGTTGTGCCGGGCATGTCGATTTATCGCGGTTTTCGCTTACGCGTGGTCCATGAGTCCGAAATGCGGTCCGAGCCGGCGCCGCACGCGGACCATTGCGGCACGGGCAGCGAAGGCGTCGACGGCGATGCGCGCAAGCGGAGAAATTTGCGAAGGCCGTGCCAGGAGATCGCGCAATACCGCCGAAACATTTGCTCGCCCATCCGGACGCATGCCGATAAGGGCAGCGGGAGGAACTTTCCGGTGAGCCGGATCGACGACGACACGTACCGCGGCAAAGGCAAGCTTATGCTCGGCCGCAATCCGGGCCACCACGTGCGACTCCATATCGACCGCAGCCGCGCCCGTCGCTGTATGCAGTTCCCGTTTCTTTCCCGGCTCGGCGACCGGTTCATCGACGCCGACAATCGGCGCATGGATAGCGCCTGAGATCATGCTGAGGAGCTTGCGCGACCAGACGGCGTCCGTCGCGCGGACGGTTTGCGATTCGTGGATCGCGGAAGCGACGATCCAATCGCCGGCGCGCAGGTGAGAAGCGAGGCCGCCGGCGACCCCAAAGCTGATCATGCCGCGGTAGCCCTGGCGGACGGCGCCATCGGCGACCGTCTCCAACTCATTACCCGCAGTGCGGCAAACGACCTTCACCCCTGGAGCGGCGGCGATTCTCGCCTCGAAGGCCAAGCCTACGAAGGCGATAACGACACGACGGTGGGTCTCGATGGCCGCGTCGGCGACCTGAAACGTCTCGTCTGCGTCATCAACCAGTCCATCTACGAAAGTTCCCCCGGCGAAATCTAGTTGGGATGCCATAAGAAGCTTTGCCCCTCGCGTCTGTTGCCAAGCATGATCGCGCCCCCAAAAGCGTGTCCTCGCAGACGTTCTCGGTTTCGTTCCGGCAAAACACCGAGTCCCCGAGGCGAGACTATCACAATCCGGCGCCCACGCCATTACTAATGCGTAAACAGGCCGTTGAACCGGACATGGCAGGCATTACGGGCATGGCCTTTTGGCGATGA
>Ga0302325_10010704_pt1 | contig 19830 bp, 16 predicted proteins | sample Palsa_T0_2_FD_201948 | JGI IMG/M metagenome (GOLD analysis project Ga0302325, IMG submission 201948) | Peat permafrost microbial communities from Stordalen Mire near Abisko, Sweden - Palsa_T0_2 | ecosystem: Environmental > Terrestrial > Soil > Palsa > Peat permafrost | place: Sweden: Abisko...
GTTCTGGTAATGGCCTTTATCGAAGGTGCAGGTCTGCGTGGCGCCATCGGTGAAGACGATTTTGTCGCCTCCGCGCACGCTCCAGTTGCGGCCGCCGGGACGTCCGCGCGCTTCGAGCAGCGTCACGTCGTAACCGAGCTGTTTCATTTCGTAAGCAGCGACAAGTCCGGCGATGCCTGCGCCGAGAATGACTACGCTGGTACCTTTGCCGGTACCCGGCGCTACGGCCAGCTGCGGCGCCGCAAGCGCACGCTGTGGCAGGAAACCTAAAGACTGGAGTCCGACGAAGGCGGCGCCGTATCCGCCCGCCTCGCCCATTTTCGCCAGGAAATCGCGTCTGGAAAATCCCACTGTGAGACCTCGTAAAGACGGACAGTGTCTTAGCCGCTCCCGGGCGGGATTTATCGATTGTAAACTATCCGGTCATCTAGAAACGACCGGTAATTCGACGAAGCTTGCGTGCGCGGGTTCGTGGTAGATGCGCTGGGTGGCTTTTTTATAGTCTTCCGGCTTTGCCCAGAAGATGTTCTGGACGAAGGTCTGCGGATTGCGGTCGTAGAGAGGGAACCAGCTGGACTGCACCTGGATCATCATGCGATGGCCGGGGAGGAAGACGTGGTTCGCGGTGGGTAAGGCGAAGCGGTAGAGCAGCGGCTGGCTGGCTGCGATCGCCTTCGGTGTTTCAAGGCTTTCACGGTAGCGGCCGCGGAAGATGTCGGCCGAGATCATGAGCTGATAGCCTCCCATGGCGGGGTCGCCTGCGACTTCTTCGGGGTAGACGTCGATTACTTTTACTACCCAGTCGGAGTCGGTTCCGCTGGTAGAGGCGGTCAGGTTTACTACGGGCTGGCCGCTGATTTTTACCGGCTCTTTGAGAACGTCTGAGGTGAAGACCTGAACGTCGGGGCGGCCCGAGGCTTCGCGCTGATCGTCTACCAGCCACTGCGCCCAAGTGAGGCCGTTGTCGTAGCCGACCGGCTGGCTGGGGCGGGCGCGGAACGGGACTGGCTTTGCGGGGTCGGAGGTGTATTCGTCATACGCAGGGTCGCCGGCTTTTGGAGCGGTGAATCCGGCCTTGCCTCCGGCTGTCAGGTAGAAGGGCGTGGGTTTCGAGGCGCCCGGCCACGCTTGTAGCTTGCGCCAGTTGTTGGTTCCGGTTTCGTAGGCATTCACGGGCGCGACTCCGCTGGGCGGGGCGTCGTCTTTCAGGTAGTGATCGAGAAACGGGCGCAGGATGTTCTGGCGGAAATACAGCGCCGTGTCGGTGTGGAACTTGAGTGCGCCGAGGGTGCTGGCTTCGTCGATTTCCTGACCGTGATGCCAGGGACCGAGCACCAAGAACACTTTGTCATTCGCGGTGTCTTTGGGTTTGATGGCTTTGTAGACCGCGATGGCGCCGTAGATATCTTCCTGATCCCAGAGGCTGTGGACCAGCATTACCGGAACTTTGAGCGGCTGCGCGGCGAGGATCTTGTCGACGGCCTGGTCCTTCCACCAGGCGTCGTAGCCGGGATGGGCGAGGAGCTTGCGCCAGAAACCGATCTGTTCCATGCCGTGGCGCTGTCCAAGTTCGCCCGCCGATCCTGCTTCCATATAGAGGCTGTAATCGTCATGCTGACCGCTCCACCATTTGGCGTCGTTGTCGCGAGTGGCTTGCTGTTCGTAGATGTAGGGGATATTCTGCTGACGGAAAGCCCCATTGTGGAACCAGTCGTCACCCATCCAGCCGTCAACCATCGGGTTCATCGGGACGGAGACCTTTAGCGCGGGATGCGGGTTCACGAGCGCCATGAGGGGCAGAAAGCCGTCGTAGGAGATGCCGAGGATGCCGACTTTTCCGTTACTTTCCGGGATGTTTTTTACGAGCCAGTCGATGGTGTCGTATGTGTCGGTGGAGTGATCGACCGGGGTTGGGTTTTGTGGTCCGCTAAGCGGCCGGTTCATGACGTAGTCGCCTTCGGAGCCGTATTTGCCGCGGACGTCTTCGACGACCCGGATGTAGCCGCCATCGACGATTACGTCTACCGCGTTGTCGTAGCCTTGCAGGATCGGGCCGAGGTGCGGACTGTTCGCGTGGCTGGTGAGGTCTTTGGCGTTGTACGGGGTGCGGGTGAGCAGGATCGGTGCGTGGCTGGCGCCTTTGGGAATCAGGATGATGGTGTGGAGCTTGATGCCATCCCGCATCGGAATCATGACGTCGCGTTTTTCGTAGTCGAAGCTGTTCGTGGAGGGCTGGAATTTGGCGGGCGTTTCGCTGGGGAAGTTCGGGTATTTCGGGGCCTGGGCTCGCAATATGCCCGTTACGACGAGCGCGACTGCCAGCGAATACGGTTGTTTCATCTGGTCATTGTGGCACGCTTATGTCTGGGGAGAGGAGTCGAGAATCAGACCGGCGGGGAGATCTTCACCGAAGATTCGTCCGAGGGTTCGCCCGTTTGGTTGGAAACAAGGGCGGCGTCGCAGCCCACGGACGCGAGAACAGAAGCTGCCCTTTTCCGACGAGTATTAAGATTCCGCCCGATCGGACTAATTCCAAGCCCGCCACCTTTGCTCAAGGTTCAATCGGCAATTGCCAACTTCGACGCCCCGCAGTGAATCAGCCACCGTGGCCATCACGACGATTTGATATTTCTCTTTCCATTGCATTACACTAAGGTGCCTGAGGAGTATTAACTCCCAGGGACAATCGGAGGAAATTTGGCAATGCGAGTTATTACGGTTTGTGTTGGTTTCTTAGGCATCACAAGTTGTGCGATGGCCGGCGTAGTGACGTTCGATACTTCACTTGCGGGTCCGGGATTTTACAACGGGCACGGAAGTCCGAATACGAATTTTACAGTTGCCACGCAAGGCAATCTGGAGCTTGGTCTGGAAGCGAATCTTCGCTTCATCGGCCCCATCGACCCTGGGGCTGGCAGCAGCACCTATCTGGCTCCTGCGGGAACTACGGGGGGCGACGCTAACTGGGATTTTTTGTTCTCAATCAATGCAGCGGACGGGCAGGGTACGGCCGCAACGTTGGCGAATTATTCTTTCACGATGAGTATTGTGGATATTACAGCAAGCAATTCGGGGCCGACCTTCAATCCGGTGTCGGCAATTGGTGATGATACTTATAATGGGCCGGGTGGCATGACGGTAGGAATTGCGACCCTCGTGCCTGCGGATTTCGGTGCGCAAAACGCGGAAAATCTGAGTTTCCCGGATTTTCTTCCCGGCTTCAATCCCAATGCCGGAGACACCTATAAGATTACGCTGAACGCTTTTGGTGCCAATAGCGCCTTAGTTGATTCGGATTCGATCACGGTCGAGACGATTGCAGGCACTCCTGAGCCGTCGGCGATCGTCCTCACGAGCACTTCACTGTTATTCCTTGCGGGAATTTTCGCCAAACGGCGTCGCTCCCGCGTTAATGACTTAGCTTAGTCCGACAGGTATCGGGCGCAACACCAGACCTACGACCGCGTGACTGCCTTCCTTCTGTAGCGGAACTTCTGGCGGGCAGTTTCGCGGTCGGACTTCCAGTTGATATTTTGAGAATCCTTCCGCTCTACCGCCTGATCTTTCCACCAGGCGTCGTAGCCGGGATGGGCGAGGAGCTTGCGCCAGAAGCCGATCTGCTCCATGCCGTGGCGCTGGCCGAGTTCACCCGCTGAGCCTGCTTCCATATAGAGGTTGTAGTCGTCATGCTGGCCGCTCCACCATTTGGCGTCGTTGTCGCGCGTGGCCTGCTGTTCATAAATGTAGGGGATGTTTTGCTGACGGAATGCCCCGTTGTGGAACCAGTCGTCTCCCATCCAGCCGTCGACCATCGGGTTGACGAGGGCCATGAGCGGGAGGAGGCCGTCGTAAGAGATACCGAGGATGCCTACTTTGCCGTTACTTTCCGGGATGTTTTTTACCAGCCAGTCGATGGTGTCGTATGTGTCAGTGGAATGATCTACGGGAGTCGGGTTTTGCGGGCCGCTGACCGGCCGGTTCATGACGTAGTCACCCTCGGAGCCGTATTTGCCGCGGACATCTTCCACTACGCGGATGTAGCCGCCTTCGACGATAACATCCACTGCATTGTCGTAGCCCTGGAGAATCGGGCCGAGGTGCGAGCTGTTCGGGTGGCTGGTGAGGTCTTTCGCGTTATACGGGGTGCGGGTGAGAAGTATGGGGGCATGGCTCGCCCCCTTTGGGAATCAGGATGATGGTATGGAGCTTGATGCCATCCCGCATCGGAATCATAACTTCGCGTTTTTCGTAGTCGAAACTGTTCGTGGATGGCTGGGATTTCGCCGGCGTTTCGCTGGGAAAGTTCGGGTATTTCGGGGCCTGGGCTCGCGATATGCCCGTTACGACGAGCGCGATTGCCAGCAAATACGGTTGTTTCATCTGGTCATTGTGGCATGCTTATGTCCTGGGAGAGGAGTCGAGAATCAGACCCGACGGGAGATCTTCGCCGAAGATTCGTCCTAGGGCGCGTTCGGCGTCGCCTTCCAGTTGGGTTAGAAACGGTGTGCCGGCAAGGCGGGCTTTCACTGCCGCGAATGTCGCCGGCGAGATGTCGCGTACGGGGTCTCCTGTGCGGCGGGCGAGGGAGACCAGTGCGTCGTCGGCCTTCGGAACGGGTAGCAGGGTTTCGATCCAGCGCGTCGCGACAGATGGCGTGAGCACCTGGTTTAACGGGCCGTAGAAAAGCTGTCTTGCACCGAGTCGGGAGAGGCACCAGAGCACATAATCCTCTTTGCCCTGTTTGATGAGGAAGTCGCCGAGCTGGGTGCGGTTGCCTGCGGGAATCAGTTCCATGCTGGAGGCCGTCCGCCACATTTCACGCAGCAGGCTGTTGTTTACCCGTTGCTGCTTCTTGCCGGGCTTTGGCAGCAGGACCGGCAGCAGACGCTGCGCTATATCGCCCTGCTGGTTGCGGTTCAGGCCGCCGGCGAGCCGTCCCCAGAAGATCCACCAGTCGATTTCGTTTTGGGCCTGGTTTGCGAACTGTGCGCCACCGGCGTAAATCCGGCGGACTTGTTCAATGCGGAAATCATCGCCGATGTAGCCGAAACCGGGACGCAGACAGAAGCCAGCGAGGTTGAGCCAGCGAACTTCGTGCGCAGCGGTTCGTTTGCGGCCTTCGATTTGCTCGATGAAGACCTCGGCCAGGCGTCGGGCGACATCGACGGGCCAGGAGTTGCGGCCAAGTCCCAGAGCGGCTTCGAGGCGGGACGGCAGTTCCTCGGGTGCGATTGTGCCCTTCGCGAAGGTCTCGCGGATCAGTTCCGACGCCGCATCAACCGCTTCCTGGCTGACCACCGCCGCGGGACGTCGCGCGATTCCCTCCTTCGGCGCGGACTTGCGCAACTGGAACTGCAGGCGCCAGCGATTGTCGCTGACTTTGGAATCGCACCAGGTTTCAAGGGTTCCGGTTTCCGTGAGGCGCGCGCCCAGTCGGACAGGAACCAGTCGTTCACCGCCTTTTCCGAAACGGATTACAGCTTCGAGCGGGGCGTGGTTGTGGATCTCTTCTTCGGGTGAGAATTCGACTACTTCTCCGGGTTTGTCATCGGTGCGGGTGAGCGAACTGATCAGACGGAAGGCTACCGGTTTGTTGGCGACCAGCTGCAGGTCTTCGCGGTCCACTTCAACGGTATCGCCTTCTTCGGCGCCGCGCGGGACGAGGCAGACGGCTGAGGTGTCGTTCAGGCCCACGTAATAAGAACGCGGGAGTCCACCCCGGACGAGCACGCCCGATCCGGTGGAACGTACGTAAGAGTAATAGGCTGCGCCGCTGGCGACGGCTAAATCCAGATCGCGGTTTTCGAAGATGTCGGGCCTGCGGCCATACCAGTTTTCGAGGATGTCCGCGACTCTGGTGCGACAGATTTCGGGAATGAAGAAGCCGCCGTTGAAAAGGATTGCGTCCGGTATCTGGCTCCTTGATTCAAGAGCGCCAGACTCCAGAAACGCTGCGAGATGCCGGCTGATTGCAGGGTCCGATACGTAAGGCAGACCGAGTTCGCGGAAGAGGCTTCGCTTTTCTTCTTTTGGTTTTTCGCCCAGTGGCGTGAGCGGCAGGAAGCCTTCGAGCGTGAGCTCCAGCGCTTCTTCGCGCGTGATTTCGGTCTTAAGAGTGCCGCCGATGATGGATGACCCGCCTCCGAGTACGCTGATTTCAACACTCTGACGGCGCGGGTCGCAGAGGAGCAATTCCTTCGCAGCGGAACATTGACGCCTTAACCCGCTGCGCTGGCGGATGGAAAGCTGTCTGCCGATTTTCGATTCCGCAAGCCATGCGAGGGTGAGATCCAGGTTGTCGCCGCCCAGCAGGAGATGCTTGCCCACGGCGGTGCGAGTGAAGTCGATCTTGTCGCCATCGCGCGAGACGCGGATGAGTGAAAAATCGGTGGTGCCGCCGCCGACGTCGCAGATCAATACAATTTGGCCGTCCGTCAGCGATTTGCGGGAACGCGCAAGGTTGTTAGCGATCCATGAATAGAACGCGGCTGCCGGTTCTTCGAGCAGTGTCACGCGCGTCAGGCCTGCATCAGTCGCAGCTTTGACGGTCAGTTCGCGGGCTTCTTCGTCGAAGGACGCGGGGACGGTGAGGACTACTTCGTGATCGGCTAACGGGCCAAAACCCGCGCCGTTGTCCCACGCTTCGCGGATGGTAGACAGGAAGCGGGCCGAAACTTCTACCGGGGACAGCGCCCGTCCGCCTTCGCCTGCGTCCCAGGGGAGAATCTTCGCGGTGCGGTCTACATCGGCATTCGAAAGCCAGGATTTGGCGCTGTGTACAAGACGCGTGGGCACAATCGCGCCCTGTTCCCGCGCGTATACTCCCACCGGCTGGCCTTCTTCGAGCAGCAGGAATGACGGCAGGGCGCGGCGCGGTTCCGTGCGTCCGGGGGCGACCAGTTGCGGAATATCGAAAATGTGGATCGGGGGGAAGCTGGTGTCTTCGGCTTCCGCCGGATCAATCCAGGCGAGGGCGGAGTTCGTGGTTCCGAGATCAATGCCTACTTTCATGCAGAAACCGTTTCCCGCACATTGAATTCAAGTTTCCAGCGACGTCCGTCTCGCGCCACCGACCAGAGTTGCAGCATCCCCGTTTCCGTAATCACCGTTTCGAATGATACCGGGACGACTTCACCCGATTCACCGCTGCCGGTGAGTGTGACTTCGACCGGCGAGAGCTCTTCGAGCTCGTCGCCAAAGTCTTCGATCATTTCGCCGGGTGTATCGTCGCGGCGTGTGGTTGAGCAGAAGAAGCGGAATTCCGCCGGATGATCGACGATCAATCCGAATTCACGACTGGGAACGCGAACGGAAGTTCCTTCTTCCGCGCCGAACTGCGCCACTGTGAGGGCTTTCAACGGCGCGGGAATGCCTGGAACGGCTGGCATGGCGGATTCGATTCCCACGTAATAAGAACGCGCGATGCCTCCACGGATCCGGATGCCCTTGCCGTGCCTTGCCGCGCCATAGTACGCCGCGCCACGCGCGACGGCGTGCATCAGGTCTTCGCCGGACAGAGCTTTCACCGGCGTTGGGAGCCAGGAGTTCAGCACTTCGAGAAGACGGGTCCGGACAAACGGGGCATGCATCACGCCTCCGTTGAAGAGGATATGAGTGGGGGCGGTGAATGTACCGCTCTGATGGAGGAAGCGCGCGAGATGACGGGTGATCGCGGGGTCCTGCGCGTAGGGCAATCCGAGTTCCTGAAGCGCGGCGCGGCGGGTCTGCTGCGGTACGTCCGTGCCGGCTGTTTTCGGAAGAAAGCCTTCCAGCACGTGCTCCACCTGTTCGCGGCGCAGCGTTGCCTTGATAGTCCCGCCGATCAGACTCGATCCTTTGCCGAGAATTGTGACCTGCACTTCGCCCGATTTCGATTGAGGGTCGAGCAGTTTTTCTTTGGCTATGCGGCAGTTATTCCACAGCGTCTGCAACTGGAAAGAGTCGATCTTCGTTCCCTTCGCGGCAAGTTCGGCCGCGACTGTATGGGCGAGCGCGAGATCGATGTTGTCACCGCCCAGAAGTAAATGCTCGCCTACCGCGATTCGTTCGAGTTGCAATTCGCCGGCTTTTCCGGTGACCGCGATCAGCGAGAAATCGGTTGTGCCACCGCCGATGTCAACAACCAGGATCAGGTCACCTTCCTGCACGCGACGGCGCCAGTCTTCATGGCGTTCGAGCCAGGCGTAGAAGGCCGCCTGGGGTTCTTCCAGCATGGTAAGGTTGCGGAATCCCGCTGCTTCGGCGGCTTTAGTCGTCAGATCGCGTGCCACGGCATCGAACGACGCAGGCACAGTGACCAGCACTTCCTGTTCGTCGAAAGGATCTGCGGGATGGGCGAGATCCCAAGCCGACCTCAGATGCTTCAGATATTCGGTGGATGCCTCAACCGGTGAAACCTGGCGGATTCCTTCGGCGGCTTTCAGAGGCAACAGCGCGGCAGTGCGGTCAACCGACGAATACGAAAGCCAGCTCTTGGCGGAAGAAACGAGGCGGCTGGAAACTTCCGCGCCCCGCCGCTGGGCCAGTTTGCCGATCACAAATGGCGGCGACGGGTCCCAGGGGAGGGCCGTGGATCCGGGCGGGAAGTCGCGTGCGCCCGGAATATAGAGGAACGACGGAAGCAGCGGTTCCGCATTGACCTCATTGGCGCTCACCAGCTGCGGGACCGGCTCCAGATGCACGTCAGGCTCGTCCGAAATCGCGGTATACGCGAGGGCGCAGTTGGTGGTGCCGAGGTCGATGCCTATGGAATAGCGAGCCAAAGACTACTCCACTTCAATTTCCGCAGGCGCGAGTATCGCGAGATCGTCGCGCGAATTCAGTTGCGGGAGCGAAACCGTAGTTGCCTTCCAGCCGCGATGGCGCAAAACTCCCGCAGGCGGTTTGCCCGATGCAGGAACGTTGCCGACATACTTAACCAGCGCAGGATTTCCCGCAGGCGGATTCGCCGTGCTGCCCTCCACTGCGTCGATCACCGGAGCGGGCGCAAAGTGCCGCGTCAGAATCTCCCGGGTCTTTTCATGCACGTCGCGCGCGGCTGCGCCAACCTGTTCGTCCGAGTAAGGCGCAATGTCTTCCATGAAAAAGTCGAGCACGCGGCCATCGCGCTGGAGCATGCCCAGCAGCTGAAGTGCGCCGTCGGATGTCTTGATTACAGGCGCCGGCGGAGGCGGCGGTACGGGAGCGGGTTTAGGAATCAGGCCGAGTTCAGCCGCCATGCCCTCGGGCAGCTTGCCGGTAAAAAGAAGCGCGAAAAACGCGCGAAACGCCATTACGATACTGTTCAAAGTCGCCTTTGCTCCACCTGCTCAGGATAGCAACGGGGCTGAATCTTCCTGCGTGCGGATTGCGTCATAATAAAACTGTGCGACTCCGTAAACTGGCTCCCTTCTTTCTTTTAGCCTCTCTCTCTCTTGCGCAGGGTACCTGGCAGACTGCAACCGATCTGCCCGGAATCGACTGGACCGGGGTGAACGCCGCCCGTAAACAGGCTGCGCTGAAATTCATGCGGGAGGAAGCCTGCGCGTGCGGCTGCAACATGAAACTTGCCGAGTGCCGGATGAACGACCCCTCCTGCGCGGTGAGCCGCAAGCTCTCAACCATCGCGGTGAAGGATTTTGCTGATGGCAAAACACCGGATTACATCCGGGCTGAGTTGAAGAAGATCGCTGCCGAGCCACCCCCGGTGCTGGATGACGCGGTAACCATTTCCACCGTTGGCGATCCTTCCAAGGGCCCCGCCAACGCGCGCATCACGATGGTGGAGTTTTCGGATTTCCAGTGCCCGTTCTGCTCCAAGGCGGTGGCCGAAGCAAACAATGTGCTGAAGCTCTTCCCGAAAGACGTCAAGCTGGTGTTCAAACAGTTCCCGCTCGATACGCACGCCGACGCCGAGTTCGGCGCGGAAGCTGCGCTCGCCGCGCACGCGCAGGGCAAGTTCTGGGAGATGCATGACAAACTCTATGCGGGCTTCCCGGATATCTCGCGCAAAACCGTATTTGGTTATGCGAAGCAGATCGGTCTCGACATGAACAAGTTCGCCGCGGATGTGGACAGCCACAAGTATGCGGGCGCGGTGCATAACGAAGAGCAGGAAGGCGAGAAGGCCGGTGTAGGCGGGACGCCCACCTTCTTCCTCAATGGCAAGAAGTACAACGGCACGTTCGAGGCCTCCGCGCTCGCGCCGGTGATTCGCGGCGAACTGAAGTAATTTCTACTTCGAACGAACCGACCGCTTCAAACGATCCAACTGCTTGCGGGCCGTACTGGCCCAGGAACTGGTGGAATCGAGTTTCAGATACATCTGCCAGTGGCCGATGGCCTGCAGAAGATCCCCGTTTCGTTCACACAGTAAAGCCAGATTGAAATACGCGTCGCCGTACCGCGGGTTCAGGCGGATCGCTTCCAGATAGTGCTTGCGGGCGTCGGCGAAATTGCCTTGCTCGTCGAACAGATTGCCGACGTTGAAGTGCGCCAGTGGATAAGCGGGATCGGCCTCCATCGCACGCGCATAAAACGCGGCGGCTTCTTTCAATTTGCGCGCGCGGAATGCAATCGTTCCGAGATTTACCAGCGCCCCGGAGGCATTCGGATCCGATTCGATCGCGCGCCGGTAAGCGGCAACGGCGTCTTCAACCGGAGCGCCCGTTTCCTCCAGCGCCAGTCCCCGCTGGAACCACTGCTCAGCCAGCTTTGGATTCGGCCCGGCGGGCGGAAACGTGCGCAGTTTTTCCAGTTCAGCGGCATCGAAGTTCAGCAGCAACTGGCCGCTGACCGGCTCCATGCGGCTGCCGCCGATGTGAACGGTGATCTTGCGCCCGTCCGCGGTAAGCCGCAGCTGCGCCAACGGGTGATCGATGCCCTCGTGCCTTAGCTTAAGTTTCAGCGACCGGATCGCCAGCTGAATCTGCTTCGGCGCTACACGCAGTTCCCGAAGCTTCTTTAAAGTCTTGAGCGCGACCAGATCGGAAAAGCCAAAGTCTTCCCGGGCGGGAATCAGATCAAGCCGTTCCCACGCCCGCAACTGGCGTTCCGATACGTCCACCATGCGGCGAACGTCTTCCCGACGATAGGCAGCATTGGTTCCAGTCATAGCCGGTTAGCCGTTCAGCGAAAGTGTAGCAGTTCGGGGGCTAGTTCCCGGAGGGAACCCGGTCCGCATGGCCAACCACAAGATACGCGACCGCGCCTTTCTGAGATTCCAGCTTGAGCCCGAGTTGGTCCCGCAGCGCCCTCTGCCAGATGGTGAATGTGTCAGCGCCCGCGTCCGGCTTGATGTCGACGCCGATGTCGTAAATCCCCGCGATGCCGGTCTTGTTTATAACCGGGATCGGATCCCCCGTGGCGTGCGAAGGGGTTGACGGATCGTCAATCACTGGTATGGAGATCTGGATGAGACGCAACTCAGACTCATGCTCCGTACTCTCCTCTCCAGTCGTTTCAAACTCGTGGTTCCGATAAGCGTCTTGAGTGTGACGTTCCGGGCGCTGAATCTACCCGGGTGGGTAGCGATCGTCCCATCGCGTCCAACCACGGACTTACTTTCCTTGACCGATGCGGCGTCAAGATGCGGCGTTAAGATTGAGGCGGAGCGTATGCGGACTGTGCATACAGGACTACCAGTACTGTACGATTAGATACTGCACGTGTCGTTTCCCACAATAAAGCTTGACGCTCCTACCCTCGATTTCGTCACCATCGCCAACCTGCTGACGATGAGCGTCGCGATGTATTTGATCTGGACGCTGAACAAGCGCGAGCGCGGCATCCTGCACTGCGCCATGGGTGGCCTGGTGCTTTGCGTCGGGTTCGCAGCCGTGCCCCTCCGCAGCCTGATCCCGGGCAAACTCACCATCCTGCTTCCGAATCTGTTGATCTTCGCCGGGGCGATGTTTGTACTGGACGGCGTGCGCTCATTCCGCAGGTTTCACCGCGAAACGGGAATCTATGTCCTGATTTCCGTGTCCTTTACCTCAAGCCTCTGCTACTGGCTATTCATCGACGACAACATTGGCTTAAGAATAGTGGTCGTATCGCTTTTCTGGGGGGGCGGAACGCTCTGGTGCGCTTATTCCATGGCGGTCGGCGTCGCGCCTCGCGACCGCAGCGTTTACTGGACTACCGCGGCCGTTTTCGGCATTGATGGCGCGGCCCTGCTGCTGCGGGCTGCAAGTGCGTTTTCAGGACACGTTGACAGCAACGGCTTCAATCAGGGTCTGGTGGGACTACTCAATTTCGTCACTCTGAACCTTGGGATCACCGGGTGCGCCTTCGGTCTCTCAATGGCCACTAACCTCAAACTCCGGCGCGAATCCGAAACACTCGCCTTTGAAGACTCGCTTACCGGGCTGCCCAACCGCCGGTTTTTCGAAGACCGTCTGGAGCAGGCCGAACGCCGCGCGTTTGAAACCGGTCACCACATCGCGCTGATTTACTGCGATCTTGACGACTTCAAGGGAATCAACGACACTCTGGGACACGAGGGCGGCGACAAAGCGCTTCGCATGGTAAGCCAGAGACTTCGTCGCGCCATAAGCGACGATATCTGTCTGGCGCGCGTGGGTGGCGACGAGTTTGTTCTGCTGGTCGAGGACATGCGGTCGCGGGACGACATTAACGCGCTGATCGAACGCCTTCGCCGGACCGTGGAAGGCGGTATCGAGTTTCACGGCCACTCCGCGGAGCTCAAGATCAGCTGCGGCCTCGCAGTCTATCCGGACGACGTGGGCAGCGTCTCCGATCTGATGCGCCTCGCCGATGCAGGCATGTACATGATGAAACAGCATGGCCGGTTTTCACCCGCGGAGCGCGCCGGCCAGGTTTAAGTCCGGGCCAAACGCGTTCGATATAGTGAAATCAACCCAATGAGTCAGAACAGTTTTGGCGCCGCCTCCACGCTTCGCGTAGCGGGTGCGGACTACCGGTACTACAGGCTTGCCACGCTTGCCGACAACGGCGTTGCCGACATCTCACGCCTTCCTTTTTCGCACCGGGTTCTGCTGGAAAATCTGCTTCGCTGCGAGGACGGCCGTAAGGTTCGTGCAGCCGACATCTACCCGATCGCAAGCGGAGCTGCGGGGCTCCCGGATGCCGACCCGAAAGAGATTTCTTTCCTGCCAGCCCGTGTGCTGCTTCAGGATTTCACCGGCGTGCCCTGCGTTGTCGACATCGCCGCAATGCGCGATGCGCTACTGGCGATGGGCGCAGACCCCTCGAAAGCAAATCCGCTGATGCCCGCCGATCTGGTGATCGACCATTCGGTGCAAGTGGATGAATACGGCACGAAGACTGCCTTCGGTGTGAACGCGCTGCTGGAATTTCAGCGCAACCGCGAACGCTACATGCTGCTGCGCTGGGGCCAGACGGCGTTCCGGAATTTCCGGGTAGTGCCTCCCGATACCGGCATTGTGCACCAGGTGAATCTGGAATATCTTGCCAGCGTAGTATTTCGCGCGCAGGGCGCGGATGGCGCATGGACCGCCTATCCCGACACGCTGGTCGGCACCGACTCTCACACCACCATGATCAATGGACTGGGCGTGGTGGGTTGGGGCGTTGGCGGCATCGAAGCCGAGGCCTGTATGCTCGGCCAGCCAATTTCCATGCTTCTGCCTCCCGTAGTCGGGTTCAAACTGTTTGGGAAATTGCATGAAGGCTGCACCGCCACCGACCTTGTGCTCACCGTCACCCAGATGCTGCGCAAGAAGGGCGTGGTGGGTAAATTCGTCGAATTCTATGGCGCGGGTCTGAGCGCGCTGAGCGTTGCCGACCGGGCCACCATCGCCAACATGGCCCCTGAGTATGGCGCGACCATCGGATTCTTTCCGGTGGACGACGGAACTCTCGCTTATCTGCGCATGTCGAACCGCGATGAGCACCTGGTTCAGCTGGTGGAAGCCTATTCCAGGGAACAACTGCTGTTCCGCACCGATGCCACGCCTGATCCCGTTTTCGCCGATACGCTCGAACTCGATCTTTCAACCGTAGTCCCGTCAATGGCTGGCCCGAAGCGTCCGCAGGATCGTCTCACCCTGCCGCAGGTGCAGACCAACTTCAAGGAATTTTTCAAAGACGCCCTTGCCCTGAAGGAGCGGAAGAAGGCGCAGATCCAGATCGACGGCCAGAGTGCGGAGATTGAGAGCGGCGCGGTTGTGATTGCCGCAATTACGAGTTGCACCAATACGTCGAATCCGTCCGTGATGATTGGCGCCGGTCTGCTTGCGAAGAAGGCCGTGGAAAAGGGCCTCAAGAGCAAGCCGTGGGTAAAAACCAGTCTTGCGCCCGGCTCCAAGGTTGTCACCGAATATCTCAACAAGGCTGGTCTGACCCCTTATCTCGAAGCTCTGAAATTCAACCTCGTTGGCTATGGCTGCACCACCTGTATCGGCAACAGCGGCCCTCTGCCCGAACCTGTTTCGGTAGCGGTGAGAGATGAGGATCTGGTAGTCGCGGCGGTGCTCAGCGGCAACCGCAATTTTGAAGGCCGCATCAATCCGCAGATCAAAGCCAACTACCTGGCATCCCCTCCGCTGGTGGTTGCCTACGCGCTTGCGGGGCGCGTGGATTTTGACATGGAAACCGATTCGCTTGGCACTGGAACCGACGGCGCGCCCGTCTACCTGCGCGACATCTGGCCCACTCCGCAGGAAGTGGACTCCACTCTTCGGGCCACGATCAATGCAGAAATGTTCCGGAGCGAATACGAGAAGGCTTTTGAGGGCGACAGTAACTGGCAGAACCTTCCGGTACCCGTTGGCGGGACGTTCGCGTGGGATGCGAATTCGACGTATATCAAGCGTCCGCCGTATTTCGATAACATGTGCGATCCGGAAGCGCCCATTGCCGACATAGCAGGTGCGCGCGTGCTTGCCCTGTTGGGCGATTCCATCACAACCGACCACATTTCGCCCGCCGGATCGATCGCCGTGAAGAGCCCCGCGGGACAGTATCTGATCTCGCAGGGCGTGAAGCCGGGCGATTTCAATTCCTATGGCGCGCGCCGCGGCAACCACGAAGTGATGGTGCGGGGAACGCTGGCCAATGTGCGTCTGCGCAATCAGCTGGTGCCTGGAACCGAAGGCCCGTGGACCGTGCATCTGCCGGTGGGCGACCCGATGTTTATTTACGATGCGTCGGAGCAGTACAAGAAGGAAGGCACTCCGCTGGCGATCATCGCCGGCAAGGAGTATGGCTCGGGATCGTCGCGCGACTGGGCGGCGAAGGGTGTAATGCTGCTGGGCGTTCGGGTGGTGATCGCGGAAAGCTTCGAACGCATTCACCGGACCAATCTGGTGGGTATGGGAGTGCTTCCCCTGCAATTCGTCGCAGGTGAAAACGCGGCATCGTTAAAGCTCACAGGCCGTGAGTCGTTCTATATCTCCGGCGTGCGTGAAGGCGTTGAAAACGGCGCCCGCGTCAAGGTGAGAGTTGTGGCCGACGACGGCTCCGAAACGGCCTTCGAAGCAGTGCCACGCGTTGACACTCCGCAGGAAGCCGAGTACTTCCGTAACGGTGGCATTCTGCCTTTCGTGCTGCGCCAACTCGCAGCTAATAAAGCTTAGAACGGTATGGTGGAGGGCCGCCCCAGCAAAACGGCGTGGCGGGTTGCCATGAGACGGGCGGCTCATCAGATTCTCGATATTCCGCCGGTGTTTGTGGATCCGCTGGCGGTACGGATCGTTGAAGGTCAGACGGCGGAAAACGATCTTGCGCCGTTTCGCGCCTTTATGGCGGTGCGCAGCCGCTATTCCGAGGATCGGCTTGCAGAGGCTGTGGCGCGCGGGGCTACACAGTGCGTCGTACTCGGCGCGGGTCTCGATACGTTCGCTTACCGCAATCCATATGCTGACCTGCACGTTTTTGAAGTGGACCACCCATCCACCCAGGTTTGGAAGCGCCATCGCCTCGATCAGGCCGGTATTCATATCCCGGCTTCCATGACGTTCGTTCCGGTGGATTTCGAAACGCAGTCACTGCGCGAAGAACTCGGCGGGGCCGGATTCCGGTTCGACCGGATCACCTTTTTTTCGTGGCTGGGCGTGGTCCCCTATCTCACCGACGAAGCCTTTGAGTCGACGCTGCGGTTCATTGCTTCGATGCCCGGGGACAGCGGTGTTGTCTTCGACTATGGCGCCACGAGGGAGTCGCTGAGTCCGCGGGAACAAGCTGCGCGCGATGCGCTTTCCGCAAGAGTCGCCGCCGCCGGGGAGCCCTTCCAGCTGTTCCTCGATCCAAATGAGCTTTCGGCTCGCCTTGAGGCATTGGGCTTTGGGGAGCCCGAAGACCTGGGGGCGCCAGAACTGAACTCGCGTTACTTTCACGATCGCGCGGATGGTCTGAAACTCGTGGGCGGCGGCGGTCACTTACTCAGTGCGCGCGTGGCAACGGACGCCGCATAGCCTTCCGGCGCATCAATATCGACGGCCAGAACGTCGGCCGGAGGAGCCACAAAAAGCTGCCCGCCAACAACTTTCGACCGGGCTTCCCGCCGCGTCCAGCGGTGATAAAGCTCCATCACCGAATCGGGCAGATCCGTCTCCCCCAGCCGTTCCAGCAGCGGGGCGATATCGACGCCTTCCCGGATGCGCTCGATATCGATCCCCACTGGCCCCGAATCCGAGACGGCTATGAGCGCGAAGTCACCCGCATGTGACAAATTAAACTCGATGCCATTCAGGCCCGGCTTGCCGTTCGCGCCATAGACAAACCGCAGCGCGTCAGGAGTCTGACCCACATAGTTCGAGAGCACCGAACGAAGAGCCGACCGCGCGCAAATCCACCGCACCCGATCCTTCTCGAAAATGAATCGCGCGGCGCGTGCGGCTTCATCCGCCGACAGCCATTCAGTTCGTGCCGGCACATCGAGCCGAATCGTCCACACGTGAAGTCCCGACACGGGTCGAAATGCCTGCCCTGGTGCTAGGTTAGTGGGTTCCCCCATGAAATTCTGGATCATCGCAGCCGCAGGCACAGGACTATTGTGTGCCCAGCAAACCCCTTCACCGCAACCCGCCCCCCAACAGGAAACAATCGTCGTCACAGGCGCCGCCGAACCCGTCCCGTTGTCCGAAGCCGACCGCGACGTCAGCGTCGTGCGGTTGCCCCCGCCCGAACGCCCGCTTTACGATTCCTGGTTCGATCTGCTGTCCCTCGACCCCGCGCTCGATCTGCAGGTCCGCGCACCCGGCGGGTTCATGGCCGACCTCTCCATCCGTGGAGCTACCTTCGGCCAGACTCTGGTGCTGCTCAACGGCATCCGTATGGACGATGTGGAAACCGGCCATTTCAATCTCGACCTCCCGGTGCCGCTCGAAATGATTTCGACCATGGAGGTGCTGAAAGGTTCCGGTTCCACGCTCTACGGCTCGGACGCGATCGGCGGCGTGGTCAATGTAATCACCGATCCGATCACAAAGCCAGGCGATCCTCCGGAATTCAAGCTCATCGGCGGCTTGGGAAATTTCGGTACAAACGAGGAGCATGCCATCACATCCTTTGGCGGTAAGTGGTGGCAGGAAGAGCTCGCCGGCGCACGCGATTTCTCCACCGGCTTCATCCCCGACCGCGACTACCGCAATCTGGCGCTGAGCTCGCTTAGCGTCTTAAAATCGCGCCTCGGGACCACAAGCCTGCTGTTCGCTTACAGCGACCGCCCCTTCGGCGCGGACCAGTTCTACGGCAATTACCCGTCATGGGAACGCATCAAGACCTGGTTCGTTTCCGCCCATCAGAATTTCGGCGATAACACCGAAGCCAACTTCGGCTTCCGCAAGCATACCGACCTCTACGTGCTGTTCCGTGACGATCCCGCCATTTACACAAACCATCACCTCGAAGACACCTGGCAGGGCAATCTGCGCAGGCATGACAAAGTGCCATTCCACGGCGTAATCAGCTATGGCGCGGAGGGACTTTCGGAATCGATTCACAGCACGAACCTAGGCATCCACAACCGTACGAGAGGGAGCGGCTACGTGTTTTACGACCTGCGTTCCGCCCGCAGATTTTCATTCTCGGCAGGTATTCGCGAAGAGGTTTACGGAGCGCACCAGGTGAATACCAGTCCTTCCCTCAGCGGCGCTTTCTGGCTGACCGGGCGCTTCAAACTGCGCGCTGCCGCCAGCCGCGCCTTTCGCCTGCCCAGCTTCACCGACCTCTATTACTCCGATCCCAGCGACCAGGGCAATCCGAACCTCAAGCCCGAAAGCGCCACCAGCTACGAAGCAGGCCTGGACACTTATCTGCGGACAAACCTGCACGCTGCCTTTACAGTCTTCCAGCGCCGCGATACGAACGTCATCGACTACGTCGAGCCTCCCGGAGGAACCATCTACACCGCCATGAATTTCGACAAGCTGCGCTTTACGGGTGTCGAGGCCTCAACCGTATACGAACCAGTAGCCGGACAGCACTTCGCCGTGAGCTTCAGCCTGCTGCGCGGCGTGAGCGATTCGCCCCTGTTCGACGAAAGCAAATACGCGTTTAATTACCCGGTCGAAAGCGGGCTGCTCGAATGGCGCGGGCGGATGGGCAAACATATCGTGGGCCGTACCCGGGTGGGCGTTGCCGAGCGAAATGCCAGCAACCCTTATGCGGTCTGGGACGCGTCGGCAACCTACGCGGCGGGCCGGGTACGCCCATTTCTCCAGCTGACTAACATCACCAGCACGGTTTACCAGGATCTCCCCGGCGTGGCTCTGCCGAAACGAGGTGTCCTCGGCGGCCTCGAACTCGATCTTTTCGGACATACGTAAAATTTCGGCTTCCCTTTGACGAAAAAGTGGAGTATGGTCGGAATGTAAGGGTTTGTAAGTAAACATTCGTAAAAAACGAACCCTCGGGAGACCCGAAGATGACCAGACTTACCGGAACCAAAATCGCCGGGGCGGCTCTTTTCATGAGCGTGTCGGCATTGGCATTTGCGGATACCGCGGCCGGAACGGCTGCATTCAAGCGGGGCGACATCGCCACGGCCTATCGCGAATGGAAAGCGGCGGCCGATGCGGGTGACGCCAACGCCGAGGTAAATCTGGGTCTTCTTTACGCGGCAGGCAAGGGTGTCGACCGCGATCTCGCCGAAGCAATGCGCCTCTACGGTCTCGCCGCCGACCAGGGGAACGCCCAAGGTCAATACCGGCTTGGGCAGATGTACGCGCAGGGTTGGGGCGTGCCCCAAAGCTTCGCCGACGCTATGCACTGGTATCAGATGGCATCGGCGCAGGGCGATAACCGCGCCGACGCGAACATAGGGTCTATGTATGAGGGCGGATACGGCGTTGACCAGGACTACAAAGCTGCTGCTTACTACTACCAGCTCGCGGCCTCACATGGAGTCGTCGGCGCGGAGTATAGTCTGGCGCAACTCTATCAGCATGGCCGGGGTGTGAAACGCGATGCAGCCCAGGCCTTTAGCTGGTACAGGGCGGCCGCAGGGCAGGGCTACGGCCCCGCGCAGGCCGAACTGGGCGAGATGTACGCCAAAGGTGAAGGCGTAACCGCAGATCCGGAACAGGCGCTGTTCTGGATGAAGGTCGCCACCATCTCGAACGAGAAGATCGATGCAAGAAAGCGTCAGATCATGGCGTCGAAGCTCTCCGCGGACGCCGTGTCGAAGACGGAACAGTCGGCTGCCAACTGGAAACCGGTACTGACGTCGTCGAAATAGCCATATGCGTTGACTTTCGGTGCAGGAGATCGCGATTTGAATCCTGCGCCCGTCCGATCGCCCGTTGCTTTTCCGACTCCATACAGGATTCCGCTACTCACTCACTGCCTCGTCCCAGGAGCTCTGAATACTGCCGAAAGTGAGCGCTTTGCGGCTCTCACGTCCGC
>Ga0302325_10010706_pt1 | contig 19828 bp, 17 predicted proteins | sample Palsa_T0_2_FD_201948 | JGI IMG/M metagenome (GOLD analysis project Ga0302325, IMG submission 201948) | Peat permafrost microbial communities from Stordalen Mire near Abisko, Sweden - Palsa_T0_2 | ecosystem: Environmental > Terrestrial > Soil > Palsa > Peat permafrost | place: Sweden: Abisko...
GGAACGCGAAGACGCGCTGATGGCCGCCGAGCCGCGCCTCAAGGCTCTGATGACCACCAACGACGCGCGCACTATCGCCGACGGCGCGGTCGACTTCTGGAAGACCAGCGGCAACGACCTCTTCGGCGTGGCCGATGCCAACCGCCATGTGGAGGCGGCCTTCACCAAGAGCGCGCGCGATACTGAGACATTGCGCAGCGACCTTCAGGCGGTCATCTCCGACCCCTCCCGGCATTATCTTCTGAGCGGCGGACAGCTCTATGAGTATTCTGTGCATCCGCTCTATTTCGGCAGCGCCACGACGGGCACCCTCCTCGGGTACGTGATCAGCGGATATGCCATCGACTCGGCCTTTCTGCGCGAAGTTGGGCGCGGCGCCGGAGCGGAAGCTGCCTTCCTTGCCAAGGCGCTGGTGACCGCCAGCACCCTGTCTCCGGAGATGCAACCGTCCTTGCAGCAAGTGCCGGGCGCCCGGCCTGCCGATGGCCGCGCGGCCACGGTGATGATTGGCCGGGAATGGTATTTGGCCGCGGACAAAGATCTCTCAGAGGGTGCGGGCCAGCCGCTGCGGCTAGTGGTCCTCAAGTCTCTCGATGCGGCGGACCGCGCCGAGCGCCAGATCAATCTGCTTGTCCTGTGGGTCAGCCTGCTGGCCATGGGAACCGGCGCCGCGCTGATGGTGCTGCTGGCGCGCATGGTCACCAAGCCTCTGGAATTGCTGGCGTCCGGCGTTCGCGCCTTCGGCGAAGGCGACCGCCAGCATTCGCTACCCGAGGACGGCACACGGGAAGTGCGCTATCTCAGCAGGGAATTCGCCCACATGCGCGACGAAATCCAGAAGACCAACCTGGCCTTGCTCGAATCCGAGCGTCTGGCAACTATCGGGCGCATGGCCAGTTCGGTCTCTCACGACCTGCGGCATTACCTTGCCGCCGTCTATGCCAATGCTGAGTTCCTCGCCTCGCCCGCGCTGCCATCCTCGGAGCGCGCGGAGCTCTTCGAGGAAATTCGTCTGGCCGTAAACGGGACCACCGACATGCTGGACTCGCTGCTCATCTTCAGCCGCACCGGCTCGGCATTGCAGCGTCTTCCCGCTACGCTTACCTCCATTGCCGAGCGCGCAGTGGCCATGGTTCGGACACATCCCGATGCCGAGCGCGTTCGAGTTTTGCTTGAAGAGCCGAACGCCGACACCTCGGCGGCCGTCGATACCAAACAGATCGAGCGGGCCGTCTATAATCTATTACTGAATGCCTGCCAGTCGGCACGCGAGAGCCAGGGCCTGCGCGAGGTACGAGTCTCGCTCCAGGCGGACTCAGAGCATGTGAGCGTAACCATCGTGGATAGCGGTCCGGGCGTTCCGGAAGGCATGCGCGAAAGCATTTTCGATCCCTTCGTGAGCCAGGGAAAGCAGCGAGGAACCGGTCTGGGCCTGACACTAGCTGCCAGCGTAGCGCGCGAACACGATGGCGACGTTCGGCTCATGAGGAGCCGTCCCGGAGAGACTATCTTTCGCTTTCGCGTAGCTCGGTCTCTCCCGCCAACCCCCGCCAAGCCCGACCGGTTAAGATCCAAAGTACTGACGTCATGAGAGTATACCGAACCAGCATCCCGCCAGACGTTGTCCGCCGCAGACCAGCCGCGGTCCTCGGCGCGATCCTGCTTCTCTTGACTCTGGAAATTCGCATTACCGCACAAGCTCCGGCTGGACCGACCGCGTCACCGGCCTCAACAGAAGAAAAAGTTGAGCGCCTGACAGCCGCCGTTGCCCAGGTAGAGGCACAAATGCTGGCCAATCAGGAACAGCTTGAAAAATTGCGCCAGGAGTTGGCCGCTCTGCAGGCGCAGATGGCTACGGAGAAGAATCCGGCGGCAACTTCAGCTCCGCCGATCGCTGTGAGCGGCGGAGACGGCTCATCTGCAGCCGCCACGCTTTCGGCAGCGGTCGAGGAAATTCGCGAGCGCCAAGAAATGCAAGAGTCGCAAATTGCCACCCACGAGGCGACCAAGGTTGAGACCCAGTCGAAATACCCGCTCAAGCTCAGCGGCCTGCTGCTCTTCAACAGCTTCGTAAACACGAGGCAGGTCGATGTCAGCGTAGCGCCATCCTACGCCATATCCGGCTCGGGCAGTACTGGATTTTCGTTACGCCAGACCGTGCTTGGGTTTGACGCTCGCGGGCCGCGACTCTTTGGAGCCGCCAGCCACGGCGATCTGCGCGTGGACTTCTTCGCCAGCTCAACTCAAAACACCTACGCCGCCAGCGGCATCCTGCGCCTTCGCACGGCCCATGTCGATCTCGACTGGCCACACACGCAGGCCTTCATTGAGCTGGACCGCAGCATTCTGGAGCCCAATGAGCCTACGTCCCTGCTCGCCGTCGCGCTGCCTGAGCTGGCCTGGGCTGGCAATCTCTGGAACTGGAACCCGCAGGTCGGCGTCTCGCATGAGTTCGCCATCTCCGATGCCTCCAGCTTCAAGGCGCAGGCCGCGCTGATCGACACTTTCGACCCGCGCCCACCCGGCAGCACTGCCACCACAACTGTCACGCAGACGGAGAGCAGCCGCTGGCCCGGCACCGAAGCGCGATTCGCCTTTGAGCACAATACAAGAGATGGTCGAGCGGAGTTCGGCGCAGGCGGCTACTTTAGCCCGCATCGTACCGCCGAGGGCGATGTCTTCGATGCGTGGGCCGCGACGGCCGATCTCCACCTGCCCGTGACTCGCCACTTCGACTTCACGGCCAATGCCTACCGAGGTCAGGCGCTGGACGGCCTCGGCGCCGGCGGATACGTCAATTACTACTATCTCTCCTCCTCTGGATACCCAACACCTCATGCGCTGGATGACGTGGGCGGCTGGATGCAGTTGAAGGCCAGGGCAGGGCAGCGGGTCGAGTTCAACACCGGCATTGGCGCCGACAATCCCTTTGCCAAAGAAGTGAAAGCAGCAGCAGCTTATATGGCTGATCTCGCGCCTGACGTCACGTACATTGGTCTGGCACGCAACAGGGCCATCTACTCCAATGCGATCTGGAGTCCTAATGCTTATCTCCAGTTTTCATTGGAATACAAGCGGCTTTGGACCAACTATGCCAGCGGTCCTACTGCCTTCAGCGATAGTATCGGCCTGGGTGCGGGGTACAAATTCTGATGCTACGCGGCCGCTTCAAGCGCCTCTCTGCCCACGTCCTGCTGCTTGCATGTGCTGCAGGCCTCAGCGCTCAAACTGCTGCGGTGAGCGAGCACTACGCAGAAGTAACTGCCCGCCTCATGCCGGAGCAATCGGCCAAATCCAAAAGGACGGTGCAGCATCCGCCGGCCGTAATCTGGCTGAACCCGGTCTCTTCGCACACGCTTCGCGCCACGGTTCCCGGCAGATTCACCCTCATGCAGAAGGACAAAATGTTCATGCCGCATCTGCTGGTGGTGCCAGTTGGTAGTACCGTCGCGTTCCCCAACGCCGACCCTTTCTTTCACAACGTCTTTTCGCTCTTCGATGGCCGCCGCTTCGATCTGGGATTGTATGAAGCCGGTTCGTCCCGCAGCGTCAACTTCCCGCGCGAAGGCGTCTCCTATATCTTCTGCAACATTCACGCCGAGATGAGCGCGGTTGTAATTGCCCTGACCACGCCGCTCTACGGTCAGGCCGACGAGCAGGGCGTCTTCCACGTCCACGATGTTCCGGAAGGCGAATACGACTTGCATGTGTGGATCGAGGGCCAGAAGCAGAACGAACTGGATCGCCTCACGCGCCGCGTTCACATTGCTACCGACAGCGCGTATCTCGGCGATATCCACTCCGGCCATCCCGACGCATCCCAGCATCTCAACAAATTCGGCAAACCCTACGAGCCCGACACCCATCCCATCTATTGACAGGCCGAAGGAATCTGCCGATTACGGATTGAAGAAACGCAGCAGCGCCTCTTCTTCATGCTGGCTCAGATTGGCCCGCACGCGCATGTGGCGCACAACTGTCCCGGAGATGCGCGGCGAAAATCCCTCCGGCGCATTGTGGCAGCTCGAACATCGCCGCTTAAAGATGCGCTGCCCTTCATCCTGATCGTCCTCTTTGCCGGGCTGCTTACCGTGGGCGTCGCGCGCGGCAGGCTTCGGCGCAGGTGTACTGTTATCCTGTGCAGCCATCGTCAATGCGCATGCCGAAGCCAGTAGTAGAACTCCCAAAATCAGATGTTTCCCATTCATGGCTGTTTCCCCTTCCATGCCGGAAACAGGAAGCGATAGACGATTCCTGTCTCCCACACATTTTCGTCTTGCGTTGCAGAGAATTGCCGCGCGTAGCTGGTAAGAATGCGCGTATTATGCGGCAGATTGTAGTCTAGGCCAAAATCCACCCGCTGCGTGTTCACCCCTGGCAGTCCATCGCTCGCCGCGTTGTCCCGGCGAAAGGTCTGCTGAAAGCGAAGCACTGGCTCGATGCGGCCAACGACGCTGTTCAAGCCGCCAAAGGCCGGCGTGCGATAATCCGCCTCGACCCAGTAGCCGTCGGCGTGATGTCCACGAGCATATTCAGAGCGAAGACGGAATGCCGTGTCCTTTGGCTCCCACCAGGCATGAGCGCCGTAAAAGTTCTCGTGCGTGCCTTGCAGCAGCCGGTTGTAGGAGAGTCCGAGCTCCAGCTGCTGCTTCGGCAGATGCAGGGCAGATCGTCCTCCTATGCCATGCGAGGCGCCGAACTGCTCATTGGCGCTGCGGGTTGAGTAATAGGCGTTGTAGTCGATCCAATAATTCTTGCGCTCGATGGCATTGCCGCTCACCATCTCGCCCAGCCCGCTTCCGGTGGAACTCAAGCTGAGATTTGCAATCAGCGGCGCATCCTGAAAGTTGCTGATCCAGATCGGCGCAAGCCGGTCGTTGTACGTGTTGAAGGGGAGCAGGTAGTCGCCCAGCACGACTGTAAAGTGCCGGGATGCCACAATATCCCCCTGTAGATAACTAAGGCCAATGAAGTGCGACGTGTCGTAGCCGCTCTGCCCCGCGCCCTTCTCACTGAAGAACTCGAACAGGCTGGCTCGCGACTCAATTAGCAGATGATTGCCGACCGGAGCGGCCAACACAGGTACGATGGTGGGGGTAAGCAGGGTCTGGCCTCCGTTGGTCGCGCTGAAGAAGCCAACGCCTCCGGAAATCAGCGGGGTATTCTGCGCCGCGCAAACGCTACTGGATACGGCCACGGCCATGGCCACTGCCAGACAACTGAGTGCTCGCGCAAACGGGGGGAAATGTGGTGAATCGGTTCGACGCAACATGTGTCTAACCGTACCGAAGATCGCAAAGCCACATGTCCCCGGATCGTCTGCCGGTTGTCACTTGATTGTCACTTCGTCCGCACGGCACGGAGCGCCTTGCATCCCCAATCCAAGTCGCAACAATCCGGTGACAATCGGTTTACGTGCGCATGACAACCATGTTTCCGGGGGTGCGTAGATTCAGGGTATCGCGGAAAAGGCAAGTCCGCGAAACGGCAATGCGTCTCTGCTTGGGACCTGCATTGCCGAGCTTCCTCTTAAGGACATAATCTCATGCTGCGTAAACTCCATTTCCTCGTCCTCGCCGCGGCTCTCCTCGCGCCCGTTGGTTCCATCTTGCAGGCCCATGGGCAAGCCGCTCCGCGCCGCATCGAAGTTACTGCGAAGCGTTTCGACTTCACCCCCGGCGAGATCACGCTCAAGAAAGGCGAGCCGGTCGTGCTGGTGCTCAAGAGCGCAGATGTAGCTCACGGCGTTCGGTTCCGCGAACTCAACGTTACCGTGAACGCTGGCAAAGGCCAGACCAGTGAAGTCACCTTTACCCCCGACAAGGTTGGGACTTTCGTCGGGCACTGCTCCGTCTTCTGCGGCTCCGGCCATGGCTCCATGGCATTGACTCTGCATGTGGTGGAGTAGCGTATGTCGCGGCTCAGGCTTATCTCAATCATCTCCGCGGCGGCCATCCTGGTGTTGGCCGGCGCGGCGATGACCTTGATCTTCGCGAACTTCAAAGCCGACCCTCCAGGCAAGGCTGAGACTGCGGCAATGACGTGGGCCAAGCATGCTTTTCTGGTGCATGACCGCGCGCACAAGAACCCCCTGCCGGACACCGCGGCTGGCGTCGCCGACGGCAAAGAAGCCTTCACGCACTATTGCGTCGCCTGCCACGGAATGGATGGACAGAACACGGGTGTTCCCTTCGCCGACCGTATGTCTCCGCCTGTGCCATCGCTCGCTGGCAAGGACGTACAGGCTTATACCGACGGCCAACTGAAATGGATCATCGATTACGGCATCTGGCCCTCCGGCATGCCTGGCTCGAAAAATATTTTGAGCGACGACGAAATCTGGTCGATTGTCCTATATCTGCGCCACTTGCCGCCTGAGGGCAGTCTCGGCGAACCGGAGATGTATACCAAGTAATGTCATCGCTTCGCTCCAATTCGAGCGGCATGCTCTCCGAGGGTGTCGTTGCCGGCGCGGGAACCTGCGCGTCCAATCCGGCGGCATCGCGCCGGTCGATGAGTCGCGCGATGCAACTCCGTGAAGCTGCATTGTTGCTCTTTTGCGATCCGCTGCCACCCGAATGCATTCGTCTCATGCATCTGGCCCGCCATGAATGGCAAGAGCTCTTGCATTGGCTCGATACCAGCGGGCTCGCCCTGTATCTCCTCGATCGTCTTGGTGAATTGGATAGGTCCGACCTGCTTCCGGCGGAAGTGCTGGGCAGGCTGAGCGGGAACCTGGCGGACAATGCAAAGCGAATCGAATTCATGATCGCCGAATCCTCGAAAATTCAGTCCGCATTTCAAGCAGCCGGACTGTCCTACGCGGTGTTAAAGGGCTTCTCCCTGTGGCCTGTCTCGGTGCCAAAGCTGGAGCTTCGATCGCAGCTCGACATGGACTTCCTCATAGCGCGGCAAGACGCGGATGAGGCAAGGGAAATCCTCGAAGCAGCCGGCTATCGCCTGCGCGCCAACGACGGCCGAAATCTGGACTTCAGCGCGGACGAAGGAAACAGGACCTCGCTGAAGACTATGTATGAAGCGGGCCGGGTCCGCTCTGCCGAATTGCATATTGAATCTGTTCCGGCCGGGCAAGCGTCGTTGCTTTCGCGCACGGAGAGTGTGCACTTTCATGGCTTGAGCATGCCGGTGCTGCCGCCTCTCGATCTCTTTCTGGGGCAGGGTCTTCATCTCTACAAGCATCTTTGCAGCCAATTCGTCCGCGCCGCGCACCTGGTCGAGTTTCGTCGTCATGTGATCGCTCGTCACGGTGAATCTGCCTTCTGGCGTGAATTGCAAATCAGATGCTCCGCGCAGCCTCAAGTGTGCATACGTCTCGGCGTGGTTGTTCTACTCCTGACACGCGTGATGGGGCGATTTGCCCCGGAAGAGTTGACCTGCTGGACAGTCGATCGACTTCCCGCCGCCGCTCAACTTTGGGTCGATCGCTATGGACAGAGAATTGCGCTGGCAAGCTTTCCCGGCACCAAGTTGTATCTGCTGCTGGAACGGGAACTCGAAGCAGCGGGACTGCCTGCGAGACACTCCCTGCGCCATGCTCTCTTGCCGCGACGTTTACCGCAACCCATAGCGCACGCCGCGCCGGGAGAAGACCTGCGCGGGCGCGCCGGCCGCCATCTCAGACAGCTTCAATTCAATTTGATCAGGCTTCGTTTCAGCGTCTGGGAAGGGCTTCGCTATCTTCACGAGTCCAGGCGCTGGAAGCGCATGAGGAATCGACTAACGAAATGACCTATGTAACTAAATCGTATAGCTTCACGCTGCATAACATGGTTCTTGCGGCGCTGCTGGGTATTGTCCTGAGCAGCCCGGCATTGGCGCAGGCCCCTCAGTCTCCGGCTTACCCTTCTCCATACACTCAGGATCCATCCAGCCAATCTCAGCCAGGCACGGCCTCAGGCGACTCAGTTCTGCCTGCCTTCGGTTCCGCTGGCGCAACGCCGGGACAGACACGCAACTCTTCCGCGAGTTCAAGCTCGGATGCAACGATGAGCCCCGGCAGTGAGTTAAACCAATTCTCCGGTGCGCCGGTTCCGCTCTCCTACGACCGGATCGCCGCCATCCTCGACGAGCAACCGGACGCAATGATTGAAGTGAAATCCCTTGTAGCCGATCTGGCTCAGCAACAGGGAACCTCGATTCAGCCGGATTCGATCACCGACGAAATGCTCCTGAGCCGCATCGCCTCAAGCGTTGAACTGCGCGCCAACATCACCACCTTCCTGCGCGCGCGCGGGTATGTCAGCGACGACGATCGGCAGGGGGGCATCCCAATCGAGAGGCCGGAAGATTCAATTCAGAGCAATCTTCAGTCATCCCCCGCCACCCCATCCGCCGGCGTTACTTCAGACAGCCAACTCGCGGCATTGTTGGGCGGCAATCTATCGGGCGGCGACACCTCGACGATCGGCCGCGCCAACAGCACCACGGACGCCACACGAAGCCGCTTGCCACGCCAGCCCAAGCAGGATGAATCCAACTCACCGCGAGATACCGTCAGCGAACCCCAGGTACTCCATCGGCCCACGCCCGCCAATCTTCTTTCGCTGCGCGATCTCTACACCCAACTGCCGGAGCAGGGCGGGAAGCTGAAGCGCTTCGGATCCAATGTCTTCCTTCAACGCACCACCACCTCGTCGGGCGAGTTCGCAGCGCAGGAGCGCGGCATCCCCATCGACGTTCCCGCCGGTCCCGATTATGTCGTCGGACCCGGCGACAACCTCTCCATCGCTATCTGGGGCGGCATCTCCCAGTCGCTTACGCGCGTCATCGATCGCGAGGGCCGCATCGCACTTCCAGAGTCCGGCGCTGTACAAGTTGCAGGTCTCACGCTGGAGCGAGCGCAGGGCGTGATCGCAGATGCCCTCAAGCACCAGTACCGTGACGTGCAGGTTGCCGTCACCGTTGCGCGTCTGCGCAGCATCCGTGTCTACGTGGTAGGCGATGTGCAGCGTCCCGGCGCTTACGACATCAGCTCGCTGGCCACATCGTTGAACGCTCTCTATGCCGCCGGTGGTCCCACCGGCGTAGGCTCACTCCGTGTCATGCGGCACTATCGCGGCAGCCGGTTGATAGGCGAAATCGATCTCTACGACTTCCTGCTCCATGGAGTTCGCGCAGAGGATCGCTTAGAGGCCGGAGATACCGTATTGGTGCCCGCGGCGGGCCCGCAGATCGCCGTCTACGGAGCCGTCAAGCGCCCCGCAATTTATGAATTGAAAGGTAAATCCACGCTTGACTCGCTGCTCGAAGACGCCGGCGGCATTACCGTCGCGGCAGAACTCGGCCACATCGAGATCGATCGCATCGACGCCAACAAACAGCGTGAGACGGTTACGCTCGATCTGAACGCCACGAGCGATTCCGAGACGGCAAAGTCCGCCATCGCGTCTTTCGCCGTACAGGACGGCGATCGCATCCGCATCTCCCCGATCCTGCCTTACAGCCAGCGTGTCGTCTATATGCAAGGCCATGTGGCCCGTCCCGGCCGCGTCGCTTTTCACGACGGTATGCACCTGGGCGATCTGCTTCACAGCTACCGTGACCTGCTGCCGGAGCCCGCGGACAGAGCGGAAATCGTTCGCCTCTCCGGCCCCGATCTTCATCCTGAAACGATCGACTTCAATCTTCCGGAAGCTCTGATCGGCAATGAAAACCCCGCGCTTCAGCCATTCGACACCATCCGCATCTACGGCCGCTATGAAGCCGATGCGCCCAAGGTCACTATCGGCGGTGAAGTGCTGCGCCCCGGCTCTTACTCTCTCCACGCAGGCATGACCGCCGCGCAACTGGTGCGCATGGCCGGCGGATTCAAGCGCGACGCCCTGCTCGACAACGCCGACCTGACCAGCTACAGCATCCGGGATGGAGCTAGCGTCGTGAGTGAGAGAACCCCGATTCGCATCGGCGATGCCGTTCTGCATACGGCATCCGGCGCCGACGTCGTCCTGAAGCCCGGCGACGTTCTCACTGTTCATCAGATCGCCGGCTGGAACGATATCGGTTCATCGATCACCTTGGAAGGAGAAGTAGCTCACCCCGGCAACTACGGCATTCAACAAGGTGAGCGGCTCAGCTCGATTCTGCGCCGCGCTGGCGGCTTGCGCGATACCAGTTACCCCGCTGGGGCAGTGCTGCTGCGCGATGAAGTTCGCCGCCTTGAGGAGAAAAGCCGCCTGGAGCTGATCCGTCAGATTGAGACCAGCGCAACGGCGGCGCAGATGCTTCCCAACCTCGGCAGTGGAGATCAGTCGGCAACGCTCCAGTTGATCGCCCAGCAGCAGCAGCAGGTAGTTGCCCGATTGAAGAGTCAACCCGCCGTGGGCCGCCTTGTCATTCGCATAACCGGCGACATCTCCACATGGGAGAACACCCCCGACGATATCGAGGTGCGCGCTGGAGATGTCCTGCGCATTCCCAAGCGTCCCGGCTTCGTTCTGGTCAGTGGTCAGGTCTACAACGGCACTGCGATCACGTTTTCTCCGGACAAGACCGCGGGCTGGTATCTGCGCCGCGCTGGCGGCGTAACGGAGATCGCCAACAAGGGGGATATCTTCGTCATCCGCGCAAACGGCTCGGTTGTTGGCCGTGGAAGCGGAACCTTCTTCAACCACGACGTGTTGAACACCAAACTCGATCCTGGCGACGTCGTCGTCGTTCCGCAAAAAATAATTGGCGCATCGGTTTTCTGGCGAAACCTGCTGGCAGTGGCCCAGTTGTCGTCCTCCATCGCCATCACGGCAGCCGTGGCAGGCCTCTTATGAGCGAGGTCAACACAACTCCGATTGCACCCAACTGGGTAGTGAACAGCTCCGTGCTGTGGTCTCATCGCCGCAGACTGGCCCGGGTCACCGCGATTTCGCTGCTTCTATCGCTGACAGTCGCTTTCCTGCTACCCAAGCGCTACAACTCCACCGCCCGCATCATGCCACCGGGCAGTTCCAGCGGGAGCACCGCGCTGCTGGCCGCGCTCGCCGGCCGCGGCACTGCCCTTGCAGGACTGGGATCGCTCGCAGGCGGTCTCCTCGGCGGAGGCGGCAACACCGCGCTGTTTATCGATCTTCTGCGCAGCGGAACCGTTAGCGGAGATCTGATCGATCGCTTCGATCTGCTCCACGAATACCACGCGCGCTACCGAGTCGATGCGGCCAAGCATCTGACGCGAATGACCAAGATCGTCGACGACAAGAAGAGCGGCGTCATAACACTCACCGTAACCGACACCGATCCGGTGCGCGCCCGCGACATAGCTCAGGCGTACCTCGATGAACTCAATCAACTGGTCAACCGTACCAATACGTCTTCGGCTCGCCAGGAGCGCATCTTCCTCGAACGGCGCCTGCAAGGCGTTCGTGCCGATCTTGAAAAGGCGCAGCACAAGCTCGGAGAATTCTCCAGCACCAACGCCACCATCGACATCAAGGAGCAGGCTCGCGCCACCGTCGATGCGGCCTCGCGTCTTGAAGTGCAGATGATCGCGGAGCAATCGGCTCTGAGCTCATTGCGACAGATCTATGGAGACGACAACGTGCGCGTTCGCTCCGCTCAAGCTCGCCTCGCCGTCCTACAAGCCGAGATAGTGAAGATGGGAGGCTCCTCCAAGACTCCGCTCCCAGATAGCAGCGCCGCGGACGCGAACTCGCCTGGCTCGATCGAAGACACCCTTTATCCGCCGCTGCGTCAACTTCCGCGGCTCGCCGTACCCTACGCCGATCTCTATCGCGAAGTGCAGGTCCAGGAAGCCGTCTACCAACTCCTCACGCAACAATACGAACTCGCGCGTCTACAGGAGGCCAAGGATGTTCCGGTCGTAAGCGTCATCGACGCCCCCGGCATTCCAGAGAAGAAGTCTTTTCCGCCCCGGCTCCTACTCTCGCTTCTTCTGACCGCCTTTGCGGTCCTTGTCTACTCCGCCGCACTGCTCGTTCAGAACCGATGGCAGCAAGTGCAACCTGACGATCCCGGCAAAGCTCTGGCTATTGAAATCGCCTCGGCCATGCGCGGAATCCTCGCCCGCTCGCCCGTTTGGAGGAAGCAGAATCCATGAAAGCGCACCTCTCCAACGCGGCCTGGGGCATCCTCGACTACGGAGCTTTTCCGCTCGGCATGTTGGCCGTCGCGCCAGTCCTGCTGCACCATCTCGGAGTCGCCCAATACGGCGTATGGACCGTGGCCGGCGCGGCTATCAGCATCGGCGGTGTCGTCGCCTCCGGCTTCGGCGACGCCAATATCCAATACATCGCCACACATCTCGGCAGGGGCCAATCTCTTGTGTTGGATCGAGCCGTGCGCAGCATGATGGGTATCAATCTGGCACTCGGCATAGCATTGGCACTTCTCTGCTGGCTGCTCGCTCCGCAAGTCGCTGCGCTTGTCACCGCGGGTACTGCAAGCCTTGATCGAGCTTGCGTGTGGTCTTTGCGTATCGCCAGCGTTCTGCTCGTCCTGCGTGCCCTGGAGAGCGTCTGCATCAGCACCCAGCGCGCTTTTGAGCGTTACGGAGCGGCGGTGCGTATCAGCATTTTCGCGCGCGTTCTCGCACTGGCCGCCGCGGCAGGGTTGTCCTGCTTCCATCGAGGCGTCGTAGCCATTGTTGAGAGAAAGAGCGAGGCAATGTCATGAGAATCGTCATTGCACTCGTATCCAGCTCCGGTCAAATTTCCGGCGTCGAACGCCATGCCTTGAACCTGGCCTGGTGCCTGCTCACGCGTCCTGAGATCGCGGAGGTGCATCTGGTCGTCGCGCCCTGGCAGCAGAGCTTCGTTGCCGACGCGGGGCTTGCGAACAACCCGCGTCTGCGTCGCCACGCGGTGCCCATCAGCAACTCCGCTCTGAGCCGCAATCTCTGGTTCTATGCCGGTTTGCCCTCGCTTGCCGCCGAGCTTGGCGCGGATCTCGTGCATCTTGCCTATCCTGCACCGCTTCGCCGGCGCGCCTTTGCATGTCCCGTGGTCGCAACGCTGCACGACCTCTACCCCTATGACATTCCCGAGAACTTCGGCTTTCCCAAAGTGTTCTTCAACCGCGCCGTTCTGCGTCAGTGTCTCGCTCAGGCCGATGCCGTCGCCTGCGTCTCAGCCAGCACTCTGGCGCGCTTGAGAGGCCTCGATAAGCGGCTGGCTCAAAAGAAAGCCCGCATTCTTTATAACGCCGTGCAGCCACAGACTTTGCCAACCCGCGAAGTGCCTCTTCCAAACCTGGATCCAGAACATCCCTTCCTGCTCTGTGTCGCGCAACACCGGCGCAACAAGAACATCCTGCTCGTTCTCCGCGCCTTCGAGCGCCTATTGCAGCGCGGCCATGTCTCACGTCACACGAAGCTCCTGATCGTTGGGATCCCCGGCCCGGAAACGCCGGCGATTGAGAGCTTCATTGCAGCCCATAGCCTCGCTCAGCATGTGATTCTGCTGAACGGTATTCCAGAGACGCAGTTGCAATGGTGCTATCGTCATTGCGGTGCATTGCTTGCGCCCTCCATCATCGAAGGCTTCGGCCTTCCCATCGCGGAGGGCCTCATCGCCGGTTGTCGCATCGTATGCTCCGACATCCCCGCCTTCCGTGAGTTGGCAACCGATTCATGCCACTTCGTCACCCTTGGGTCTGGGGAAGAAGAGAACTTTGCAGCTGCGATTTGTGCAGCCCTCATGCAACCGCGTCCCGATCCAATCGACTTGCCGCAATTCGCCGCCGACGCCATTGCCGCGAGTTGCCTGGATCTGTATCGGTCCGCGTCTCCTTTCACGTCGAGGAATGACGTGCCGTTGCGGTCTCCATTCCAGCCCACAAAGGAAAGACAGTCTGTCTATGACCAACGAACTTAAATCCAATAGCGTAAACATCCTCGGCATTGCCGTCGATGCGCTTCACATGGAGAGCGCGCTGACCCACATCGCGGCTGCGCTCTCACAACGGCGCAAAGGCTACGTCTGCATGATCGGTGTGCATGGAATCATGGAAGCGCAGCGCGATCCAAGGCTCGCTCAAATTTACACGCGCTCCACCTTGGCCGTGCCGGATGGAATGCCAACCGTATGGCTCGGCCGATTCCAGGGCTTTCCCCAGATGCAGCGCGTCACCGGCCCAGATCTCATGCTGGAAATCTTCCGTCGCCCAGAGTTTGCCGACTGTACGCACTTCCTCTACGGAGGCAAGGAAGGAGTAGCGGAGGAACTGCGCGCGAGCTTCTCAAAACGCTGCCCCTCGGCACGGATCGTGGGAACCTATACCCCGCCCTTCCGCGACCTCACCGTGGAAGAGGAAGAGTCCGTCGCCGCGCAAATTCGGTCTCTGAATCCTCACATCGTCTGGGTTGGCATCAGCACGCCCAAGCAAGAGCGATTCATGATGCGCCTGCTTCCTTTACTCGAATCCACCCTGATGTTCGGCGTAGGCGCTGCCTTCGACTTTCATACGGGACGCATTAAAGACGCTCCCAACTGGGTCAAACGTGCGGGCTTGCAGTGGCTCCATCGCCTCCTGCAGGACCCGCGGCACCTCTTTTGGCGATACTTGAGGAACAACTCCGCGTTTTGCTGGAATATAGCAATGCAGCTGACAGGAATCAGAGTTTATCCCCGATCGGAAATTGACCGTGGCTTTGCCGGCAGATCGCGGGCGGCCTGCGACAACTAGCATTTCCTTCGACGTACAGATTGACCGGCAACCCTCGCATAGCGGCACGACTCGACAAATCGGACTGGCGGAGTCGCGGTTATCGGACGTTAGGGACAAGAATCCAGGAAACAAACAGGAATGTGCCCGGATTCTCCATCGTTAACACGATTTTCATTAAAAAAACTACATTGCTGAGACAGTTCCCTGACAAGCTCCTCCGCGTTACGGGTCTACTGTGATCCGTGGGTCTGCGTATCAAAGCTCGCCCGACCAGAAACACAAGTCAGGACAGGTAAAACCAGTATGGAAAATCCAGTAAGCAACACGAAGCGTCCAGTCGACCGCCGCTCATTTATGAAGAGCGGTCTTCTGGCAGGTGGCGCAGCTGCAGTCGGCGCCGGCTTGTTAGCAAATGCAACTCCTGCCCGCGCGCAAGACTGGAACAACAGCGGCAGCCTCGACAAGGGCGATATCGCCATTCTCCGGTTCTTGGCCGCTGCAGAACTAATTGAAGCCGACCTCTGGACGCAATACGCGGAGCTGGGCGGCATCGGCGACAATAAACCCGTTGAAGTCGACCCCGGCGAAACGGCAACATTGAATCCCTATCAAATGGCTCTCTCCGCCCTCGATGGCGACGGCCCCCAATACATCACCAGCAACACCCTTGACGAAGTCAGCCACGCGATCTTCCTCAATGCTTACCTTGAATCGAAAGGCGCCGATCCGGTCAACTTGGATGAGTTCCGGGTTCTGCAAGGCAGCCGGGCGACGGGAGCGGATAACATCGGCCGCCTCACCAACCTCATGCACCTCAATGTCGATACCAGTTGGTTCGTTCGCTATCGCAGTGCAACCAACCCGGACTTCGGTGTAACGTATCCACAGGCAATCACGATCAACAACCGGACCGCCATCCCCATCACAAATGCGGACTTCAACAATCCGAACCACATTCAGGTCATCGCAAACATCGCAGCGTTTCACTTTGGAGCAATCGAGCAAGGCGGTTCCAGCCTGTATGCGGTCATGAGTCAGAAAGTGAAGCACCCTGAGGTTCTGAAAATCACCCTCGGCATCGGCGGCGATGAAATCGCTCACTTGCTCGAATGGGTCGATTTTGCAGGCAATGGCGTCCAGTCGCCTGTAGCACCAGTCTCGGATGCCGGTCTCACCTTCCCGGACTTCTTTGCCACCCCCCCGCTCAAGCCAGCCACGCTGGTTCAACCCAGCCTGATCTTCCCTGTGCCCTGCGAATTCATCAGCCCCAACCTGCCTCACGTCTCCATCATCCGCCCACTGGACGATCAGTTCGGCGGAGCTGTGGCAGCCATCGCCGGTCTCACGGCCTCTGGCCTCTTCCTTGGCCAAAGCAAGAAGTTCCTTTCGACGCTCCAATCCATGGCCGTTGAAGCGGATGCAGCCCAGCGATAGCCGATGAGCTAGCATTGCAATCTACTCAAAAAATCGGGGCCTGGCCAAGCGGCTGGGCTCCGATTTTTTGAGACGGGATGCGTAAGTTCAAGATGCCTCAGCATGTTTGTTCAATTACCGCTTCTGCTTCAGAAACGCGATAATATCCTGCCTTTCCGCTGCTTTAGGAACACTGAAGCTCATGGCGTTATCGGGAACCAAAACATCGGGGTCGCTTAGCCATTTATCCAGAGTCGCCTCATCCCAGGTTAAGCCAGACTTCTTCAATCCCGCCGAATAGGTAAACCCAGCCACACTCCCCGCTTTCCGGCCAAACACTCCGGCGAGCCTGGGTCCTTCTCGGTCTACTTCCATCGCGTGGCAACCGGTACATCGCTTCTCGAATACTGCCTTGCCCCGCACAGGGTCGCCTTGCCCGGCCGCACCAGCGTCACTTGCGCCGGCGTTCTGGCCCAACATTGCAAGAGCCTGGACATCGCCCGACGACAGCTTCGCCGTCCAATGCAAGGCTAAGTACTGCACCGGAGGCATCTCTCCACTCTTCGCCTCCCGAACAATCTTTGCCTTCAAGACATCTTGCTTGTCTGCGGGAATTTGATCCCAGCGCGACAGGTTCATTTCCTCTCGTGCTTTGACGATGTCCCGTTCGATGAGCCAGGATCCCGGGGCAATCCGCGCGTACACCGGCCATTTTGTTTCGTTCGAGTGGCAATCGGCACACTTTGCCACCAGCACAGCTCTCGCTTCCGCAGGCATATTGGCACCCAGCAACAGCGTGTCAAGCCCCTTTGCTGGCTCGACACGCGGATTGCCAAATGGATGCACATACCCAAGTCCCACAATAGCGGCAACAGTCGTTGCCGCTATAATCCAAGGACGCATCAGGCCGTCTCCGCCAAGGTTGAATCGACCACAGCGAGATGGGCGTGTCCGCGAACGACCTGAACGTTGGTAACTCCGAGAACGCTCGCGAGCTTGCCTGCGGGAACCATCATCGGTCCCGGATTCGGCGCTGCTCCCGGGGCGGGTTGCGGAAAGGCCGTGGCCATGGCGGTGTGGAACGCCACGTTGCCTTCCACCTTCTGAACAACCTGATGAATGTGGCCGTTGAGCACAGTCACCGAGCCAAACGGCTTGAGCATCGCCAGCGCCTGCTCTCCATCTTTCGTGCCCCAGCCCCACTTTTCAAAGACCATCCAAAGCGGAATATGCGCAAAGACCACGATCGGCGTGGAATGGCTCAGCCCGGCCAGGTCGGACTTCAGCCACGTCAGTTGATCGCCGCCCATATTGCCCATCGCATCGACCTGCACGCAGTTGTTCAGCCCCACAAAGTGAACTCCCTTGTGGTTGTAGCTGTACCAGCCATTGCCCTGCGTGCCCTTGCCGAAACGCCCTTTGTACTGCTCGCCGTCGTCGATGAAGTCGTGCTCGCCTGGGACGTAGAACACCTCGCCAACCTTTGCGCTCTTGATTACCTGTGCCGCCGTATCGAACTCGGCCGCTTTGGAGTTCTGCGTAATGTCTCCGGTATGAATCATGAAATCCGGCGCCTTCATCCCAGCAGGCGTCAGGTTGATCTTGTCGATCGCCTTGGTAAGCGTGCCGGTCACATCCGGGTTTGCGCCTTTGTTGAAGCCGATATGGCTGTCGCTGATCTGCACAAAGGTGAAATCCGACGCTTTCCCAACCCCGGCAGAGCTACCCTTCATCGTTTGCGCCAACAGCTTCGACGTTGGCACCCCTCCCGCCATCGACCACAACAGGCCAGTGCCGGCCCACGCCATACATCCAAGAAAATTACGCCGGTCAATGCCATCCCCGGCATCCCGTTTGGTTGCCTGCTCATCTGGAACAATTTCATCCTCATGAAACCGATTCATGCCAATCTCCGTCCGTTGTTGATTGCTTTCACATCCATAAACTAACGAAGTCGGTCTTTATTCCCAGCGGTTCAAAACCCATTCATGGAATAATTTGTCTGCGATTCGGTTTATCGTTGCGAGGTGGAGTTGTCAGTTACCGTCCGCCGCATTCGCACCGTCGCTGCAACAAACGAACCGCAGCCACACGGAGTCCCCAGGAACTATGCCTTCGATCAACGTCCAGAGCGCAACGTTTGAAGAACTCGCGTTGCCGCTTCTGGTTTCGCTTTATAACCAGGCCTGTTGGCTGGCGCGCAACCGCACCGAGGCTGAGGATATTGTTCAAGAGACACTGTCCAAGGCTCTTCGCGCTTTCGGTTCTTTTGAGCCGGACACCAACTTCAAGGCATGGATATTCTGCATTCTGCGCAATACCTTCCTCACCTCGCGCACCGGCATCGCCGCTTCCCGCACCGTGTTTCTTGAAGACCAAGCCGCGGCATCGGAGATGGCCGCGGCCGATCCCAGCCCGGAAGAAATCGTCATTCGTCTCGATGACCTGGCAGCTCTTGAGGCTGCACTGGACGAGCTGCCACCGCCGCTGCGCGAAGTGCTTCTGCTTTGCGATGTTGAGGAGATGAAATATAAAGACATAGCCATCATTCTCGGCGTGCCGATTGGCACGGTGATGTCGCGCATCTCGCGCGCCCGCCAGGCGCTACGCCAACTCTTGCAACCGCAAGCTGGAAAAGTCCAATGAACCAACGCACCGACCATCTCGACCCCGAAGCACTCAGCACCTTCATCGACGGCGAACTGCCGGCAGAGGCGCAGCAGGCAGCTCGGTTGCATCTCAATGGATGCCACTCATGCGCGCTTCAAGTGCTATCGGCTACGCAGCTCAAAGCCGCAACCGCGCGCGCTGGACACCGCTTCACTCCAACGCCTGAAACGCTGGCTCGCCTGTCCGCGACGCTTCATCCGCAACCTCAGCCCAAGAAGACCGCGCGCATCTACTCTTTCCGTGCGGGAGCCTGGGGCGCGTTCGCCGCAGCCATTCTCCTCGTCGCGTCCTTGTTGGCCTGGCGCCAGATCCGTCAAACCGACGCGCTGGCCGCCGAGCTGCTCGACCAGCATCTGGCCACCCTCGCCAGCGGTGCGATTCCGCAGGTTATCTCTACCGACCGGCACACCGTCAAACCCTGGTTTCAGGGCCGGCTGCCCTTCAGCTTCAATCTTCCCGATACATCAGCCTTGCCGCCCGACAGCGCTCTCAAAGGCGCCGACCTCACGTACTTTGAAGGCCAACCTGCAGCGCTGCTTCTCTTCACGATTCATAAGCATCAGGTTTCCATCTTCCTGACCCAGCAAGCCAACAGTCCCTTGCTCACGCCGTTACCGAAGACTCACGCCGGCTTCTCCTTGGCTTCGGCCACCACGCCGAATCTCCGCATCCTTGCAGTCAGCGATGTCAATCCAGCGGACCTCAATCTCTTGCTGGCGTCGCTGGTAAGCGCGCAGTCCAACAACTAGTGTCCTGAGTCTGAAGTTGTTTTAACAAATGTTGTCGTCCTGAGCGCAGCGAAGGATCCGCTTATCAGGGATTTGCGCTCGACGCTACTCCCGCGCTTGTTTGACGAATTTCAGACTCATGAAACTAGAGCATTTTCCCAATTGTTATAGACCGAAACCGCGACTGTCGAGTCGATTTTCCTCAAGAAACTCGACTCTCCACGCCTTCAGAAAGTTCACAGTATTTGGGAAAATGCCTTAGCCTGCATTATTCGTGAAGACACGCTAGAAGGTGTTTTTCGCGATATTGGATGACCGAAAGCTTTGCGGGTGGCGTGATTTTGTTGGGCGGGGCGAGTCGGCGAACTTTGCAGATCGGAAGCCAT
>Ga0302325_10010707_pt1 | contig 19827 bp, 30 predicted proteins | sample Palsa_T0_2_FD_201948 | JGI IMG/M metagenome (GOLD analysis project Ga0302325, IMG submission 201948) | Peat permafrost microbial communities from Stordalen Mire near Abisko, Sweden - Palsa_T0_2 | ecosystem: Environmental > Terrestrial > Soil > Palsa > Peat permafrost | place: Sweden: Abisko...
ACCTTGAAGACCAAAGCCTGGTTTTCAAGAGAGTATCCGCTGTCTTCAGGGTTCTTGGAAGCAACACCTTTCAGATACCAGCCTGAGTGATAAAATCATTCTCGGTCATACTGAGAACAAATCACTCATCGTCATGACCGACCAAGCCATGGTCTAGCACAATGCTAATACTTTTTAACTTCTCGTTCAAGTAGCTGGCATCCTGAACCGTCCATCATGTACACGGAATTGGTTCAACAGCGAATTGATATCAACGTCGATGAATCAGCAATAAGTGGCAGGGATGACAAACATTCAACATACCAGCGTCGGTAGGAATGGAAGTTGACACAGTCATAAGTCGAGCATTTGATACCGGTTGCAGAAGTAATATTGAAGACACTGGTGTGATGTTAAACCGAGAGTGATGATGATTGCCACGTCCGGCACTTGAGTCTCTGGCTAGGATGAAAATTTGTCCGTCTTCGATGGAATATTTCCACTTATGTTACGACCTTGGGGTTCCTGAAGGCCTTTGCCATGAATAATTGTACAATGGAAGAGGTCCGACAAACTCTCTGGCGTACCGTGGTGCTGTTGGGACAGCGATATCGTACTTGACGAAAGGTTATAACGCTCAGTCTTCTTCAAGGATCCACTTCCTAGGGTCATTGCTGCTTGCACAAGAACACAACTGGTGTTGCCATCTCCGGTGATTGTCAAGCCCTCGAAATCATGGTTGTTGTAACCTCTGGTTGAAGTATCCGCCGGAAGGATTCATCTGCTTGCACTTACTGTCGGATAATGGGAAGATTTTACAGAAAAAGACTGGGTTCCGTTTCGCGTAGAATCATAGCATCAGCAATCGAATTGAAGCAATTATTACACCGGCAGCTTTAAGCCTGCGGAGAATATCAATCTCGGGCCTTACAACGAACACGAATCAGATGAACATACCTATAGAATATATGGGCCAAGTTCATTATCCACTCAGAATATTCCTTCAAGATCAAGGACGAAGCCATCAGAAATCAACAGGAATCATTTTACATCCTAGTCCAGCCTTTCCAAACCAAAATGCTGTACATGTTGAAACAGGTAGGTCAGGGAAGCCAGCAAAGATGAGATGGCTAGTCCCGTCACCACCAAATAAACAAACAGTCGCCTTGTAAGTGAAGAAGAGGTTGCAATTCCAATCAAAGCTGATAAAATCACTGTGAAGGAGGCGAGACAGTCTCAAAATCAACGCAAGATATGGTCCAGTAACGAATGCTATCTAGGAATTCATGCCAATGATTGATCTTTGGTACCTGGCGGAGGATCTGAAGCAGTGCAGTCTTGGCTTACCCCACTGGGGGCATGTGTCCATTATCCTTGGAATTTAAGGTTCTTTCAAAGGCATCGCCAATTACATTTCAGCAAACATCACCTTGCTAGCTGTGCTTCTCGTATTCATGATGAATTGTGCTGCATGTTATGATATCTACATACAGCAGTCCACTGTCTTCGTTTCTCATATGACCCATCATTCTCGTGCATCATCCATCTATGCTTCGTCCCAGATCAAATCGAGACGAAACCTCTTTCGCACGCAATGCAAATCCGCAAGGTATCGGCTCGCGATATGATCGAAGAAGAGAATCTAAAACAGAAAACAACTTTTACACATAATCAAGTTCAGTCCCCGCAGCCCAACTCCAACCGAGAACGTGGTATATTGTCAGAGTAAAAGATGGAGCCAGAGTGAAAGATCGTATCCAGGGAGTGAGGCGGTTGCTACTGCGAGTTGTAGGCGAGGCACTCAAAGATCGTAGATATCCCACCCATCCATATTGTTGATTGGATTAGGGCGACGATTGCGCGCTGTAGCAGGAGTGGCGTCTTGTGCTTCGACCTTCGCATATTCCATTCTCAACTCCTCCTCGAGTCACAACTCATCATCGTCCTCTGCGAGTTCAGCAGGTTTGAGTAGGCCGCCGACCTTGGACAGCCGCTCTCGCTCAGCCGCCTTAGCATCACGTTCCAGTTGCTCCTTCTCCTCGGCAAACAACTCAGCATTGTCACCAGCAAATTCCTTCAACTGGATCAGGAAGTCACGAAGGTTGAGCTTGAAGCGATCGTAAGAACTATTGAGAGTGAACAAGCCCTCGACGAAGTTCTTAATTTGTCCACTAGATTGAGTCAGTATCAAGTGAGAAGTGAAGCAATGCTCATTTTGACTTACGGTTGCAAATTCGGGAAAGCATTTTGCAACAAATTGCTGACAAAACCGCCCAAGAATTCCTTATTGCTTGTTCCTGCGGGAGCCTGGTCGGGCTGGTAAATCGGTCCCTGGATCTTGGGTCGCGTGCCATCGGCTGGCTCAACGAAGTAGAACATCCTAGACAGAAGCATGGATTGTGATTTGAAACCGGCCTTGTGATCCGTGTCAGTGAGTACGAAGAAGACATCCTGTAGGATGGGAATGTAGAATTGTTGGAAGAAAGCATTCGACGTTGCGGGGTCGGTTTCCGCGATGTTTGTAATCAGTTCGAGACACATGTTAAGTCCAGCATATTCCACTTCGCGGTTGTCGTGCTTACTTGCCCACATGCAAGAGTCGATAACAAACTTGAATTGTCTATTATCGAGCTTGAGAAGAGCTTTGGATAATGTTAGCAATTTTTACGTTGGTTCAGATATTCTTTGGCTTACCAGGGAAGCAGTGAAGGTTGATGGCGCGAAGGAGGGTGAAGAATTCGACACGATGCTCAGGGAACTCCGAGAAGTCTTTGTTGATCATTTCCAATGTGCATTCAAACACATTTTCCATGATTGTAGGGACCTGGTCTTCCATAAGAGACTAAGAAGTGAAGTTAGTCATCATGGTTGCAATGATCTCGAAAAGAACTTTCATATATAGAAGCAGAAAGGGGATGCACCACTGAATATTTCGAGCGATGAGGGGTCCAACGTACAGAAAGCTTGGTGATGATTGTCGACATGACCTTCAAAACTTCAGCATCACGAGCATTGGGGACGTTTCGATTATAGTCGACAAGGACGGCATCGAGGAGAGCTGGAACGATGTTTGTTCGAACCATTTCAAGATCATCGGCCTTCTCAACATATGTCTCGATGAGCTTCAGAATCTCTTTCTTGATTGTTCTTAATCCCCGAACTCGTGGCATCTTGGTTGCGATTTCACCTTAGCAGTGTCAGTGTACATTCTTTTATTCGGTGCGAAGCTTGAACTTACCGTCACGGGCAACTGCTTCAGATATCATCTGGCTAGTAGCACGGTACATAGACAGCATATCCAGATAGATTCTGCCTATTTGGGGGTAGAAGTAGCTCCCAATCGATGTGCAAGCTGAAACATTGGTCTTCATCACATTACCGATAACCTTGATCGTGTCTGCATCTTGCAGAATTGTAGGGTTTGCGGTGGCTTGCGAGATGATTTGATCCCACGCAGCGTTTGGATATGACATCAACTCGGCAATAAGTCTCTCTTGGGCATTCTTTTGAGGTTGTGCGGCAATCATATAACCACAAGCTTCATAGAATGTGTGAACCTGCTGGGGCGAAAGATCGCAGGTGATTTTGCGCATGGTGCGAACTATCTCCTCGATAAATGGCTCGGACTCTCCGGGTTGCAGGGCGACAAAGTGTCGCTTGCACTGCCTAGCGATCTTGATGAAGGTGTCACAAGCCATATCTTGAACACCCTCATGTGATTCGTGCATGAATTCGAAAAGCTTGTTGACCACAGTCTTGAGGAATTTCCAGTGGGCCTTCAGGAATCGTGGATATTGACCGACGATATACATGATGTTACTGGCCACAACAGCTTTGTTGTCCTTTCCTCGCTTCATTTCCGTGAGCCCGAGAAGATCCTTGATGACTGTGACCAAGAACCGCTTTTCGGTTTCTTCGTTCATGGCCAAGGAAATAGATCCAATAGCCCAACAAAGTGTATTGCAGTTGGCCCATGACCATTCGGAACCATCGACTTGTCGAGCCAGCTTGTCGGTCATGATTTGTTCCGTATCCACAACGTCCAGATGGGTAAGGTAGACCAAGCACTCTCGAGTGGTCTTGTATAACTGAATCGTGTCACTCTCCTTCACGAATTCTCTAACAATCTCCCCCTCGTCGTTTTCAACGATGAGAACTTCCTCAGGTCGGACCATCTTCTCAATCATGACGACTCTCAAATTCGACAATACTTCATTGTATTTGTGCTTACGGAGAGGGTAGTTTGCGAGGACACTTGGATTTGGAGCTCCGGGGTTTGTGAGACCACCGACTCCCATGTTGATAAGTGGGTTTACGTCTGTGATCGGAAGTGACTGCATCTCATCGTACAATTCCTGCACAAGCTTGGTCCAGTATTCCAGACAGATCTTGAAGATTTCTCGGTCTTCAATTTGGGAGATTCGGATAAGGTAGAAGTGAGCGTGGGTCAGGAAATCGCGGTTCGGAAGGTTCTCGATGAGCTAGTCATCAGGTTAGTAAAATAACGAAATAAAGGGAAAGAGTTATTACGTTGAGATGCACGCCGAAAAAGTTGGTGAGGAAGAGTGCAAGGTTTTGAATGAACTCTTGGTCTTTGGAATTGCTGGAGCTGTAGGTCGACTTGAGGTCCAGAGAAAGCGGAATAATCTTGGAGATTGTAGTGAGAACCTCTGTAAACATCTGGACCAGTTTCTCGTCATAAGCGTTGTTCTGACCAGTCTGCAGACCACCAATCTCCGTCAAGCACTTCAGAGTCACATTTCTGAACTCCGGCATTTCTAGAAATCGTGTACGCAAAGTGTCGATGATTGGAGTCTCAAAGATATAGCCGAGAGGGATCCAGTTGAAGAATTTGAGGAGGGTTTCGAGTGTAGCCTTGATAAGACTAGCTTGAGTGGCAGAGTTCAAAACCTCGTTGCAGAGCTGGAAAATGGACGAGAACTCTGCACACATAGTTTGCTTCAAGTTCTTGGTCTTCGTTGAGGTCATCTGGTCCGCCGAAAAGTCGAAAACCTCCTCGGACAGCAGCCGCAGAATCGCCATGTTGTTCTCGCATATCGACAGACTTGTATGGCACGAGGAGATGATTTCGTTGATGAAAGTGGGCCAGTTATGAGGCCATTCTTGCTTGAGGATAGAGACGAGGACGAGGTTGAGCTTATTGATGAGGGTTCGTTGTGACTTAAGAGACTCTTCGGAGCCTGAGGACTGGATGATGAAGCCGACGACGAAGTTGCGGATTCCTAGATGCAGCAGTTAGCAAAAGTCGGGTTTCCAAACAGGAACAGATGCTCACCTTGACACTGCTCTTTCGGAAGAACCTTCCACCTAGTCATGATAACATTGTCGAGTACTTGCAAGCCCAAGTCTGCAATTTGTCAGCTTTGTTGAGATAGCTTCAGATGGAGGGTACGAACATTTTGTCTGCGGGTATGTAGCATCTTGCAAGATCTTATCGACCAGTAGCCAAGCATCTGGATCTTCCTTGAACTGTTTGAAGGAGTAAGCGTATGCTCGCAGGAGGGAAGTTTCATGAGCGCATAGGCGGGCGTACCTGATTAAGAGCTGCCTGAGCAACCTTTTGCTAAACATCCAACGCGTCAGCAAATCCATCTCTCAAGCCAGAGCTCAGCTCCCAGATTGATGTGTACGAACCTGTTCCCCTCGGCCTTCGTAGAAGGCGCGGACAGTCGCGTCGAGCTCTTCAATGGTTGGAGCCATTTTCGCGGCTTGATCTCAAGCAATGTGACCTGATCCGGCAGCGATATATCGATCCTCGCTCCTAGTGTGATTCAGTACAGCTCGCGCTGGCAGGAGGAGTCTTCTCGAAAGCACTCGTTGGTTGTAGAAGAAGTTGTTTAAAGTTGATGCCAGGCCAGAGTTGTTCCCAGCCTTCGATAATTGCCCCACCACTTAGGTTCCGAATTAGGATTAGCGTGGTCTAAAATACCTAGGTGCGGCTCGTCACCGACCTCGTGACTTCGTCTCAGAATAAATTTATTTTGGATTTGCGAAATCTTCCCTTAACCAGCATCTGGACTTGTTAAACTATCAAAAGAAGGTGTGTGGCGTTCTTTCGCAAACAGTTTTGCTCAGAGGAATGCTCCTGAGAGTTGTCTTTCATTCTGCGTTGTCCCAAGTTTCAGTTCATCAATTCATTGGCCAAGAGATGGAAAGACGTGGTCCACTTAAAGACTGGATTTGCTTTCCAACTTCCTTTCCAACTTCATATATACTTTCAGATATGTTTAAAAAGAAAAAGTTTCTCTATGATCATTGTTTTATAACAGATTCCTGGGATGATGTGGTCCGTTGCCCTGCTCCGCCTCCGTACATTAAAAACTCTGCCAAGTGCCACGAAAGAGCGTCATCCCTGAATATCAGTCTAGTGCCCAATCCGTCCCATGCCTCTTCTCTTTCCCAAACTCAAAGTTGACGTCTTACAAATACGCAACGAGAAGTCCTGAGAGAGCGGCAAGTCCAGCAACATACTTGCTCATCTCAAAAGCATTCATCGCTCCTGAAGTTGTTTTCGGGGTCGGCGAAGGGGTAGAGATTGGGGTAGCAATAGCGGTGGCCGCTTTAGACGAGGAGGGTGACGTAGAAGCCGTGATGAGCTTGCTAGACGTCTTGGAGGCGGTGTTCGTTGTGGTGGTCGTGAGGTTGGATGCTCTGGTCGATGATGAGGAAATGACCACCGTTTTGCTGCTTGATGGCTTTGAGCTGCTACTTGACGGCTTTAAGCTGCTGCTTGATGGCTTTGAGGATGTCTGTTGATATGATCAGCATAAATATGCCACAAAATCAGATTTCCATTCTATGCCGAAGCAATACGGGATGGTCTGGAAGGCTCTTACGGAGGAACTGCTTTGTGCCATGGCGCCGGCAGCAACACAGACGACGAGGAGAGATGAGATACGCATTTCGATGATTGAGTTATGTAGATTTTGCGTAAATGATATATGATTCGGGGAGAACTGCTATGTGAAGAGATGATATGATGGCTGCTTTGCATGCTGAGGAGCGCGCTCTTATATGTGCTGCACGGAGAATCGCCAAGGAATCTCGTTCACCTGCCATGTTGCAAATAAAACGCCAACAGCATGCCATTTGCCATAATCATACCAAAGTGTGCATCTGGCCTTCGAATTATGAATCCTCATCTGCAGCTGATCTGGTTCACATCTGGGTTAGATTTCCAAACTTCAGCTTGGCTGAACACCAAACAGCTGAATGGGGCAAGGTAAAGGAAGTTGCCTTCTACTGACTCTGATTTTCATGGCTCGAGTAACCACTCGCGTGAATTCGCTAGACAATAAATGCTGGTTGTCTTGTTAAAAAGCGCCTCGGCGCCTTTTTGCACTTCCAGAGCAGGACAATTGTGATGGTGGCTGCCGAGAAACGCTTCATTTATTTGGCGCACGTGGGGAAGCTTACTCGCAATTACACCAATATATGTCATCATTTTGGAAACGTGGATCTATTTGCAATTGGAAGATATTGCTTTTTCTAACCATACGATGACCAGAGAAATGTGCAAATTTTTATGCCTTTTGGTACCCAGCCTCTGACAATCCATTTTGCAAAGCTTGAATCGCACGATCAATGTCGTCGCGTATGGGGTCAGTCTAAAGTAATGTGAGTCAAGACTTGCAAGATTTTGAGAATATTCAGGTCACTTACAACACTCACACCCATGTGCCCAAGTCGAATATATTTAGCAGCAATCTCCTTATGTAAACCACCAGCAAATATCACACCTTTCTTTAGCAAATTAGGTAACAGGTCTGGCGCCTTCACATTCTCTGGGAGGTAAATAGCGGTCATTCCGTTTGCTTGATCTGCCGGATTCGAAGCCAGCTGCTTCAAGCCGAGGTCAGCCACTGCCTTCTTAATTTTCTGAGAGATTTCCCTGTGTGTTGCAAAGCGTTCAGCTAAAGGCCTTGAAAGTATTTGAGTCAAAGATGTGTGCAGCGCGTGGATCAATTGTGGTGAAGGAGTGGCAAAATAGGAAGCTTTCTTGGCTTCGTAGTTTTGCATAACTGTTCTTATCAGCATCACATCCTCAGGGAACAACATTGATTCGGCTTACTAGGCATCCAGTTCTTGAACGAAGCGAAATAAGAACCTGGAGGCGTCTTTCTGCTCTGGAATGTCTTAATTGCGCGGCCACTGTACATCGAAATAGACAAGCCAGCGGGGCAACCGATCGCCTTTTGGCTTGCGGTGATCACGCCATCGAGTTGCCATTTGTCAAATTCAATCTCCTCACAACCAACACTGCAAACGCCATCCACAATTACGAGAGTCTCGGGAGAGACCCGGTGGACCATTTCTGAGAGTGCCTTCAGCTCGCTCAAGACACCAGTGGAGGTGTCGACGTGCGTGACTGTTAACAGCTTGTATTTCTTCTCCTTCAAAGCTTTCTCAATCTCCGGAAGCTGGGGCCTTGATCCGATTGGTGCCTTCAGCTGTGTCGCCTTGACTCCATAAGTCTCGAAGCAATCCGCGAATGAATCTGCAAAGTACCCAGTGTGAAGAACCAACACGTCGTCTCCCGGCTCAGCCAAGTTTGCCGCAACCAAGTCCCAGCCAAGAGTTCCCGAGCCAGAAATCACGAACGGTTGTGAAGAAGGGTCTGTGGTTTGGAAAAGTTTTCTCAGCATAGACAGCGTCTCGCCAAATGTTGCAACAAAGGGTGCTCCGACATGACTCTCGCTATCAAGAACCAAAAGTCAGCCCAGCGAAACGGATGAAATCATGCTATTAAGAGATCAATATTCGGGCCTTCCGTACCTGTAATGGCTCATAGATTGAAGAACAGCATCATCGAACTCAATTGGGCCCGGAATGAGGAGGGCTGGGTGATTTGGCTGACTCGACATCTTGGGCTTATCAGAAGTGAATGATCTTGCTTGCGTGGAAGCGTTGCTGGATAATCTCTCGATTGAATATGGTGTGTTGATTGGAATTGATGGTCGAGGATCCAGATGCCTCGAGATGACCGAGAGTCTGGCGTGGGGGGGAGCCAGCTTGATGATGGCGGGGTAGACCCCTCGGAGAGCCAGGGTTGCGAGTCTGTTGACGTAGCTCCGTGTATGCCCGATTGGACAACACCGAAGAGTTCTAGAGTAGATTAGGAGTAGATATCCCTGCTTGAGCTCGCTGACAAGGGCAGATATTCGGGCAATGGAAAGAATACCTCAAGTGGGATTGCTATTCTGGACTTTATGGAGCCATAAGAAATCCACTCTACTCCGACATTCGGAGATGACTCGCTGTTTCTCGTCACGTGCTCGCTTCTATTGTACCAACTTACCTCTTCAAAGGGCTTCGTATTTCTCATGGGTCTTTATATGATGTCTCTGCAACTAAAAACTACTGCTCTTTTTGAATGGCTTCAAGAAATGGTGGTGGAGGGAGTTTGCCATCAACATCTGAGTTAGAAGTCCACTAAGTCTTCTTTGCTCCTTCCCAAAACAAATCTATCCTTCCTAGCTCTTCATTTCAAACTTCTGGCAGATGCATATCTCCTTGAATTTACCTCTCAATGTCCTTTCCGCGCTCCTCTCATCCTTATTTCGTCCACAATCCTTTTTATGGCCAAGGTATTATCCTCGAGCTACACCACATTCTAACATCAACTCACGAACCTCCTGTGCCCTCATGTCTTTCGTTCGCACTGCCCCAAAGACCGCTCGACCTTCCATTCGTCGCAAGCATGCAAGAAGAAGAGTTTGGATCACTTACTTCCGAGTTACTTGGTTGGACTATCTGTGCCTCGTTGTTGTGGCCAGCCTCACACTGGGTGCCTATTGCACTCCCATGTTTAGCAAGGACCACCGCGTTGTTTCGTTAGTGCCTTCAATCAACCTCTCCAACAAAGATCAACCTTTCCAAGAGTTTCAAGTTCCGATGGATATAAGTCATCCATGGGTCAAAGAGCCGATCCCAACATTTGGCTGCGCACTGGTGGTTGTCTTCGTTCCATTCCTCGTGATAGGTATCTTTCAAATCAAGACTCGGAGCCTCTGGGATCTTCACGCTGGAATTATGGGTGTATTTAAAGCTCTAGTTTCAACGTACATCTCCATATGTTCTCTGTCTCAATATTTCCGCGGCCGAGTCTGACAAATCTGAATTTGGCAGGTCCTTCATTTGTACCATCCAAAAGCATTTCATCGGTGGCTTCCGACCCTATTACCTTGAAGCTTGCCAACCAGACTGGAATGCGATCGTCGCAGGTCTCCATCAAAAAATATACCGTTTCAATGCAACACTCTGCCAAGGGAACCCTCGTGATGTAGACCGAGCGTATGTTAATGTGATCCCCCTCTAATTCAACCTGAGAACACACTCTTACGTTGAGGGTAGGCTCCAAACTTTTCCGAGCGGCCATGCTTCCAGTTGCTTTGCAGCGGCAATCTTCCTCGCCCTTTACCTGAACGCAAAGCTGAAGGTCTTTTCCGATCACGCATCGCATTTCTGGGCCTTTATGGTTGTAATAACACCTTTAGTATCAGCATCACTCATCTCGGGTTCGATGTACACATCACATGTAAGCGCTCCACCTGCGATTCGACTAAAATAGTGACGTTCTGATACGAGGCAGCAACACCAAGCCTACGATCTGGTCTTCGGGATGATAATTGGCCTCGTGATTGGAATGCTAACCTACCGTTCAGCATACGCAGCAGTCTTCGATTTCCGTTATAACCACATTCCCTTGCCGCCTTTTGCCTTCAAGACGCAATACTCACGCGCTGAAACAAGTTGTCGGGACTTACACTTGGGATCAGAGGAGCATCAATCTGCAGAAGACGATGAGCTGGTCTTCTGGAGCTGGTGGAAATATTCTGGATCGAAAATTGAAGAGAAAGAAAAGGAGATGGCATGGTTGCGGAGTATCAGATCTGTCAGAGTCACCGGACGAGAACTGGGGTCGAAAATTAAACCCAGAATGCGGAAATGCAGCCAGGACGCGATGCCGCTGGGAGCGCAAGGCGATGAAGAGCAGAGAATAAAAATTCAGGCTATGGGTTTTGTGTAATGTCAGACTGCATATCGAGCGCTTGGGAAGAGAAGCTTTCATGCCAGTAGAAGCTGAGGAGGTTTTTTATGGCTAGAAAATTGATGACATACTCCTATTCCATATTAAATCTGTGTGGAAGAGAAAGGAGTTCTAAATCAAAGTTCCAGATCCCAATATGCTATCACAAGACCTTCAAACTAGACTCAAGTCTTTGTACCTGGTCAAGCGTTTGCTTCCTCCCTAGAAACCTTTCCAGGAGGGAACTTACTGGTCTCAGGTTGTAGTGCCCTGCGTGATTGTAATTATTTATGGGCACGGGGGAAAAGGTCGACACACAAGTATACGAGGAAATCTCCGCCGTTGGCAGCATCTTCCCAGACACTGAAAACTACCACATCAGGATGCCATGTCATCACATGGTCTGGTCCAAATTCAGAGAAGTCTTCCACAGATATCTTGCAAAAGTCAAGGCCGAAGAGTTTTGAGAAAGTCGACATCATACCAGCTAACGACATTTCCAACGAGGAGTATTCCGAAAACTTCTTCTCATCGAAAGAATGTGTCCGAACTTTGGTGACATGGCTGTAATAGCTGAAGTCCCAGTGATAGAATATTGTAGCCGTAGCCTCCCCACTTCCGCGTCGGCGGCATCTGTTGTTTTCGTGCCTTTAATATCAGCTCATTTGGGGCCCAGTAACGAGTTTAGTTCCAATCTCGCAATAGGTGTCAACTTCTCTTTCATATCGCCGATAAACGAATTGAAAGCCTGATGATTCTGCCATCTTTGCTCGAGTACGACTTGGGCGCGACTTGGGGTATCCTTGGAGCCTAGCAGCTTCATCTCTTAAGACTATTGCTCTCTTCAACCTTGGGAAACATCTGCTGTCATGGCCGACGTATATTTGCCGTCTGGTTGTTTCACTCTTGACGAAATGCTTTGCGAGCTCCAAATGAGGTTTCTTGAAAGGAAGAAACACTTTGCTGGCATTCTTTCCATCTCCAATCTTCAATGAGAAAAAAGATTCCATTGATAAACCGTCGAGTTCTTTAGCAGTAAGCCATATTCCACTGCTGGTATTGAGGGATTTGAGGTAGGCAACTTTCGAGTCCTGAAGCTCTTTCTTGACAATGGTAAAGCGGTTTCGGTCTTGACCATCTGCAATACCCAGTCCATTCCTCAGAAATGCTTGGTGCATCTGATCTAAATAGACCTGGAATTCCGCATCTAGGTCTCCATTCGAAGGACCGCGTCGACTCGCTAGAACAGATCTTCTCGCATGAGGGTCTGGAACTCGCATCCGTTGACAAGTGCATCAGATGTATTGCTTGCGTTACGCAATTATTCAGAGGTGGATGTGCAGCTGAAGATTTTGATCAATTTCTTGAGGGCGATGGTGTGGTTTTCGTCTTCTGCAAGAGGTAGCAGGAAATTGTTGAAGGTGGCATCTTCAGGAAGGACTTCAGCTACGATTTCGTCCTGAACCTTGCGTGAGTGATCAATAATTGCGCGAATGCTGGTCAAGGTGCTCGCAGGATTGTAGTTGAAGTTCGGAGGCGCCTGAGGAGGCATTTTGAAAGCCAAATTATTTGCACTGATGTAGGGAAAACTATTTCGGGAGAAATGCCGTATAGATGCTTGAGCAAAGCCTTGTTTGCCTGCAATTCCTGTCGGGGTAAGTAAGACGTGCCTCATATATTTACTTTATTTCTGAAGAATGCAGCGCCGGTAAGACGTTTTAAGAAGTCGCCCAAAAGCAGATTGAGATAAGATCTGCTCCGCAACATATTTTCACTTCTCAAAGCACTTGCTATGAGAGGGAATCGAACCATCCGGGTCCAGTATTGATAAAAGAAGCGGGAAAAATGCAGGCTGCGGTTTATCTCCATAGATGTCAGTAGAAAGGATGCTTTTCTCATCCCAGCGAGCCTCCTTCGGAAGGACATTGGGAGTGCTGGGGTAGGACTCTACACAACCTCAGCCTGTGTGAAAAACTTGTTATCGGTCAATGGCGATGGATGCCTGAAGGTGCATGATGGACGATGACAGCGAGGAGAAATTAGAGCACCTCGTTCGAGAAGAAGGAGAATGTTTTGACTGCATCCTTACGACGTTACACTAGCAATTTCCTTTGAGGAGTTGAAGCGTTCGTAGAAATGGCTGTTTTAGTCAATTGAGAGTTAAAAGTAGGAGAGATTTGATGTAAAGAAATTCCACTTTACTTATAGTTCTATAAATACTCACGACTTTGCCCTGTTAGGACTTTCCGTGGAAGCCCCTCCTTATCAAGGCCCAAAATTCCGGCACTTCCATTGGCTGAGCGCCAATCGGGCGCCAAACCTATTAAGTTCACGTATCGCAACTTCGTCTTCCAAATAATTTCGAGATGATCAAATCTTAAAGGCTTCACCGCCAACGCTCATTTTCTCAATCTCAGTCGCGGAGGTCAAAATCGATTGATACAGTACCTGCTGGGAGCGTTCGAAACTCGAAATCGATAGTCTGCGAAGCCAAGACAGGGGACACCGTATACACTTGTTCCAACGACCAGGATACGAGGAAACGTCAGCTTTTCCCCGGTCTTGCCCTTGCGGCCGCGAACTTGGGAAACGTCCAAGACGGAACGAAGCTCGTACTCCTGAGGGTCTCCTAACGACGATAATTCGGGGCGCGTGAAGGCCAGCTCATCCAAAGTCTTACAACATGCATTTGGCCATGCCTGCGAGGAAATCCTCGAATCCCCCTCCATATGCGACTCGATCCCCGCGGTTTCCAATGTTGCGCAGGAGTCGGGTACAGGCGATAGTGCTTTGCGCGTGTGCAGTGGGAGCCGTAATATTTATCCTATCGCAAGTTCTGGGGGGTGGTTCAGAACGAATCCCTTCGGGGACGCCACCAGTTGTAATAGTGACGGTGTTGGATCCGGAGAGCTATAATAAGGACTATATAAACAAAATCAAGGAGAACAGAATAGAGTACGCGAAGAAGCATGGTAAGAGACTTTGCAGAACAGGGAGAATTGAAGTGCTGATCGAGTCTAGGATATGCAACGTTTTTCCCTGCGGTAACAGACTACGAATTGAACGGATCTCCGCCTTCTTGGGCTCGAGTTCCTGCTGTCCGACATGCGCTCACCAAGTTCTCTCATAGCACTTATGTATGGTATCTGGACCAGAATTCGTTTATCATGAATCCTGATCTGAGTGTGGAGGGACACATAATGAACCCGAAGCGACTAGAGAGTCTGATGATCAAGGATCACTCGATTGTACCCCCAGACAGTGTCATCAAGACATTCGGGTATCTCAAAGGGAATCAAGTTGATCTGGTTCTGACTCAGGATAAAGAGGGATTGGCGCAAGGGAGTTTTATCATCCGGAGAGGAGACTGGAGCCGGTTCTTTTTGGACACTTGGTTCGACCCGTTATATCGCTCGTATAATTTCCAGAAGGCAGACACTCATGCTTTGGTGGGTGCCCCCATTTCGAGCTCTCATGATAGTACTAACAAATTGATCAGGAACATATCGTCCAATGGCATCCGACAATACTTTCGAAACTCGTGCTCGTACCTCAGCGGACCATGAATGCTTACAGTCCAAAAGATGCTGCTGGAGATGGGACGTACAGGGATGGAGACCTCGTCATTCGATTTGCAGGATGTGAAAAGGGGGGGCGAGACTGTGCTGCGGAGGCAGAGCCATTTTCCAAGCAGTGGAAGACTGCGTTCCGTACTCAATGACGGCCGATCGATTTCTCGCCTAATCCCAACTTAATGCATATACCAAGGACCCAAGCACCCCGATGATCTACGATGAGCCAACGAGAAAGATAGAAAGAAAGGCGTTTTTCGGCGTATGAAGTTCTGAGAACTGTCCAACAGGGTCTGTTGTGTTGCATCAGCATCAGCATCTGCATCTGCATGGGGAAATGTATCCTCTAGAAAATGGCGTTTGGTGGATTGGATGGAGCAGGTTTTGCTCTCCTGTATATTAGATCACATACCCATACAGTCGGGGGAACTGTTTGAAGGTGCGGAGGCTGAGGCGGACAAACTCAAGGGCACCGAGAACGGAGTTGAAGCTTCCGTGGATTGTGGCAGCATCACTTCCTAATGAACAAGTTTAAAGCAGTAATGAAAGCCAAGCAGTGGGTTGAACTGATACATGTTTCAACTGGCTTTTCCAGGTGCTAAAGTTTCCCTCCGGTTCATGTGTTAGTTTCTTGCTATTTGTCTAATTCGCAGTAACTTCAAGAGGGCAATCCAGCATACTGTTGCTGACTTTCTCGTGGTCAAGAAATTTCAGCACCGTTCAGTTTCTGGCGTGTGCAAACTTTTCCCTCTTCAAAAGCAGCAACTCTCCCATAATTGTAACCAAATAACACATGGACCGGGGGATGGACCGGCATGAGACAAGGCTGAGAAACAGCCGTCCGGCACCGCACTCGCGTATCTCCAGTCCTCCGCCTTCTCTAGCTTTCATCCAATGACAACAGACGGACACAGTTCCACCGGCTCCGCCAACTGCAAGGCCCCGGAATCCATTAAACTGGGTATCGAAGCCGGTGTTTCTGTCCGGAAAGAGTAGAATCTTGATTGAAGTTCCTTGTTCTGGACACTGGTAGCTTCCATGTGACACACTACCTCGGTCTAATGCGAGTGGACTTTGAACTTGCATTTCAACTTCTCGACCTGGCCAGAAACATTTGAGAACACGGCTGCCCCCATCAACTCGAAGCCATCCTCGAAAATCCGCCCAAGATGCCGGGAACATCGCGGATGCCCGTGAGCTTGCGCAACAGCTTCACCGTCAAGAAAGGCAGCTCGAGCACCCAATTGCTTTCTCTAAACATCGACTTGTGAGCTCTTCCCCGCTTGCATTAGGCCCCGTCGTCATACGTGACTGTACACTGATTGCAGTAATTAGATTTCGCAACATTATCTTCTTTCTCTTCCTGCTACGATGGACGAGGAAGGGATTACTACAGCTGAAAGGTCGGGGTGTATTTGGGACTTTCGCAGATGCGTATATTGCTATCCGCCGCAACCTCTATGGCCTCTTCTTGCGCGCACCAGGCGTGCGATCGCAGGTTCAGAAACAGGTCTCTGAAGCTATCACGAAATTACAAGCGAAGCTTGTTCCTTCTGGGCCGGGCGTTGTGCGATATTTGAATTTGCCGAAGGAAGGATGGTCAGAGGAGACGGTCTTGAAGGAGCTGCAGAGCCTGGCAGTCATGGATCATACAAGATGGGAAGATGGCTTTGTTTCTGGCGCCGTATACCATGGTGGGGACTCTTTGATCAAAATTCAAACGGAAGCGTTTGGCAAGTTTACGGTGGCGAATCCAATTCATCCTGATGTATTCCCTGGGGTTCGGAAGATGGAAGCGGAGATTGTTTCAATGGTTTTGGCGTTATTCAATGCTCCATCTGGAGCAGCGGGTGTTACTACAAGTGGAGGTACCGAGTCGATTCTGATGGCTTGTTTGAGTGCGAGACAGAAGGCTTATGCTGAGCGAGGTGTTACTGAGCCAGAGATGTACGTTGCCCCCACTTCCAGCATTTCTCCAGATACTAATTATCGTTCCAGGATTCTCCCAGAGACCGGTCACACAGCTTTCCGTAAAGCAGGTTCCTATTTTGGCATCAAGGTCCACCTCGTTGCCTGCCCAGCACCAAACTACCAAGTTGACATCAGAAGTGTAACCCGACTCATAAATAGCAATACAGTTCTTCTGGTCGGATCAGCACCAAACTTCCCGCATGGAATCATTGACGACATTAGCGCCCTCTCCAAACTCGCCATTAAACGCAAAATCCCATTACACGTTGACTGTTGTCTCGGCTCCTTCCTCGTGCCCTTCCTTGAAAAAGCCGGTTTCGAGACCGAGCTCTTCGACTTCAGACTAAAAGGCGTGACGAGCATCAGCTGCGACACCCACAAATACGGCTTCGCACCAAAAGGTAACTCCACGGTTCTCTACCGTGACACCACACTCCGAAGTTACCAATACTTCATCTCCCCCGACTGGTCGGGCGGCGTGTACGCCTCTCCCTCCATTGCAGGATCCCGACCTGGGGCTTTGATCGCAGGATGCTGGGCAAGTCTGATGAGTGTAGGAGAAGCAGGATACATCGAAGCCTGTTCCTCGATCGTTGGCGCAACAAAGAAAATCATTGAAGCAATCCAAGAGAATCCTGGCTTAAACATCGATCTCGAAGTCTTAGGCCATCCCTTAGTGTCCGTCGTGGCGTTCAACTCCAAGACTCTGGATATCTACGACATCGCAGACGCCATGTCCGCGAAAGGCTGGCATTTGAACTCCCTGCAGAACCCACCGGCTATCCACGTCGCTGTCACTTTGCCCATTGTTAAGGTATGGGAGAAACTGGTGAGCGATCTGGAAGCTGTGATAGAGGGCGAGAAGGAGAAAGAGAGAGTTAGGATTGTGGAAGGGAAGGGTGCTAAGGGGAAAAGCGTTGGTGATAGTGCGGCCCTTTACGGAGTTGCTGGGAGTCTCCCGAACAAGAGCGTTGTGGTTGAGCTGGCAAGTGGGTTCCTAGATACGCTGTACAAAGCTTAACAGCTTGACTATTACATTCTTTAGATGCAGGCAGATCATATGAGCGGTCCTTACGTGGCATTGGGCTCTCGGAGTTGGGGGGTTGGCTGGTTCGTATGGCATTCATTTCATATAAAGCGAGAGAGAGATTTTCACTGGCAAACCTACAGAGTTCGTGCTATCTATAGTGAGATGCAAACTATAGTGGAAGTGATCACAAAAGTGAGAGTAGATGCCGTCGAGTGACTTTCCTGCCTTCGCGCGAGGGAGGCATACAAACTAGCCGATAAGTTTGGAGCAGAGCCTGTAGTTGCAGAAGGCTGATTGTTGCACGAAGGTAGGCATTAATCAGAGAATAGAGAAATAGCCATTGATCGAATAGCTCGGATATTGATTTGGAACTCTCCTTGAAGACTCGATCGGAGGAGTTATATAGTCTTAAAAACAACAATTTCATGATTTGCACTCCATATTTCCCATTTCTTCCTTCACCCGTGCCACCATATCTCGATACGCCATCCTACCAGCCTCGACCATATGTACACCACAATTTCCCAATCCAACCATTCACAATTACACTTCACCACCCTCGCCCTCGAAAAATCCTCGGTGTCCAGAAGCGATCGTGCCCTCGTTAATCATGCTCTCCGCATCACCGACCTGCTTCCGCTCCGTCACCTCGCGAGAGTGCCTGAGCTTCAGATTCATCTGCTTTCGCCACCCCATCGTCAATCCTTGCGAGCTTGGACCAGAGAACCCAGAGCCCCTCATGACTGCTGATTGTTATTGCAGAGGCTCCGAGGAGCTGGAGAGTCTGTTGAGATGGAGGTAGACATCCGTTCCATACCTGAAAGTATATCATGTTAGTTGAGTTAACTGAAAATGAGAGAAGATGGGATGAAACTTACCCCTCCATGCTAATCAGCTTCAGATCTCCTCCGAAATACCTTGCATATAATCTCGATATAGGTAATCCGTATCCAAACCCAGCCATCGGAGCTTTAAAATCGCTTTTATCGAAATCTGGATCTAAGCTGGGAGTTGTATCTACGGTGGTATACATGTACGTCCATACTAGAGGTATTGCACTTCGAGGAATCCCACCGCCTTCGTCAGAGATCTTGATAGTAATGTCTTCTTTCCCCTCAGCTACAACGACTTTGGTAACAGGAAAATCATCCTTGTCCTGTCCGTGTGTCTCGACCACGGCTCGAAGGGAGTTCTTTAGGGTCTCGAATAACATGTGTGATAGATGTCCTGGGACATACATGAAGTTCAGGTGTGGAGGGCAGACCAATTGGACTTTTGGTGCGTCAAATAAGCCGTAATGGTCTTCGCAGACAAATCGAGCGTTTTCAATGGCTTCCTGGGCTAGATCGCGGACATTTGTCTTCGTGCAGATGATTCCCACATATGTTGGGTCTTTATGATGGCTCTGATCTGTCAGTGCAATGTGCTGTCCAATAAGCATTCGAATCCCAATACGTGACATATAAAACCGGTCGAGGAAGGCTTGTATGTTATTGTCGATTTGCATGCGTTGCCGCTTGCGCTTATATTCCAGGATGCCTTGCGCCACAGTTGTTACAACACTGTCGTGCCGTCGTTTGATATGGTTTAATGTTTCAGCAAATCGTTGGTTATAGTCATGGAGCTCTGGAGGCCAATCCCCAGTGTCTTCCACAGTTGCAAAGTATCGTCGTGCCGAAGATCCCTTCTTTGAATCGTGGTTTCCATTGCCATTGCCATTGCTATTTTGTTGCCAAGGCGAGGATGTATATTGCCCCCCTTTTACGCTGGGATTTTTGGTAGCTTCCGCAAGTATTTTGGATGTTCGTCCAGACTGTTTTGCGGGTTTCATGAGTCGATCTCGTACGTCCTTCGAGAGTTGTGGCCGTGGAAGGGTAGTAATTTCCTGCATCACATGTCAACAGCCGCGTCTGGCTGTAAGCTTAATAGAGTAGTGTGTCACCTCAAATGATTGGGCGTACCAATCTTGGACTTTTTTGATCGAGGGCATCTCATTTAATCCGTCTGGCAGGTCTCCAAGCTCCTGCACTCGGTGTGCGAGCCTTATGGGTAGTTCTTCGGACAGGAATTGGGATGCGCGAAATAGAGTCCCTGACAGTCTCACATTAGCAATGGATCTCCGGGAAACCTATTTTGTAGATTCGAAATCATATATACCAGTTGAAGGCCTCTCTCCGAATTGGACCATCTGCCGCAAGCTCACGCCTGTAGCTGGGAAGCCAGCA
>Ga0302325_10010708_pt1 | contig 19826 bp, 13 predicted proteins | sample Palsa_T0_2_FD_201948 | JGI IMG/M metagenome (GOLD analysis project Ga0302325, IMG submission 201948) | Peat permafrost microbial communities from Stordalen Mire near Abisko, Sweden - Palsa_T0_2 | ecosystem: Environmental > Terrestrial > Soil > Palsa > Peat permafrost | place: Sweden: Abisko...
GAAGCTGGCAGAGAAGCAGAAGGTTCTGGAGATCCTCGACGTGCGCAAGCGCCTCGAGCACATTCTGGTTGCGATCGAAGGCGAGATGGATGTGCTGCAGATCGAGAAGCGCATCCGCGGCCGCGTTAAGGCGCAGATGGAAAAGAGCCAGCGCGAGTACTACCTCAACGAGCAGATGAAGGCGATCCAGAAAGAGCTCGGGGAGATGGAGGACGGCAACAATGAGATTGCCGAGATCGAGCACAAGATCGCCAAGGCCGGCATGCCCAAGGAGGCGCGCGAAAAGGCCACCGCCGAGATCAACAAGCTCAAGATGATGTCACCGATGTCCGCCGAGGCGACCGTGGTGCGCAACTACGTCGACTGGCTGGTCAAGGTGCCCTGGAAGAAGCGCACGCGCCTGCACAAGAACATCATGAACGCGCAGAAGATTCTGGACGAGGATCACTACGGCCTGGACAAGGTCAAGGAGCGCATCGTCGAGTACCTCGCAGTGCTGCAGCGCGTGGAGAAGATCAAGGGTCCGATCCTGTGCCTCGTCGGCCCGCCGGGTGTGGGCAAGACCTCCCTCGGTCAGAGCATGGCGCGCGCCACTAATCGTAAATTCGTACGCATGTCGCTCGGCGGCGTGCGCGATGAGGCCGAGATTCGCGGTCACCGGCGCACCTACATCGGTTCGATGCCCGGCAAGATCGTGCAGAACATGGCCAAGACCGGCGTGCACAATCCGCTGTTCCTGCTCGATGAAGTCGACAAGATGGCGATGGATTTTCGCGGCGACCCGTCCTCGGCGCTGCTCGAAGTTCTCGATCCGGAGCAAAACGCGACCTTCAGCGATCACTACCTCGAGGTCGACTTCGACCTCTCTGAGGTGATGTTCGTCTGCACGGCGAACTCGCTGAACATTCCGCCGCCGCTGCTGGATCGCATGGAAGTGATCCGGCTGCCCGGGTATACCGAGGACGAGAAGCTCAACATCGCGCGCCGCTACCTGGTGCCCAAGCAGGTCAAGCAGAACGGGCTGAAGGCCGGGGAGCTCAAGCTCTCGGACCCGGCGATCCTGGATATCGTGCGCCACTACACGCGCGAGGCCGGCGTGCGCAATCTGGAGCGCGAAATCGCCAAGATCAGCCGCAAGGCGGTCAAGCAATTGCTACTCGACAAGGCGGGTAAGAATTCCGCCAGTGTCGCGGTCTCGCCGCGCAACCTGGACAAGTATCTGGGCGTGCGCCGCTTCCGCTACGGCAAAGCCGAGGAGCTCGACCGTATCGGCCAGGTCACGGGGCTCGCCTGGACCGAGGTGGGCGGCGAATTGCTCACGATCGAGGCTGCAGTCGTGCCGGGCAAGGGCAAGCTGTTGCATACGGGCCAGCTCGGCGAGGTTATGCAGGAGTCAATACAGGCGGCGATGTCCGTGGTGCGCAGCCGCGCCGCCGTGCTCGGCCTCGGCCCGGATTTCTACCAGAAGAACGACGTGCACATTCACATGCCCGAAGGCGCGACGCCGAAGGACGGCCCGAGTGCCGGCATCGGCATGTGTACGGCGCTGGTGTCCGCGCTCACGCGTATCCCGGTGCGCTCCGATGTGGCGATGACCGGTGAGATCACATTGCGCGGTGAGGTGCTGCCGATCGGCGGACTCAAGGAGAAGCTGCTGGCGGCACAGCGCGGTGGCGTTGCCACGGTGCTGATCCCGGAAGAGAACCGCAAGGACCTGGTCGAGATACCGGACAACATCAAGGGCAAGCTCGAGATCAAGCCGGTGCGCTGGATCGATGAGGTGTTGCAGATCGCATTGACGCGCCAGCCCGTGCCGTTGCCGGACACAGCGAGCGAAGAGCCCGTTGCAGCCAAGCCGGCCAGACGCGCCAAAGCGCGCCAGAGCAAGCAGGTTCAGGCTCACTGACGATTGGGCCGGGTGCTTAGCTCAGTTGGTAGAGCGTCGCCTTTACACGGCGAATGTCGGGGGTTCGAGTCCCTCAGCACCCACCAGAAAAACCGCTATAATTGGCGTTTCCCATTGCGGCTGACGGAGCGGTAGTTCAGCTGGTTAGAATACCGGCCTGTCACGCCGGGGGTCGCGGGTTCGAGTCCCGTCCGCTCCGCCAATTACCTCACATGCTGCAAAACATCGGCGACAAACTAAAGAGCCAGCGCTGGCTGGCGATCATAGTGCTCGGGGCGCTAGCGCTGATCTTTGCGGTCTGGGGCGCGTACGGCGTGGTCAATCTGAGCTTTGGTCCGCCGGACTACGGGCTTAAAGTCAACGGCGAGGCCATCAGCACCGATACGCTGAGCCGCGCCTGGCAGGAGCGCCAGGCTACGAGCCAGCAGGAGCTGCATGGGGCCGCGCTCAGCCCCGCGCAGACGCGCGTACTGCAACAGCAGTTGCTTGACGAATTTATCGGCGAGACGGTGTTGCGCCAGCAGGCGCAGTCGGCGGGATATCGAGTCAGCGACGCGGACGTGCTTGCGGCCTATCAGAGCGAGCCGGCGTTTCAGGTGGAAGGCAAATTCAGCCCGCTGGCCGCCAAGGCGATGCTGTTGCAGGCCGGCATGACCCCTGAGAGCTACGAGGCACAGCGTCGCCAGGCGCTGCAGATCTCACAGCTCAGCGAGGGCATCGAGCTGTCGGAATTTCTCACTGCCGGGCAACTGCATCGCATCTACGCGCTCGAAAACGAGCAGCGCGAAATCCGCTATGCGCTATTGCCTGCGGAGCGCTATGCCGCAGCGGTGAAGATCGACGAGGAGCGCATCAAAGCCTGGTACGGCGCGCACGCGAGCGATTACATGAGTCCGGAGTCGGTGCGGCTGCAGTATGCGGAGCTGTCCCTGGACGCGATCGCCTCGCAGTTCACCGTCAAGGATGAGGATCTGCAGGCGTACTACGAGAAAAACAAGCAACTCTATGCCGAGAATGAGAAGCGCCATGCGCACCACATCCTGATCCCGGTGGATGATCCCAAAGACGCCAAGGCGGATGCCGCGGCGCTGGCGAGCGCGCAGCAGGTGCTCGCGCAGCTCAAGGCAGGCAAGGATTTCGCTGAATTGGCGCGCAAGTACTCGGCCGATCCGGGCTCCGCGGCGCAGGGCGGGGATCTGGGATGGGCCGAACGTGACGCCTATGTCGCGCCCTTTGCCGAGGCGCTGTTCAACCTGCAACCCGGCCAGATCAGTGACCCGGTGAAGACCCAGTTCGGCTACCACATCATTCGGCTCGATGAGGTGCGTCCGGCGCACGTGCAGGCGCTCGCCGAGGCGCGCGCCAAGATCGAGTCCGACTATCGGCGTGATCAGGCCTCGGCGCTGTTTGGGGACCGCCAGGAGCAATTGCAGCAGAAGCTCGAAAACGGCCAGAGTAGCGATCTGGCGGCGCTGGCCACTGAGTTCGGCCTGCAGATCGGGGAGATCAAGGACTACACGCGCAGTGGGGCGGCGCCTCTGGGTGGCAATCCGGATCTGGTGCAGGCGGTATTCAGTGACGAGACCATCGGCGGGGATCGGCTGGGAGGTCCCGTGGCGCTGGCGCCGGATCGCATCGTGATATTCAAAGTGCTCGAGCATCGCGCGCCCGCGGCGCAGCCGCTCGATAGCGTGCGCGACGAAGTCGTCGCCGCGATCCGCAAGAACGCGAGCACCACCGCCGCGCAGGCGGCGGCGGACGCTGCGGTCAAGCAGCTCGATGCGGGCGCAAGTTTCGATTCGGTCGTCAAGGGGCTCGGCCTGACGGCCGCGCCCGCCGCCTCATACGCTCGCAGCGATCCGCAGCTGCCGGTGCAGGTGCGCGAGGCGGCTTTCGCGGCGCCCCATCCGGCCGATAAGCCGGAGTACCGGGCCATCGCGCTCGACAACGGCGGCGCCGCGCTGCTGACGCTCAGCGCCGTGCACCCGGGCGCCCCGGGCGTGAACCCGAAGAACGATGAGCAGCTGGTCACCGATTTTCTCAAGCGCGATCGCGACGCCGAGATGCAGGCCTATCTGCTCGAGCTCCAGCGTCGCGCCAGCGTCAAGCGCAATCCGGCGGTATTTGATTAGCCGATGCCCTGACCCGTACCGGGCGCCTCTGTCGGGCCGTTGTCAGCAAAGCCCATACCGACGGTGCTGAAGCCATTGTCCACGTAAAGGATCTCGCCGGTGACGCCCGCGGCCAGATCCGAACACAGAAATGCAGCCGCATTGCCGACATCCCGCGTCGTGACATTGCGGCGCAGCGGTGCGACCTGCGCTACGTGCGTGAGCATCCTGCGCAAGCCGCCAATGCCGGCGGCGGCCAGCGTCTTGATCGGGCCCGCGGAAATCGCATTCACGCGGATGTTCTGTGGCCCCAGATCCGCGGCGAGGAAGCGAACGTTGGCCTCGAGGCTGGCCTTGGCCAGGCCCATGACGTTGTAGCTCGGAACCGAGCGCACGGCCCCCAGATACGACAAGGTCAGCATGGCCCCCGGACGGCCTGCCATCAGCGGGGCTGCGGCGCGTGCGAGCGCCGTGAAGCTGTAGCTCGAGACCTCATGCGCGATGCGAAACGCTTCGCGCGAGGTATTGGCCGTGAAGCTGCCCTCGAGCGCCTCGCGCGGGGCGAATGCGACCGCATGGACCAGGATGTCGAGCTGCCCCCATTCGAGCTTGAGCCGCGCGAAGGCAGCCTCGATCTGCTCATCCACCTGAACGTCCAGCGGCATGAGCAGCGTCGAGCCGATCGATGCGGCGAGCGGCGCAACGCGCTCCTTGAACTTGTCGTTAGCGTACGAGAAGGCCAGCTCGGCGCCTTGGGCGTGCATGGCCTCGGCGATACCCCAGGCAATCGAGCGCTCGGTAGCTACGCCGACGATCAGCGCACGCCTGCCGTCGAGAAACCCCATCGGCTGATCAGTCGCGAGCGTGCACGAAGGCCACCAGCGTGCGCCCGGGCTTGAGATTGCGGCCGCCGGCCATGCCGTTCCAATCCAGCAGCTCGATGACCGTGACCTGCAGCAGGCGCGCGATCCCATAGATCGTGTCGCCAGGCCGCACGGTGTAGGTCACGCGCCGTCCGGTGCCGCTCGAGGCCACCATCGTGCCCGTGGCCTTGCCGGCGCTGAGCCCAGAACCGGCAGGCTCTGAAGCGCCGACGCGCAATTTCTGTCCGGCATGCAGGCGATCGCCAGGTCGCAGGCCATTGTTCTGCGCGAGCGTCTGCACGTCGGTGCCCAGGCGCTGCGCGATGCCATAGAGCGTATCGCCACGGCGCACCACGCGGATGTCGGGGCGCAGCCCGCGATGACGCCGGGCTCGTACTGGTGAGTCGACCAACATTGCAGCGCGTGCGACCTTTTCGGGCAGCACGGCGGAGTTCGATGGCACCAGCAGCATCGTGTCGATCACGGGCCGTGCGCTGGCACTGAGCTCGTTGAGCTCGCGAATGACTTCCGGCTTGGTGTCGAAGCGAGTCGAGATCGAGGCGATGGTGTCGCCGTGGCGCACCGTGTAATGCTCGATGCGCATGCGCTGCTCGGGCGTGAGTTGAGCCAGCGCCTGCTGCAATCCCTCGGCGGCATCCACGGGCACGAGCAGGCTATGCGGCCCGGTCGGATCGGTGGCCCAGCGATGAAAAGCCGGATTGAGCTCGTAGAGGTCCTCGGTGCTGATGCCGGCGATGTCAGCCACGACCTTCAGATCGATCTGCCCGCCGGTGGAGATCTGCACGAAGTACGGCTCGTTCAGGATATGGCTGAACTCGATGCCATAGCGCGCAGGGTTTGCGACCAGTCGGCGCATCGCCAGCAATTCGGGCACGTAGCCGTGCGTCTCGGACGGCAATTTCAGATGCCAGAAATCCGTCGGCTTGCCCAGACGCTCATTCTTCTGGATCGCGCGCCCGACAGTGAGCTCACCGCAGTTGTAGGCGGCGATCGCCAACAGCCAGTCGCCATTGAATTGATCGTGCAGCTCCTGCAGATAATCCAGGGCCGCGCGCGTAGCCTCGATCGGGTCGCGCCGCCCGTCATACCACCAGTCCTGCTTGAGGCCAAAACGGTGGCCGGTATCGGAAATGAACTGCCACAGACCCGCCGCGCGCGCCCGCGAGTAGGCGTAAGGCTCGAACGCGCTCTCGATGACCGGCAGCAGCGCAAGCTCGCGCGGCATATTGCGCTGCTCGAGCTGGCCGACGATGTAATACAGCCACAGCTCGGAGCGTCCAAAGGTGCGCTCGAGGAAGTCCGGGTGATTGGCAAACCAGTTCAGCTGCGCGGCGACACCCGGCTCATCGACATCCTCGAGCTGAAAGCCGCTGCGCAGACGCTCGAGCAGGTCGCTCTGCTTGACCGTGACCAGGCTATCGGCGGGCGGGCCGGGTAAGTCGGCAGAATCCTGTGGCGCCAGCGTGGGCTGGCTCACCAGGGAGCCCGGCGCCACTGAGCGCTGCGCGACCTGCTCGGTCATGGCCTCATCGGCCGTGGCCGGTACCGGGGTCTGCATTGCCGCCGTAATGTCAGGCGAGGGCGCGCTGATCGGCAGGCCCCTGGCGGCGCCGTCGGGCTTGAGCTGATGAGCGCAACCGACCAGCAGGACAGCCGAGGCAATGAAGGCCACTTGCGGCAGCCCGCGGGTCAGGTTCGCTGCGATCAATTCTTGCCCTCCCGTGATGGCCTGGTCAGTCGTGGTACGTTATTGCCAAGCATAGGCCTGGGGCCGGGCAAATTTAACCTGTAAGCTCACATAATGCATAGTTTTTCTGTGTTCCGGGCTGCAGGGTGAAATGACGGAAGCTCCGGGCAGTCTGCAGCATTGGCAGGCCTCGTCGTTGGGCCGGGCGCTGATCGCGGCCGAGGCGCGCCTGCTGGCCGGGACGTTTGACGATGTTTTTGGTCAGGAGCTGCTGCAGCTTGGCACCTGGGGCGTCGGACGTGAGCTATTGGCGCATAGCCGCATTCGCCGCCAGAGCCTCGTGGCCGATGCTGCCCAGGAGGATGGGGATCTGGTGGCGAGCCTCGCGCACCTGCCAATCGGGGCCGCATCGGTCGATGCAGTGCTGCTGCCCCATACTCTGGAGTACGCGCCCGACCCCTATGCGGTGCTGCGCGAGGCGGATCGGATTCTGGTCGCCGAGGGCCAGCTCATCGTGCTGGGATTTCGGCCAGCAAGTCTTTGGGGCTTGCGTTCGGCCGCATCGCCCGCCGGATATCCGCCCGGCCTGCTGCGACGATTGTCGCTCGGGCGCGTGCGCGATTGGCTCGGCCTGCTCAGCTACGAGATCGTGAGCGTGCAACCGTATCTTTATCATCTGCCGCGCACTCCGCGCGTCAGTCTCGATGCGGTGATACCCAGCATGCTGCATCGCGGTTTGTTCTATCCCTGGCCCGCCGCCGCCTATCTGGTGAAGGCACGTAAGCGCGTCTATACGCTCACGCCCATTCGTCCGCGGCTGCGCGAACGCCAACGCCTGCTGGGTGGACTGGCGGAGCCCAGCGTTTGAGCCATGTGGTCGACATCTACACCGACGGGGCCTGTCGCGGCAATCCAGGACCTGGCGGCTGGGGGGCGCTGCTCTCGGCGGGCGCGCGCGCGAAAGAAATCTCCGGCGCTGAGAATCCGACCACCAACAATCGCATGGAGCTCAGGGCGGTGATCGCCGCACTTGAGGCGCTCAAGCGGCCCAGCCAGGTGCGGCTGTTTACCGATTCCCAGTACGTGCGTCGTGGGATCATCGAATGGCTTGCGCAATGGAAGGCGCGCGACTGGAAGACCGCCGATCGCAAGCCGGTCAAGAACCAGGATCTGTGGCAGCAGCTCGAGCAGGCCGCCGCGCGCCACCGCATCGAGTGGCACTGGGTGCGCGGGCATAGCGGCGTCGCCGGCAACGAGCGAGCCGATGCGTTAGCGAACGCTGCGATCGATACGCTGCTTGAGCTAAAGTAGGTCATGCGTCAGGTCGCACTGGATACCGAGACTACCGGGCTGGAAGTCGAGCGTGGCCATCGGGTCATCGAGATCGGCTGCGTGGAGCTGCTCAATCGGCGCCCGACCGGGCGCTACTTTCATCGCTATCTGAATCCGGAACGCGAGATCGAGCAGGGCGCCTCCTCGGTGCATGGACTGACGCGCTCGCGGCTCGAGCAGGAGCCCAGGTTCGCCGAGATTGCGCATGAGCTGCTGCAATTCATCGAAGGCAGCGAGCTGATCATCCACAATGCGGGCTTTGACATCGGCTTCCTCGAGCGCGAATTCGCGCTGGTTGCCCCGTCCGCGCCCGTGCTGGTGCGTAATCTGTGCGCGGTGCTCGATACGCTCGAGCTGGCGCGCATGCGTCATCCGGGCCAACGCAACAGCCTGGATGCCCTCTGTAAGCGCTACAGCATCGATAACTCGCATCGCGAATTGCACGGCGCACTGCTCGATGCGCGCCTTCTGGCCGACGTCTATCTGGCCATGACCGGCGGACAGAGTCTGCTGGCGCTGGACGAATCGGCGCGTGAGCGCACCGAGCTGCGCGCGACGGCAAGTCCGCAGACCATTCGGCTCGAGCTGCCACTGCTCATCATCCGCGCCAGCGCGCAAGAGCAGGCCGCGCACGCGCAGCTGCGTGCACTGCTGTCGCAGAGCAGCGGCGGGCGCTGCCTGTGGAATGCGCTGGAGCCCCTGGCGGAGCGTTCGTGATGGCCAGTGCGTTTCGTTCGGGTACGGATTGTGCGGCCTGGGGCGAGCTCGAGACGCTCGCGCACCGGCTCGGGGCCACGCCGACACGCGAACTGTTTGCACGTGATCCGCGGCGCTTTGCGCATTTTTCGCTGCAGGCCGCTGGCCTCGTATTCGACTATTCGCGCCAGCGCATCGACGCGCCCGCACTGGATGCTCTGCTCGCACTGGCCGAGCAGCTGGATCTGCGTACACGTATCGAGGCCATGTTCAGCGGCCAGCTGATCAACACCACCGAGGGCCGAGCGGTGCTGCACACGGCGCTGCGGCGCTCGGGTCAGACACCACTGATGCTGGATGGCACCGATGTAAACGCGCTGGTACAGCGCGAGCGCGAGCGGGTGCTGGGGTTTGCCGAGGACGTACGCCAGGGCCGGATTCGCTCGAGCGCCGAGCAGCCCTTCACGCTAGTGGTGAATATCGGCATCGGCGGCTCAGACCTGGGCCCGGCGATGGCGGTCGAGGCTCTCAGAGCCTATACGCAGGGCGCGCCCCGCGTCGCCTTCGTTTCCAACGTTGATGGCTGCGCCTTGAGCGATCTGCTCGAGAGCGCCGATCCGGCGCGCACCTTGTTTATCATCTGCTCGAAGACCTTCACCACGCTCGAGACCCTTACTAATGCGCGCATGGCGCGCAGCTGGATACAGCAGCGGCTCGGCAAGCAGGCAGTGCCCCGGCATTTTGCTGCCGTCTCGGTCAACGCCGCGGCCATGGATGAGTTCGGCGTGCATCCGGATTATCGCTTTGCGATGTGGGACTGGGTGGGCGGGCGCTATTCGGTCTGGTCTGCGATCGGCGTGTCGCTGGCAATCGCGATTGGCCGCACTGGATTCGAATCCTTTCTGGCGGGGGCTCGCGAAATCGATGAGCACTTTCGCGCCGCCCCATGGCGCGCGAATCTGCCGGCGCTGGCCGGGCTGCTCGCGATCTGGAATATCGATCTGCTGGCACTGCCGACACTCGCCGTGCTGCCGTACGACACCCGGCTCGCGCGACTGCCGGCCTACCTGCAGCAACTGCACATGGAAAGCAACGGCAAGCACGTCAGGCTCGACGGCACACCAACCACGGTGCCTACCGGGGCCGTCATCTGGGGCGAGGCCGCCAACAACGCGCAGCATTCCTTCTTTCAGCTGCTGCACCAGGGCACGCAGCGTGCCGCGCTCGATTTTCTGCTGCCCATCCAATCCTCCTGCGCGCGCCAGTCACTGCAGGATCTGGCCATTGCGAACTGCCTGGCCCAGGCCGAGGCCTTTGCCGAGGGCCAGGATGCGGCCGCGGTGCGGGCCGACCTGGCGCGCTCGAAGCTCGCGCCCGAGCGCATCGAGGCGCTCGTGCCGCACAAGGTGCACGAAGGCAGCCGCCCATCGAGCCTGCTGCTATTTGAGCGGCTCGACCCGCTGACGCTCGGCCGCATCATTGCGCTCTACGAGCACAAGGTGTTCGTGCAGAGCGTGGTCTGGGGCGACAACGCGTTTGATCAGTGGGGCGTGGAGCTCGGCAAGAAGCTGTTCGAGTCGATTATTCCACTGGTGCAGAGCCCGAGCAGCGCCCAAGGCATATCCAGTTCGCTGGCCGGAGCCCTCAAATGCGTCGAGAAGTGGCGCGCCTTGGGGCAGAGCTGAGCCAGCGCAGTGTGTCTCGACTGAGTACAATCCCGAACTTTGTATCGTGGCGGGGAGCTAGCGAGTGACGGGCATATCGGCCGAACGTCGGATTAGCGCGTTCCTGATTCTGGCGATCGGCGTGATCGCTGCGTGTGTACTCTCGAGCCAGGTCGGCGCGCAGCAGACCGACATGTCTCAGCAGATGCAATTGTTCAACAGCCTGCCGCCCGATCAGCAACAGGCCATCATGCAGCGTCTGGGTATTGGGGGGGGCAATGGCGGCTCTGGTCTGGGAGGGCTGGGGGCTCTGGGTTCGAGCTCGCTTCCCGGCGCCCTGGGCGGCGGTTACAGCAGCTCTCAGTCGGCACTGATCCAACAGTATCTGTTGCAGCAGCAGCGCCGCCAGCAGAATGAGGGTGAACAGGAGTTCGGTCCGCCGATGTTCAAGCCCGGCGATACCGTTCTGATCGATGTTTCCCTGCAGAATGAAAACCAGGACCAGAACAATCCCAACGCAGCCAACGCTCAGAACAACGCCCAGGGCGCGCTTCAAAATGGCAGCCCGAATCTGGTAGTGCCCAATGGCGGCCTTAATTCCACGTCGCAGCTCACACCGCAGCAGCAGCAGTACTTGCAGCAGCAGTTGGCCACCAACAATCAGCGCCTGCAGGAGCGCCCGCAGCAGCCGATCGAGGAATTGCAAGCCGATGAGAAACAGCGGCTCATGGATCTGGTGGATCTGATCCGTGCTCACAATCCTTACCAGCTCGACAGCAGCGGGGAGCTGCTACTGCCAGGCATTCCCGCGATGCCGCTGGCGGGTCTGACCGAGGATCTGGCAACGCGCCGCGCGGCCGCGGAGCCGGCATTTGCGAAGCTGCAAATCAGATTGACGCTGCTGCCTCTGAAGAAAGAGGGCTCGGCGGCGCTCAAGCCCTTTGGCTACGACCTGTTCGATAATGCGGCGATCAATATTCAGTCCATGCTCAATTCACCGGTGCCAGCCGACTATGTGTTGGGACCCGGCGATACGCTCGAGGTGCAGCTGTTCGGCAATCAGAATCAAGTGATCAGGCTTACTGTTGGGCGTGACGGGCACGTCAGTTTCCCGCAGCTTGGGCCGATAGACGTGGGCGGTAAGCGCTACAGCGAAGTCAAGAGTGACATCGAGGCGCGTGTGGGCCGGCAACTGATCGGCGTGCGCGCCAGCGTATCGATGGGTGATACCCGCACCATCAATGTCTTTGTGCTCGGTGAGGCCAAGTATCCGGGCTCATATACGGTGTCGGGCGTCGCGACGGTCACCACCGCCTTGTTCGCCGCGGGCGGAATCAATCATATCGGTTCCCTGCGAACGATTCAGCTCAAGCGCCAGGGTGAAGTCGCGCGCACGCTGGATCTCTATGACTTGTTAATGCGCGGTGACAGCGCCAATGACGCAAAGCTGTTGCCCGGGGATGTCGTATTCATTCCGTCCATCGGTCCGACTGTATCAATCGACGGGGAGGTTCAACGACCGGCGATCTACGAGCTCAAGAGCGCGGCCAGCGTCTCCGACTTGGTGCAGATGGGTGGCGGCCTCACGCCTTCGGCTGATCGCGACAGCGCCGCACTGGTTCGCGTTGATGCGCAGCAGCGTCGCGTGGTGGTGAACGTGAATCCTTCTGCACCGAGCACGGCGAGTCCGCCCCTGCGCAACGGCGATGCGTTGCGCGTGCTGAGGCTGCGGCCCCAGCTCGATTCCGGGGTGACCCTGGAAGGGTACGTCTATCGTCCGAAGTACTTCGCCTGGCAAGAGGGCTTGCGCCTATCGGACGTGGTGCCATCGATCGATGAGCTCAAACCTAATGCGGATCAGAATTACCTGCTGATTCGACGTGAGGTGCCCCCGAGCCGACGCATTACCGTGTTGTCGGCAGACCTGGCCGCAGCGCTGCGCGCTCCCGGCTCGGCTGCGGATGTCACGTTGATGCCGCGCGACACGATTCGGGCATTCGATCTTGAGACCAGCCGGGCGAACGTGATTGCGCCGCTCCTGGATGAGCTGCGCGTGCAATCCAATCTCGCCCAACCGGTGCAGATCGTGCATATCGATGGCCGTGTCAAGGTGCCGGGTGATTACCCGCTCGAAGCCGATATGCACGTGAGTGATTTGATCCGTGCCGGCGGTAATCTTGATTCCGCGGCCTACGGCATGCACGCGGAACTCTCGCGCTACACCGTCGATAGCGGCGAGCAGCGCCGCACCGACGTGCTCTCGATCGATCTTGGTTCGATTCGCACCGGCGATCAGAGCGCGAACGTCGCGCTGCAACCGTTCGATCGTTTATCGATCAAGCAGATTTCCGGCTGGACCGAGCAGGATCAGGTCACACTCAGGGGCGAGGTCAGGTTCCCGGGTACCTACTCCATCAAGCTGGGCGAGACGCTGCGCTCGGTGATCGAGCGCGCCGGGGGTCTGACGGCGCAAGCATTCCCCGAGGGCAGCGTTTTCACGCGGGTGGAACTCAAAGAACGCGAGCAGGAGCAGCTCAATCTGTTCGCCGAGCGCATGCGCATCGCCATTGCCGAGGAGGCACTGGAGGCTGCGCGCGGCAACAATTCGAACTCCGGGCAGTCGTTGACAATCGGCCAGACGCTGTTGGAACAGCTGCGCGGGGCTAAAGCGGTTGGGCGCCTCGTCATCAGTCTGGAGGCCGCGATCCGTGCGCGTCCTGGCTCGACTAACGACATCATTCTGCGCAACGGCGACGAGCTGGTCGTACCCAAGCAACGACAGGAAGTCATGGTGCTCGGTGAGGTACAAAGCGCTTCCTCGCATTTGTACCAGCGACGCCTGTCACGCGACGACTACATCGACCAAAGTGGCGGCGTGACGCGACAGGCTGACAGTGGCCAGATTTATGTCGTGCGCGCTGACGGCAGTGTTGATGCCGGCCACCGCGGCTGGTTCAGCTCCAGCGCCGGGGTCCAAATGCGGCCCGGCGATGCCATCGTCGTTCCATTGAATACTGAAAAGCTGCCCGGGCTGGTAGTGTGGACGGCGATCACCACCATTCTCTACAACATTGCTATCGCCACCGCGGAAGCGCACGCGCTCTAGATGGCACGGCGTTGAGAGTCTCGTGGCCCTGGGATGTCGTCGCAGCGGCCCGCCGTGCGCTTGCCAGCAGTCCGGGGATGCGGGCATTTTTGGGCAACTCGGGATGGCTACTGTTCGACAAGGTATTGCGCATGCTGCTGGGTGTCCTGGTCGGCGCCTGGGTCGCGCGTTATCTCGGGCCCAGTCGGTACGGTGAACTGAGCTACGCCGTCGCATTTATAGCGATATTTCTTGCGGTGGCCGGACTTGGCGCGGACGGCATAACGGTCAGAGATCTGGCGCGCAATCCCGAAGCGGCCCCGGAGATTCTCGGTACGGCCGCCTGCTCCAGAGCCATGGCTGGTCTGCTGTCGCTCGTCGCGGCGGTATTGATTGCGGCGCTGACATGCCGCGGTGATTTCCTGCAAGTGTGGCTTACGGCGATCATCGGCAGCACGCTGCTCTTCCAGGCGGGCGACACGATTGATCTTTGGTTTCAAAGCAAAAGCCAGAGCCGCCGTACCGTGATATCCAAAATGATTGCGTACTGCATTTCCAATGGCGTTAAAGTCGTTCTGATAATTCTCAAGGCGCCAGTGATTGCGTTTGCGCTGGTGCTGATGTTCGATGCCCTGACCGCTGCCATCGCACTCGTAGTCGCCTACCGCGCCTTCCCGACTGCGCGACCCTGGCGCTATTCGCGCCCGCGGATGTGGCAACTGTTGCGGGACTGCCGCCCATTCATCGTTGGTGGTTTTCTGATGGTGTTGTACCTGCGACTTGATCAGATCATGGTCAAACAGACGCTGGGAGAGCACAGCCTGGGCATCTATGCCGCAGCCATCTGGCTATTGCAGTTATGGTTGGTAGTGCCCACGACATTGTCGACCAGTCTCGGTCCCTACGTGGCACGCCGCAAAGCCGCGGGCGAAACTCCCTACCGTCAGATGCTGGTGGTCGTTTTCCGGGCGTACTTTCTGATGGGGGTGGCGAGTACGCTGTTGACGTATATTCTCGCGCCCCTGATTGTTCAGTTTATATATGGGAATGCATACGAAACTGCAGTTCCGGTGATGCGCGTTTATGCGTTGACGCTGCCCTTTGCGTTCCTCGGACTGGCGCACAATCTATGGCTCTTCAACGAGGGCAAGTATCTGGTGAGGGTATACGGTGCGGTGGTCGCCGGCCTGTGCACGGTCGCGATCATTTCGCTCCTCGCTCCCAAAATCGGACTCATTTCCGCCAGCATTGCGGCTATCGTTTCCCAAGCGGTCGTGTCGCTGCTGATAAACGCCCCGTTCGACAATCAGGCATTCAGAATGCAGCTTAAGGCAATCACGTTTCAATAGGGTGGCTCGCAACGTGTGGCTCTCCGTAGTCGCGATTCTCCTGCTGCTTCAGAGCTGCTTCGGCGGTCCGACTCGCGTGCCGTTGCGCGTCTTCGCCCTGTCGTGGCTCATAAGCATTGCGCCGCTCGTTACGGGGATCCTGGTCTACCCATATCTTCCTTATGACACGGCGTCATTCGCATTGACTCTGGCGGCGTACCTGGGCTGCTTTACGGTTGGTGCGCTCCTGTGCGACCTGAACGCGAGACGCATTGTCCGACCGCCGGAAAGCGTGGTCGCCGCGCTGGTGGCCCGCGAATTTTCTGAAAGCCTGCCGGTAGCTCGTTTGTGTTGGTGGATTGCCATCGCGGGTACCGTGCTTCTGTGTGTCGACTTCATTGCATTACAGGGCGCGGGACTCGAGGACATCGCGGCACTGCGTGATCTATACATCGGCAAATCGGCGGCTAGCATTTACGCGAGACTCTCATCGGTTATGACGTGGGGATGCCTGTACTGCTTCGGTTTCGCTTTGACCTATCGCACGCAGCTTAAGCTGGCAGGAGTTCTCAGGTTCTTGGTGCCAATCCTGGGTTTTTTCCTGATATCGCTGTTCTCTGCCGGGCGGCAGGCGGCGTTTCAGATAATGCTCTTCACGCTGCTGCTGCTGTGGTTGAAGGGAATCCGAACGCCGGCCTCGAGAAAGGTACGCGCCAGGGGTGTCTGGTTTGCGCTGCTTATCTCCGCGCTGATGATTGCGTATATGGGCTACATAGCGGTCGTGCGCAATGACGCGCAAATTTCCGCGGACATGGTGGAGGTCCTGGAACGCATATTCGACTTTAATATCAATCCACAGTTCGATGCCGTGGTGAGTGCATTTGGGGTCGGAATCAGAACCACCATCATCGAGGGGCTCCTCTATTTTTCCAGCTCCATCGGTTTGTTCGCCAAGTTTCTCCAGTTGTCGTTTCCGCAGCATTTTTTTGGCGTGATGAGCTTTCCGATAATTTTCCGGCAAATCGAGCCGATCACCGGCCTGAGCGTGATCGGTTCTTATTTCCTGAAGGTCGACACGTTGATCTCCGCCGGCGTAATCGGCTTCGGCTGGACGACGGGAATATCGAGCTACATATTAGATTTTGGCACTATCGGAGCAGGTGTTTTGTTGTTGTTGCAGGGCTATTACTCGGCGCATACCTGGCGCCGCGCCATAAGCAGCTTTGGGTTCAACGACGGCATGATCGCCGTGGTCATGGCGGTGGCCGCCTTATACATGCCCTTGTTCCCGGCGACGTCCGACACGAATCTGCTTTTTCTATGGGTGTTTTGCGTACTCGCGCGGCAGCGCACGCTCTACCTGGCGCGCTGGCGACGCAAGGCAGATAAGGCGGTGGCAGGCGGCGCGCCGGCGCATGGATCCGCTGCGTGATCAGGCATCTGATCAATCTCTTGCTATGGGCCTTGCCCCCGTCGCGCTGCTTTGCCTTGCGTCGATTGTGCCTGCGGCTGGCGGGGGTTTCGATCGCCCCGGGAGCGGCATTTTGTGGCCGCGGCTGGATCTACGGTCGCGGCCGGCTCGCGATCGGAGATGACAGCTGGTTGAGTCCGGGCGTCATCGTCTATACCCATCTGGACGTGTCGATCGTCATTGGCGAGCGATGTGATATCGGACCGGGAGTGGAGTTTATCGTGGGTAGCCATGTTATCGGAGATTCCACGCGGCGCGCTGGGCGCGGGACAGCCCGTGCGATCAACGTGGGCAACGGGTGCTGGATCGGTGCTGGCTCGAAAATTATGGGTGGAGTTACGATTGGGAGCGGTTCGGTGGTTGCGGCAGGCGCGGTGGTGCTGCGGGACGTTCCGCCCAACACCTTGTACGCCGGTGTCCCCGCGGTCCTGAAGAGGACGCTGGGCTGAGCAATGCCCCGCCGGTTGGTAATCGTTTGCAACGCACTGGACGATGAAACCAGGACCGAGCGTGGCATCAATACGGATAGTCCGGCCGCTTCGCGTAAAGTGTTCATGATGGCGATGGCGGTGCGTCGCGCTGGGGCCCGAGTGCACGTCGTGAGTTTTGCGCGCGGACGGCAAGACGGCTCAGGGCGCCTGTATCGGCTTACAACCGGACGGCGTCGAGGCGTTTCGGTCGTTTATCTGCCGTTCTGGAATCTGCCGGTACTTTCGGAGCTACTCTCGCTGCTTGCGCCGATCCCAGTGCTGTGTCGACTGCGCCGTTTCCAGGGAGAAACGACGGTCGTGTTCTACAACAGCATGGCGCTGCACGTTGCTGCCCTGCTGAGCTCGGCGATCCTGGGATTGCGTACCGTGCTTGATCTGGAGGATGGCGAGCCGCAGCGTTCTTCGCTTTCAGCAGGGGGTGTTGCGCGCCGCGTTGTGAAATTGCTGTTTGAGGCGCTGTGTTCCGGCGGAGCCATGCTTGCTAACACGGCCTTGGCCCATCAGACCCGGTTACGGCCGAATCTCTGCTATTACGGCACGGTGCAACCAGTCAGACGGCGTGCGGACTGGCGCGAACCGAGGCTGCGAGTGCTGCTGGGTGGCACGGTGTCGCGCGACACGGGGGCGATGCAGCTGATCGAAGCCGTCCGATTGATGCGCGAGGATAAATCGGGGTGGTGCGCGCAGCTGCAGTTTGAAATCACGGGCAACGGTGATTGCGTGCCGGCGTTCCTGGCGCTGGCAAGCGATTCGCAGATTCCCGCCGTGGCGGTGCATGGACGACTCACCGATGTCGAATATGACGATCTGGTGGGAAGATCACACGTCGGACTGGCGCTGAAGCCATGTCTGGGCAAGCTGGCTGACACGACGTTCCCCTCCAAGGTCATCGAGTTGGCCAATGCGGGGCTCATCATCGTCACCACGGATATCAGTGACGTGCGCAAGATCCTCGGGGTCAACGCTCTTTATCTCAAGAGCGCGAGCCCCTTGGAGCTCATTGAGCGACTGCAATGGATCGCGAACAACACGCTGAGCGCGCAGGCCATCTCCCAGGCCGGTGCCAGCGCGGTCCGCGCAGTGTGTGCCCCAGAATTTGCGGGCCGGGAACTTTCCAGCTTTCTGTTCGATGCCGCGAATGACCCAACCTCGTGACATTGTGTGTTGGCAGCCGCTGCTCACGAGCCATCAGGCCTACACGTTTCAGGCACTCGGGCGCGCGGCTGGCTCGAGCGTGACCGCATTTGTAGCCCAAGCGCAAGACGACATCCGAGCCGCGCAAGGCTGGACACCGTTGAGCGACGCATCTCTGAGCATCGACATTCGGCTGCTGCCGCAGTCTAAATGGCTCGCCTACGCGCGCCAGCAGTTGTCGATCCACCGGCAAGCCATTCATATCTTCGGTAGTCCCTTTGATCGGCTCAAAATGATGGCAGTACTCGGGCTCGCCATTCTGTACGGCCTGGAGATTTATCTGATCTCCGAGCCCTACTCACCGATTTCGGCTGGATATCTCCGCGATGGCGCCAAGCTGCCGAATCTCATCAAGGCGAAGCTGCGTCCGGCGGCATATCGTGCCTATGGGTTGCTACTGGGGCGGCGGATCGACGGCGTGTTTGCGATCTCACCATTGGCAGTAACGCAGTATCGAAGCATCGGCATACCATCCAAGCGAGTCTTTCCCTTCGGATATTTCGTGCCGCTGCAGGATGCTGGCCGCGCTGTTACACCGGACGAGAATAAATCCGCGACTGGTGAATTGCGGTTGATATGCGTGGCGACTCTGATCGCGCGCAAAGGAATCCCGGAGCTGATCGCGGCAGTGCATGCGCTGCGTGGCCATGGGGTCGCGAGCTGCCTGGAAGTCTACGGATCGGGCAACCCGGAAGAATTCCAATTTGATGGGGCGGCCGTCAAATACGGTGGAGTCATCCCCTTCGGATTCGCGCAGGCATTTATTGCCAAGTACGACTTGTTGGTGCTGCCTAGTTTTTATGACGGCTGGGGCGTGGTGGTCAACGAGGCGCTGATGGCCGGAGTGCCCGTGGTCTGCAGCAATCGCGTCGGGGCCGGAGCGGTAGTAAAAAAATGGGGCTGCGGGCTAGTGTACGATTTGGCCGAACACGGTGCCCTGGAGCAAGCGTTGTTGCAGGTGGCTCGATCGCCATCCGAGCTGCAGCAGATGCGCCAGGCCGCGAGGCAAGCCGGCGCGGCGCTGGACCCGGAAGTTGCCGGGCAATATATGATGCAGGTTTTGCGCAGCGTGAGGCTTGACCAGAGCGCGCCTGCTTGCCCTTGGTACGACTGAATGGAAGGTTGATATTGCATGTCCGCCACGCAGGAGACCCCGCGCGCCGTTCGCATACACCTGACTAATATAACGGGCGCTGGCACGGGTGCCGCGCAACTGGCGCAATCGCTGTTGCCTGCGATAGAAGCATGTCCGGGTTACCGAATCGAGGAGATTTATTTACCCGGCCACGGAGAGTTGGCCAATTATCGCCGGCGCACCGACGGTGAAGAGCCCATTCGCTATCGTCGTTTTCTGCCCAATTCACTCTCCAGATTGTTGGAGTGCACGCTCTTGGGCCACAGATTCGACGGCGCGGTGCCCATGCTCGTACTGGGGGACTTGCCGATACGGTGCAGCGCCAGGCAGGTCGTTTTTGTGCAAACGCCTTTACTTGCCGTGACAGGTGGCGTCAAGCAGCGCGCCGGCGCGCTCAAGTACGCGATTGCGCGGCTACTGTTTCGCTTCAATTGCGGCTTTGCTGCCAGCTTCATAGTCCAGACAAACACGATGCAGCATGCGCTCGAGCGAACCTACCCCAGAACTCGCGGCAGCGTTCATGTCATCCCCCAGCCCGCACCCCAATGGTTGCTGAGGGCCATGCTCAAACGACGCGGCAGGGCGGCCGCGCATGGTGGGAAGCTCAAACTCTTTTATCCAGCGACCTTCTATCCACACAAGAACCACAAGATTCTAAGCTCGATTCAACAGGCGGGTGACTGGCCGGTCGACATCCTGGTATTGACGATTGCCCGCACCCAGAATCCGAATCCACAGTTACCTTGGTTGCAGTGCGTGGGCGCCTTAACTCCGGCACAGGTACTGCAGCACTATGAGAGCGCAGATGCCCTGCTGTTTCTCTCCCAGTCCGAGAGCTACGG
>Ga0302325_10010709_pt1 | contig 19826 bp, 19 predicted proteins | sample Palsa_T0_2_FD_201948 | JGI IMG/M metagenome (GOLD analysis project Ga0302325, IMG submission 201948) | Peat permafrost microbial communities from Stordalen Mire near Abisko, Sweden - Palsa_T0_2 | ecosystem: Environmental > Terrestrial > Soil > Palsa > Peat permafrost | place: Sweden: Abisko...
CCGGTGGCGCCGCCACGAACGGTCAACGGTATGCGATGCGCCGCGCAGGCAGCAGCGACGCGGACAATCTCATCCTCGTTGCGCGGCGTGACGACCACATCAGCAAGACTACCCTTCAGTTGCTCGTGAAGGATGGGGCTGTACCAGAAGAAATCCCGCGATCGGCGTCTGCGGTCCACAATGTCTATCGAGAAGTCGACACCGGCGATGTCTGCGAGGAAGCTTTTGAGCGGATACCGCTCGTCCTCACTCGGAATCGTGGCCAGTTGCGGGACGTTCATACGCTTCGGCCTTATTCGGCCGCCACGACCGAGGGAGCCGGCATCGGCGTTCCCGCGTTACGTGGTGCAAAGACCTCAACCTCGCCGTTCTCTTCAAAAAGCTTCTTCAGCCGGCGCCGCATGATCATCCCCGGCCGGTCCGACGGCATATGGGCTTCGACCCGGCGCGCCATATCAATTGGAGTATCGGGATCGGTCGATTCAATAATATCCTTATCCTCGCGCGTGATCTGAAAATCCCAATCGATCAATTCTTTCGCCGAGCAGTCCGCTTCGGTGTCATTGCGGTAGAGCCACTGCACGACCTGAATATGGTCATCATCGATCGGCGTCGCCGAATTGAAGATGATGTGGCGGAGCCCGGACGGATACTCGATGTCGAGCCGGCGGCAGAACGGCATGTACCATCTGTTGCGCATGTGGCGCTTGGTGGTGGGATCCGTCGTGCCGGAGATACGATACTGGACTGGCGGATTGGCGATGGTAATGAGTGTTTCTGCCTCAAAACCATAGTCAGTTTCTTGAATCTGATACTTCTCGGGAATCGGCTGGCTGAGTTGTCCGAACGTGCCTTTGTGCACGAATGCAAAGTGTGCGTTGTCGAACGAGTTTTCCATTAACCGCAGAGCGGATGTGTTCCACACCTCATAGAACTGCGGAATGCGGCGATAGGCCGGATCATTGTCCTCGGTGGCGTCGAGGATTGGCGCAAGCGGCTCGTCAAGCGCGACCCAGGCATAGCCGTAACGCGCCTCGCAGTGATAAGCCGGTGTCGCGTAGCCTGCGACCGGCTGGTCGATCGGCAGCTGAGGGACTGCGACCACCTTCCCGGTGCGATCATAGGTCCAGCCATGATAGCCGCAGACAAGCTGGCCGTCTTTGCACCAGCCTTTGGAGAGCTTCGAGGTACGGTGGCAGCAGCGATCCCGCAAGGCCGCGGGCTTTCCATTGCCGTCGAGAAACAACACGATGTCTTCGCCGAGAAGACGGAACGGCTTCGGCCCTGTAGTGAGATCTTCAAGCGAGATCACCGCATACCAAAACCGCCGCAACACTTTCTGTTTCGTCGTCAGCATATCATCCTCCGTAACGGTTCTTACCGCAGCCCGATCTCAAGTTTCCCGCTCGACTACGCTGTCGTGCCACGAGCCAAGTACCAGTCTGGATACCGCGATCACCGCCAAGAACAGCGCGATGCCGGCCAGCGTTATCAAAAACAACGCCGCGAACATGCGCGGGATATCGAGCTGGTAGCCGGATTGCAGGATCTCGTAGGCGAGCCCGGTATTGCGGCCGCCAGTGCCAGCCACGAACTCGGCAACCACCGCTCCGATCAGGGCAAGACCGGTGGAGATTCGCAAGCCTGCGAAAAAGAACGGCAGAGCGCTTGGAAGCCGGAGATAGACCAGCTTCTGCAAGCCCGACGCCCGGTTGATTGCGAACAGATCCTGATGCCCGCCATCAACGCTGTGCAAACCCACCGTCGTATTTGAGATGATCGGAAAAATCGCGATGATGGTGGCACAGATGATCAGAGCAACTTGTGTATTTTTCACCAAGATGATGATCAGCGGCGCGATCGCAACAATCGGCGTGACCTGAAGTATCACCGCATAGGGAAAGAAACTGCGCTCGATGATCGGACTTTGCACAAAAAGGAATGCGATTGTCGTACCGATGACGATCGACAACGCGAGCGCCGTAAACGTCACCCGCAGCGTCACCATAAGCGAGTGCAACAGCGCCGGCGCGTTCAGCACGAAGGTCTTCGCGATCAAGCTCGGCGTCGGCACCAGATACGAAGGGACAGCAAAGACGTGGCAGCACGCCTCCCAGCCTGCAATGATCAGGACGCCGACGACCACCGGCGGTAAAACGTCGGCGAGCTTCTTTTTCGTTGTCAAAAGCGACATTGCACCGGCTGGCTTATCGCTGTTACTAGTCCGCCGAAATCTTCAGGTCTTTCACGAACTGTGTCGTGAAAGCCTTGGTCCAATCGGTGTCTTTGGCCAACAGATCTGACTGCACCATGAGGTCATAAGTCGCCTTCCAGCGCTGGTCGGTCATGATGCCAATACCCATAGTCTTGGCGTCGCCGCCGTCAACAATTTGCAGCTCGTTCATCCGCTTGATGCCGAAGGCAATCTGGGCATCGCTCATATTCGGATTATCCGCCTTGATCAGCGCGTTACCAGGTGACGGATCGCCTTTGACATAGCTCTTCCAGCCCTCGAGCGAGGCTTTGACGAAACGGCGCGCGACATCTGGATGCTCGGCAATGAACTTGGTGGTCGTCACCATGGTCGTGCCGTAAGGCGGATAGCCATAGTCGGCGAACAAAAAGAAGTTCGCCGGGAGGTTCTTCTCCATGGCCTGGAACGGCTCCGACGACGGATAGGACTGCTGCGCGACGTTATTGTCGGCGAAGAATGGTTGCAGGTTGAAGGTGTAAGGCTGCGTCTGCGCCTCAGTGTAACCAAATTTCGCCTTGAGCCACGGCCACCAGGTCGTGCGGCCCGACGTGGCGATCAGGATCGTTTTGTCCTTAAGACCACCCAGATCCTTCACGTCGGCATGGGTCATCATGCCTTGCAGGTCTTTTTGAAACGACGTAGCGATTGTGGTGACCGGCAGACCCTTCGATATGCCGCTCAGCACCTGGAAATCGTAGCCCATGATCACGTCGGCTTCGCCGCCGAGCAAAAGCTGCATGCCATTGACCTGCGGCCCGCCCATCTTGATCGAGACGTCGAGATTTTCGTTGTCGTAAAGACCGGTCGCCTTGGCCTGATAAAAGCCGCCGTGCTCCGCTTGTGCGTACCAGCTGGTGAGAAACGTTACCTTGTCGGCAGCATCCGCGGGTCCGCTGAGAAGCGACAACAGGATCGCCGCAGCGGTGGCACATGCGATGCGAATTCGAAACATCGGAATTTTGGGCATGGGATTTTTCCTGTGGCTGCTTGCGGACGCTGGAAAGGCACGAACTGGGCCAGACCGAGCAGACCTGTCTTGACAGTAATGTGCCCAAAACTGATGGTAGTAAAAGCATCAAATTGAGCTCCAACTGATGCCTTTGAGGCATCATTGATGAATCTCTATGCAAATCGATTAAGACGACGGCAGACAGAGCATGTTGCACTCACGGCTGTTGAAGTACCTCGACGAGGTTTCCCGGTTGGGTTCGATCCGCAAGGCGGCCGCCCGGCTCAATGTCGCGTCATCGGCCATAAACCGGCAAATTCTCGCGCTGGAAAACGAGCTCGGCGCGCCAATTTTCGAGCGGATGCCGCGAAGACTGCGACTGACCTCGACCGGAGAAATCCTGATTGCGCATGTCCGCGAGACCTTGAAGGGCCACCAGCGGGTCGAGGCGCAGATTGAAGCGCTCAAGGGTCTGGCGCGCGGTGAAGTCACCATCGCCACCATGAATGGGCTCGCGGCCGGACCGCTGCCGCGTTTTCTCAGCAGTATCCTCGACCGGCACCCGCGGGTTCACGTCAGGGTCAGGGTGCTGCCGCTCGACCAGATGAGTAATGCCGTCCTCACCGGCGAAGCCGATCTGGCTCTGACCTACAACCCACCGTCTAGTCCCGGTCTCCGCATCGTTGCCAGCCATGACATCGCGCTGGGCGCCGTGGTGTCGCCAAAGCACACGCTTACCAAGCGCAGCCCGCTGCGACTCGCTGACTGCGCCGAATTCCCGCTCGCGATCGCCGATTATTCGATGACAATCCGTCCGGTGGTCGATCTGGCCTTCACCCACGCCAATATTCCGCTGCACCCGACTATTGAGACCAACTCAATCGAGTTCATGAAGAAAATGGCACGTAACGGACAAGCCATTACCTTCCTCAATCCGGTCGATATCGCCGAAGATGTCGAAGCCGGGGAGTTTCGATATTTACCGATAGAAGAACTCTCCGCGCATCCAATTTCGCTGAAGCTATTGGTGCGGGCGCGTGGCGGACTCGACACTTTCCCAAGCCTCGTAGTCGAGGAAATGCGCAAAGCCATGCCGAACCTCGATCCGCTCGAAGATCGTTGATTGGCACACCGCTTGCGTTGAAGAAAATAAAAGGAGCCGGGCGTGTCAAAGCGAGCGTTTTATTGGGCCGAGTTGAAAACAACCGATTTCAGGAACCTCAATCCTGAAAACACGATCGCGATCCTGCCAGTCGCCGCCACCGAACAGCACGGCCCGCATCTGCCGGTGATGACCGACACCGCCATCGCTCAGGGAATGCTGGATTTACTGGAACAGCATCTGCCGCCTGATCTGACGGTGCTGGTGCTGCCGATCCAGTCCATCGGCAAGTCGAACGAGCACCTGCTCTCTCCCGGCACATTGAGCCTGTCCGCCGAAACGCTTCAGCGTGTGCTGATCGAGACTTGCGAGGGCGTTTATCGCGCAGGCTTAAGGAAGCTGGTGCTGTCCAACTCCCACGGCGGCAATGCGTCGGTGCTATCGACCGTTACGCGCGAGTTGCGGGTCAGGTTCGGCATGTTGGCAGTTGCAACGCATTGGCGCTGGTTCGGCTTGCCGAGCGGCATGTACGACGCCGTTGAAGCAAAGCACGGCATCCATGCAGGCGACATCGAGACCTCGCTGATGCTGTCATTCCGGAGCGATCTCGTGTCGATGGCGAACGCAAAGAACTTCGTCTCGTCGGCAATCGCCATGGAGAAAGAGTTCAAGCATCTTGGCCCGACCGGTACGCACGCGTTTGGCTGGATTGCGCAAGACCTCAATGTCGACGGCGGGGTTGGTGACGCCAGCAAGGCTACAGCCGACAAAGGTATAAGAACTGCAGAACATCAGATTGACGGCTTCATCGCATTGCTGCGCGATATGACCGCATTTTCCCTCGACCGCTTGTACACGCCAAATGCCAATTAAATTCGATGACATCTCCTGGCCGAAAACGCGCCGCTATTGGCTCCTTAATGCGCGCGTGCCTGCGTGCCTGTTGAACGAGATACCGGCAACGCTCCTGCCCGCCGATGCAGAAGGTGTAGTGAAGGCGAATCTATTGATCGAGGACGGCAAGCTCGCCGGCGTCGATCGGGCCGCCGCAAAGCACGACAGCATCAGCGAGCATATCGACCTCGGCGGCCGCCAGGTTTGGCCGACCCTGATCGACATTCACACCCATCTTGATAAGGGCCACACGGTCGAACGCAGTCCGAATATTGACGGCACTTTCCACAACGCCCGCCTTGCCGCAGCGGCAGACCGCCCGCATTGGACGGCATCGGATTTGCGCCGCCGCATGGATTTCGGATTGCGCTGCGCCTACGCCCATGGCGTCTCGGCGATCCGAACGCATATCGACACTTATCACGAGACCGTCGATACAAGCTGGCAGGCTTTGCGCGAGGTGCGCGATGAATGGCGCGGCAAAGTCGATCTGCAAGGCGTCGCGTTATGCCCGATCGATCTCATGGAAGACGCGTTCGGCGACAAGGTCGCGGCGACTGTTGAAAAATCCGGCGGGCTGCTCGGCGGCGTGACACGCGCCTCGATCGGCAATCACGGCGCGCCGCTCAACAATATCGACGCCCTGCTCGACCGCGTGTTTTCGCTCGCGACCAGGCATCACCTTAACGTCGATCTTCATGTCGACGAGACCCACGATCCGGCAGCGGCCACCCTGCCCCTGGTGGCGCGCTCCGCGATCCGACACGGCTACAAGGGACGTGTCGTCTGCGGTCATTGCTGCAGCCTGGCGAACCAGCCCGAAAGCGAGATTGACCGCACGCTCGATCTCGTCGCCGAGGCGGAAATCGCAATCGTCACGTTGCCGACCGTCAACATGTATCTGCAGGATCGCAAGGAAAAGCGCACGCCGCGCTGGCGAGGCGTCACTGTCGTCCAGGAAATGCTTCGCCGCGGCATCCGTGTTGCGGCCGCAGGTGATAATTGCCAGGACAGCTTCCATGCCTATGGCGATCACGATGTGTTGGATACCTATCGGCAAGCAGTGCGGATCCTGCATCTCGATCATCCACTGACCGGCTCGCCGGCATTGGTCGGCACGACGCCTGCGGCAATCAGCGGTTTTGCCGGTCACGGACGGATGACGATCGGGATGCCTGCGCGGTTGATCGTCTTCAACGCCCGAACGATCAACGAAATCATCAGCCGGCCACAGTCCGACCGCGTTGTCATTCTCAGCGGCGAAAAAATCGCTGCGCGTGCGCCGGATTATTCCGAATTGTGGGAAGAGGATAAGCTGTAACGTTATCCAAACGGCGACTACGTAAGCTCGGCCACGATGGCTTCAGAACTGGTAACAAAGCCGAAACACTGGCGGACGTTGTAAATCGTCGCCGCCATACAGTAGTCCGGCGACGTCGTCGCCGAACAATCTTCGATCAGGAAGCAGTCGTAACCGAGGAAGTTGGCGCTCTGCAACGTGCACAGCACGCACTGATCGGCATTGACGCCGGCGAACAGCAGCGTGGTCACGTTGAGGTTACGCAGAATGCTGTCCAGCATGGTGTCCTGGAAGCCGGACATCCGGTATTTCGCGACGTGAATGTCGCTGGGCTCAACAACAAGTTCATCGACGATAGCAGCGGCCCAGCTACCAAGTTCAAGCACGCGCGCTCCGTTCTTGGGCAGTGGATCGCCAAGGCCGACACCGGTTCCGGTCGGATTATAGACGTGCAGCAGCGCCGGGCTTAGGTTGAGCCGGTCCGGACGATTGCCCCAGTTGAGCCAGAGCACCGGAACGGATTCCCGGCGCAGAACCGGCAGCAGCCTCGAAAGTGGGACAATTGGCCGTCGCGCCGGCGCGACATCGACTCCGATATGCGAGAGCCACCCGTCCGGATGGCAGAAGTCGTTCTGCATATCAACGATGATGATCGCGGTACGCGACAGATCGAAGGTAACAATCCGATTGTCGATGGTGACTGTAATTGGGCGAGGCGCTATCGGCGCACGCACCAGATCGGCGTGCGTGGTACTGACCTGCCACTGATTTCCGGGAGCGCTGCCCAGCGAAACCTTGGGAGCGATCAGCTTTTCGTCCATTGACCCGCTGCTCCGAGCACTTTCAAATCCTCGTCATCAAGGTCAACCGGCTGACCGCTGCGGATCAACTCGGCAAAGCCTTCGTTCGGCGTCATGACCGTAAGCGTATAAAGCTTGCCAGGGCCAGTATTCTCGATCACGTGCTCGCTGCCGGGCCGCAGCAAGAGAGCATCCCCGCGTTTGATCGGCATCGTCTTGCCGTCACACTGCGCTGTCCCCTCGCCTTCCAGCACATAAAAGAATTCGTGCGCATGCGCATGCTCATTCGGAGGCGTTGCACCGCCTTTGGTAAATATCTCGACGACAAAGATATTATCTATGCCGTCTTTCTCGTGATCGAACAGCAACGCGAAATAGTTCGTATCGCTCGGACCGATGCGAAACGCCTTCGCGGTCGTTGCATTTTCAAAGCTGAACTTCATCATGACTGACCGACATCCTCATGATCGAGCGAGGCGAACCTCGCATAGGGTGTATTAGAGAGTAATTCGATCCAAACACAATGCAGGCTAAGTGCCGGCGGCGATTTGCCGGATTGCCGCACGCAGCCAGACTTGCAGCGGGTCACCATCGGTGCGGTGGTGCCAGAACATGCGCGGAGACACCTCGATATCCGGCAAAGGCGGTGTCAGCACGCGCACGCCCGCCATCGGCAACAGACCCTTGACGATACGGCTTGGCAGCGTGGCGACAAGGTCAGTCGCGGCGACCACAAATGGGATACCTGCGGCATTCGGCAACACCAGCGCTATTCGCCGACGCAGTCCACGCGCCGAGAGTATGGCATCGACCAAGCTGGTGCCGATGCCGTCGGCCGATACCTGGACATGCCCGGCATCGACCAGATGCGCGGCGCCCGCATACGCTTCAAGCGTTAGCGGCTCGACGAGCGGATTATTCGTGCCAACGAGCGTTACCAGCCTGTCATTCCACAACGGCTCGGCAAGGAGACCGGGGGTCTTGGTACCAAGCGGCGCGAAGGCAATATCAATCTCTCCGGCCGCAAGCTGTTCGTGGATATGAGAGCAGTCATTGGCGCGCACCTGCAGATCAACGCCAGGCGCATGACGCCGTAGGAGCTGGACTAACGAAGGCAACAACTTGGTGTGGTAGAGATCGATGGTCGATATCTTGACCGTGCCGCGGGCGGCCGACGGCTCGAAGATCGAAGGCAATGTCAAAGTTCGTGAAATGTCGGCCAGCGCACCATGGATCGGGCCGGCAAGCTCCAAAGCGCGCGGGGTCGGCTCCATACTGCGGTCACGCCGGACGAACAGCTGATCGGCGAACATAAAGCGCAAGCGATTGAGTGCCTTACTGACCGCAGGCTGACTCAAGCCGTTGCGCTCAGCCGCACGGGTTACGTTGCGTTCCGCCATCAATGCATCGAATACGACCAGAAGGTTGAGGTCGACTGTGCGCAAATTCCGTTCGGCTATGACATCCATATTGCTTAGTCATTTCCCTGGCGGCACCGGTTCCGGCATTATCGCGCCGCACGTCGAATAAAAAAACGCGGACCCGCTTTCGCACTTGGAACCGGGGAATTCGATGAGCAGCAACAATGGCTTGCCCCCGAGTTAGGGAGCCATCGCAGAAATTCCGCCGTGCATCATGCCAACCGGGCATGATGACTGAGCCTACTATAACCAAGCAAAATGCATGCCGTTGATGCAGGCACTTTTGGCTCCCGCGGGTCCTGGCAAGGGGATTGTCGGGCCATGATCAGCTCCGCGCAGCCGCCGCTTCTCGAAGCCAGAGGCATCGTCAAGCGGTTCGGTGACCTCCTCGCCAACGATGTCAGGCATTTCAGCATCAACTCCGGCGAAGTGCTGGCGTTGCTCGGGGAGAACGGCGCCGGCAAAAGCACCCTCGCCAAGATTCTCTACGGCTACTACGCGCCGGACGCCGGCGAGATTCGAGTCGACGGCAAGCCGGTCGAAATAGCCTCGCCGCGCGACGCGCGTGCGCTCGGCATTGGCATGGTGTTTCAGAATTTCACGCTCATTCCGGCGCTCAGCGTGCTCGACAATGTAGCGCTGTTTCAGAGGAATCTGCCGGCGATCGTGCCGCGTGGCGAAATCCTTGAGCGTATGCGTCACTACGCCGAACGGTTTCGCCTCGATGTCGATCCGTCGATGCCGGCGCGGCAGCTTTCGGTCGGCGACCAGCAGAAGGTCGAAATCCTCAAACAGCTGCTCGGGGGTGCGCGAACGCTTATCCTGGACGAGCCGACCAAAGTCCTGGCGCCGCAAGAGAGCGAAGGCTTGTTCAAAACGCTCGCCGAATTACGGGCCGAGGGGCTGGGCATCGTCCTGATCACCCACAAATTGCGAGAGGTGCTTGCCTGCGCGGATCGCATCGCCGTGATGCGGCAAGCACGGATGGTGGGAGTTATCGAACGCCCGGAAGCCAACGAACAAAATCTGCTTGCGCTGATGTTCGGGGACGCACCGTTACAGCCCCAAGCGCCGCATCCTGCCGAGATCGTGAGATACGACCGCGGCGCCACTGTGCTGGAGTTGAATGGCGTATCGACAGCCGGAACGGCGGGCGAACTACCGCTCCGCAATATCTCGATGAAACTCCGCTCCGGGGAGATTGTCGGTGTTGCAGGCGTTTCCGGCAACGGTCAAAGAGAGCTAGGCGATCTCATACTCGGACTCCAGCAACCGCAGACTGGGACAAAGCTGTTGTGGGGCGAGGACGCGTCGCGATGGTCCGTGGCCACGGTGCGGGAAAAAGGCGTCGCTGCAATTCCCGACGATCCATTGTCGCTCGCCTGCATTCCGGGATTGACGGTCCGGGAAAATCTCGCGCTTGGCAGCGGACACCGCTACGACGCCGGGCTGGCCGTCGATTGGCTGCGCCTTGACGCGGATATGCAGCGAAGCTTTACCCGGCTGGGTTTTTCCCGTCCGAATTTCGCAGCGCGCGCGGCGACGCTTTCCGGCGGTAATCTGCAGCGCGTCGTATTAACTCGCGAACTAGCCCACGAGCCGAAACTGATCGTCGCTCTCTTTCCGACGCGCGGCCTCGATGTTCGCAGCACCACCGCGGTACGGGCGCTGCTTCGCGGCGCGCGCGACCGCGGCGCCGCTGTGCTATTGGTCTCGGAAGATCTCGACGAATTGTTTGATGTCAGCGACCGGCTGGTCGTCTTATTCCACGGAAGCATCGCCGCCGAGTTTGCCCCGGAGGATTTTCGACCGGAAACGGTTGGGCCACCGATGGTCGGCATCGCGGAGCGCGCCGATGCCGCTTGATGCCACGGCGCTGCTGCAATGCGCTTCGATCCGGGCAAAAGCCGTTGCGCTGGTAGCCAGCGTCGCGCTCGTCGTTTTCGCTGCGCTTTTGGCAGCTGCCGGCAAGGATCCACTCAAGGCCTACGCCGACACGCTCACATATGTGTTCGGCAACGCCTACGGTTTCTCCGAACTCCTGGTGCGAATGATTCCCCTCCTGCTCACCGCAGTCGCGGCTGCGCTGCCGGCTCGCATCGGTCTCATTAACGTCGGTGCCGAAGGCCAGCTTTATATGGGCGCATGGCTCACCACGGCAGGCGCACTCGCGTTCAGTGATCAGCCGGCTTTCGTTCTTCTGCCACTATTGACGTTGCTGGGTTTTATCGGCGGCGGCCTGTGGGCTCTGATCGCAGGCGTATTGAGGACGCTGCGCCTCGTCAACGAAACGATTTCGACACTGCTGCTCAACTATGTCGCCCCGCTGATTGTAAGCTACTTCATCTTCGGGCCGTGGCGCAGTTCGGAAAGTTCGGCTTATCCGGAATCGCCGGCGTTTGTCGACGCTGCGCGGCTGCCGACTTTCTTTCAGTCGCACATACATCTCGGACTCGTCTTCGCGCTGACGGCGCTCATTATATATTCGTTGGCCATGGCGCGGACGCGCTTCGGTCTCGAAATGCGCGCGATCGGCGGTAATGCAGAGGCGGCGCGCCGGCTAGGCATCCCGATCGTCCGTTACATGCTCATCGCAATGTTCATCGGTGGCGGGGTCGCGGGGCTTGCTGGCATGGCCGAAGTCACCGCGATCCAGGGCCGCCTCGTCGCTGAGGTATCGCCGGGATACGGCTTCATCGGCTTTTTGGTGTCGTGGCTCGCCGGCACCAGCGCAAGCGGCATTGTGATCATGTCGTTTCTGTTCGCGCTGATCAGTTCGGTGGGCGACATTCTTCAAATCACGCAAGGTGTGCCTTCGGCGGTGGTCAATATCTTGATGGCCGTGATCCTGTTCGTCGTTCTGGGCCGCAAACCGACTGGGAGCACAGCGTGATGAATTTCGCCCTCGCCGTCGGCGTTGTTGCAGGCTCGATCTTGTCGGGCACGTCGCTGCTTTATGCCACCCTTGGCGAACTGGTCGGCGAGCGCGCCGGGATCGTCAATCTTGGCCTCGAGGGCCTCATGCTGATCGGCGCGGCGAGCGGTTTCGCGGCCACCGCGCTGACCGGATCGCCCTATCTCGGAATTGCCGCCGCGGCCGCTGCCGGCGTCTCCGTCAATCTGATATTTGCGTACCTGGTCGTGACCCGCCACGCCAATCAGCTCGCGACCGGTCTTGCGCTTATGTTTTTCGGCATCGGCTTGAGCGCGTTGATCGGGCGGCCTTTCGTCGGCGCTCTCATTACCGGCCTGCCGCGGCTCGCGGTCCCTGGTCTGGAGCCGGGCAGCGTCGGCGCGCGGCTGTTGAGCTACGACGTTCTGGTCTACCTCGCGGTTCCGGCAGCGCTGGCCACATGGTGGCTCATTTTCCGCACCCGTTGGGGACTAGGGCTGCGCACCGTCGGCGAAAACCCGGCCGCAGCGTTCGCCGCCGGCCTGCGCCCCCAGTCGTTGCAGTACCAGGCGCTCATGTTCGCCGGCGCCTTCGGCGGCATCGCCGGAGCGCATATGTCGCTCGCGCTCACCCTTACCTGGGACGAAGGAATGACTGCGGGTCGCGGCTTTATCGCGATCGCGCTCGTGATTTTCGCCAAATGGAATCCGCTGCTTGCGGTGGTCGGCGCGCTCCTGTTTGGCGGCGCCGAAGGCTTGCAACTGCAATTGCAGGCCGCGGGCGCGGACGTTTCGCCTTTCATCATGAACATGACGCCGTATCTGCTGACGCTGCTGGTGCTCATCCTGTGGGGATGGCGACGCCAGTTCGCGGCGCCGGCGATGCTGGGCCGAAGCTTTGTCGGGGTGGAGTAGCAATATGCGACGGCGCCGGGCCGCCGCTTGAACCAGAGGAGAGAACAATGATGCGAAGCGTACTCGCAATGGCGACGGGGACAATCCTCCTCGCGCTGCTGGCGGCGGGCCCGGTTGCCGCACAGGACAAGCCACCGCTTACCGTGGGAGCAATCTACGTCGGCAGTGTCAACGACTACGGCTACAACCGCTCCATGAAGGACGGTCTCGAAGAAATGAAAAAGAACATTCCTGGCCTCAAGCTAATCGAGGCTGAGAATGTACCGGAGACCGCCGAATCCGAGCGCGTGATGGAAGGTATGATTCAGCAAGGTGCGAAACTCATTTTTGCAACGAGCTTCGGCCATCAGCAATTCGCCTTCAACCTCGCCAAGACGCATCCGGATGTTTACTTCGAACACGCCGGCGGGTGGATGCAGGCGCCAAATTTCGGCAACTTCTTCGGCGCAACGCAATCCGCCTGGTATCCGATGGGCGTCGCAGCCGGCAAAATGACGAAGACCAATACGCTCGGCTTCGTCGTCGGCGTGCCGATTGGTTACGCGATCGGCAACGTCAACGCTTTCGAAATGGGTGCGCGTTCGGTCAATCCGAAGGCAGAAACGCGCGTCGTCGTGACTGGCGGCTGGTCTGACAAGGCCAAGGAAGCGGCCGCCGCAAATGCGCTGATGGATCAGGGCGCCGACGTCGTGACGATGCATGTCGACTCGCCAGCGACCATCATCCAGGCTGCCGAAAGCCGGGAAAAATACTCGATCGGATTCCAGTCGATCGAAGCCCGGCAGCTGGCGCCGAAATACTGGATCACCGGACTCGGCTTCACCTGGGGTCCGTTCATGACCGAAACCGCGAAAAGCGTGATGAACGGGACGTTCAAGCCGGCGATGGTGCGCGAAGGGCTCGGCCAGATGATGGCGGTCGCTCCGTTCGGCGCGGGCGTGTCGCCCGACGTGCAAAAGCTGGTTACGGCCTCGGCTGACCAGGTGGAACACGGCTTCAACCCATTCACCGGACCGGTCACCGACAATGCCGGCGCCGTTCGCATTCCGGCCGGCCAGTCCTGGGGCGGCGAGAAGATGGGCGATTTCGACTGGTATGTCGAAGGCGTAATCGGCAAAGCCAAGTAGCCGGATCAAAAGTATCTAGCGGCGAAACATCGGCGGCGCCCGTGCAAGCGGGCGCCGCCGCCGAGGAAATCACTCTGCAAGGTATAGACCCGATGCTCGAGATCAACATTCCGGAAGTGCTCGCCGAGGTTACGACAGCGTTTCAGCGCTACGAACGTGCTCTAGTCGCCAACGATGTCGAGGCATTGGATGCGCTGTTCTGGAACAGCTCCAAAACGCTGCGCTTCGGCATTGGCGAAAACCTTTATGGCTACGACGCTATCGCGGCATTCCGCAGTAACCGGCCCACCATCGACCTGACGCGCCAGCTCAAGAACACCGTGATCGTCAGCTACGGTCGGGACTTCGCTACCGCCAATACCGAATTCCAGCGCGTCGGATCGACCATGACCGGCCGGCAGAGCCACGTCTGGCTGCGCACAGACAAGGGTTGGCGCATCGCAGCAGCTCACGTCAGCCTGATGCCGGCGCCCGCGCGCGACACTAAGCACGAGATTGCCAATGCGTCAGCGCCGGCGCCCTAAGAACTGGCGCGTCCTTGGTCCGTTGCCAATTCGCGGCAGATTTTCGCGCGAATCGTACGCCTTTCCAATAGCTTACGGATAACCCCCTCTGGCATGGTCGTTGCTTGATATAAACGCACCATAAACGCCGCTGCCGAGGAGGCTCCGATGTCGACCGCCGCCATGACGTCCCCAATGACTGCGCCTGTCAGAACCGGACCTGCATCGATCTTCAAATCACTGTTCGTCCAGGTGCTGATCGCCCTGCTTCTGGGCATTGCGTTTGGCGTGCTGACGCCGGATTTCGCGATCAGCCTGAAAATCCTGAGCGACGCGTTCCTCAAGCTTATTTCGATGATCGTGGCGCCGATCGTGTTCTGTGTCGTCGTGCACGGCATCGCCGGCGCCGGCGATCTCAAAAAGGTCGGCCGGGTCGGCGTCAAGGCGCTGCTCTATTTCGAAGTGATGACCTCGGTGGCGCTAGTCTTCGGGATCGTGCTCGCCTTCCTGTTCGGACCCGGGCACGGAATGAATATCGATACCTCAGCGCTCGACCCGAAGGCGCTCAGCACCTATGCCGACAATGCGCACAAACTCCAGGGCGGCGGGATCGGCGGCTTCATCCTCAACATCATCCCGACCACCTCGATTGATGCGCTGTCGCGAAACGACGTGCTGCAGGTGTTGTTCTTCGCCGTACTGTTCGGTGTCGCGCTCGCTTTGGTCGGCGAAAAGGGCGAGAAGGTCACGTCCCTGATCGATGCTGTGTCGACAGTGCTGTTTCGGGTTATGGGCCTGATCGTCCGGACGGCACCGCTCGGTGTGCTCGGAGCGATCGCCTACACGGTTGGCAAATACGGCGTCGGCTCACTCGAACAGCTCTTGTCGCTGGTCGCGCTCTACTACGGCGCACTCGCGGCGTTCGTCATCATCATCCTCGGCTTTGTCATGCGGTTTGCGGGTGTGAGCATATTCAAATTCCTGTCCTACATGCGGGAAGAACTCACTATCGTGCTGGCGACGGCGTCGTCGGATGCGGTGCTGCCGCAGATCATGCGCAAGCTTGAGCGCATGGGCATCAAGAGCTCCGTTGTCGGCTTGGTGATACCAACCGGCTATTCATTCAATCTCGACGCCTTTTCGATTTATCTGACGCTTGCCGTCGTCTTCATCGCCCAGGCAACCAACACCCCACTCTCGCTCGGCGATCTACTGCTGGTGCTCGGCGTTTCGCTGGTGACGTCAAAAGGCGCGCACGGTGTGCCAGGCTCCGCGATCGTCATCCTCGCTGCAACGCTGCAAGCGGTGCCGACTATCCCGGCTATCGGTCTTGTGCTGGTGCTTTCGGTGGATTGGTTCATCGGCATGGCCCGCGCCGTGGGCAACCTCATTGGCAATTGCGTCGCGACTGTTGTGATCGCTGCGTGGGAAGGCGACCTCGACCGGCAGACCGCCGAAAAGGTCCTGGGCGGCAAAGAGACCGTCGACGTGACCGCCGGCTGACAGCAGACGGGGATGACGCGGACGCACAGGCACAGCTCAAGCCAGTATGCGCATTCTTTACATCTACTGCCATCCGCTGCCGGAAAGCTTTCACGCGGCGATTCGCGCGAAGGCCCTTGATGCGCTGGCCCACGCCGGCCATCAGGTCGATCTTCTCGATCTTTATGCCGAGAACTTCAATCCGGTACTGTCTGAGGATGCCCGGCGGCACTATCACGATACATCGCAAAACCAAGTGGGATTAGAGAGCTACGTCGAGAGGCTTAAATCGGCCGAAGCGATCGTTCTGCAATTTCCGACCTGGTGTTTCGGATTGCCAGCCATGCTGAAAGGCTTTTTCGACCGCATGATCATGCCCGGCGTCGCGTTCGATCTGAGCGATCCAGCCCGCGTCAAGCCGATGCTACTCAACATCAAGCGCATCGTCGGCATCGTTACTTACGGCCGGCCACGTTACATGGCGCTATGGATGTGCGATCCGCCGCGTAACATTGTGAAGCGCTATGTGCGCTGGTTCACCGGACGCAAGGCACGCGTCGAATATCACGCGCTTTATCACCTCAATGTCGCAAGTGACGCGCAACGTGCAGCCTTCATGGATCGGGTCTATCAGGCGCTGTGCGCGCTGTGACCAAAACGAACAAGTGCCGGTAATTGCTCGATCGCTGTTATGATGTGATCCGGCTTGAGCTCGCGGCAGCGCTCCGGTTCGCCATAGCCATATGACGCCCAGCACGAGGCTATGCCCGCGGCCTTAGCAAAGAGAATATCCGTTTCGGTATCGCCGACGATTAAGATTTGATCCTTCCGCAGTTCTGGATAGCGCGGCAGAATGTGGCCAGTCAGAATTGCCGGATCAGGCTTCTTCGGCAAATTCGGCTCGTCGCCAAATACCATATCGACAAACGAACTTAGCCCGCTTTCGTGAAGCGATTTAAGAATCGCGGCGCTGCCTTTATTGCTGATGACGAGGTTTTTGATCCCGTCCGCGTGAAGCCTCTGCAAGGTCTCTATCACGCCGAGATAGGGCCTGAGGAACGGCGCTGCTTCCGCAAGATAAATCTTGCGATAAACGCCGACAGTCTCCTCGATCACCCCTCGATCGCCTTCGAGCCGTTGCTCCAAAGCGGTCAGGGTGTCGTGCAACGGAATGCCGGTTTTGACTGTAGCCGCAATAGCGTCCACATCCGGCGACGGCCAGCCTGCCTCGGCAAAAGTACGCTGGATGCAATGAACGATCGCCCGACGCGTATCAAAGAGCGTGCCGTCATAGTCGAAGACGACGACACGGAAGTCACTCATAGGAACGGCGAACGTTTGCGCAGCAAGCCAAGCTCAATGCCCGGCCATATGCTTGCCGATGGTCGAGCGATCGGTTTCACCGACCGGCGCCTGATAATTGATCGTACCGCCCGACATAACGGCGACCTGGTCGGCAAGCTCGAGGATCTCGTCCAGATCTTCGGACACCAACAGCACCGCAGCGCCGTGATTACGCTGTTCCATGATTTGCGAGCGGATTTCCACGACCGACGCGAAATCGAGACCGAAGCATGGATTGGCAACGATCAGGACATCGACATCGCCGGATAGTTCGCGGGCCAGTACGGCGCGCTGCACGTTACCGCCGGAGAGATCGGCGATTGAGGTTTCCGGCGACGGAGTCTTGACGCGGTAACGCGCAATCAACTCACGGGCCTTCTCGCGCATCGGTCCCGGTGAAAGCCACCAACCGAGTTTGGCCGACGGTGGCCGGTCAAAGGTCCGAAACGCCATGTTCTCCGCAACCGTCATGCGCGGCACCGTCGCGTTTTTAAGCGGCTCTTCAGGCAGCCCAAAAATCTTCAGCCGATAAAAGCTGTCGCGGTCTGGCTCGAACGGATGCTGCTTGATAATGATGCGGCCGTCGGTCAACGGCCGCTGCCCGGCCAGCACCTCCACAAGCTCGGACTGCCCGTTGCCGGAGACGCCGGCGACGCCGACGATTTCCCCCGCGTGTACCTTGAGATTGACCTGATCGAGGGCGCGAAGCCCTTCGTCGTCATTGGCGTACAGCGCCACTAGTTCAAGCGCTGTGTCTCCGGGCGGCCCGGCGCCGCGCACTGCGCGCTCACGGATTTGGGTATCGCCAATCATCATGCGCGCCATCTGCTCGGTGGTGAGGTCCTTGACCTCCCCGCCGCCAACCTTGCGGCCGCGCCGAAGCACCGTCACGCTGTCGCAGAAGCTCAACACTTCGCGGAATTTGTGCGTGATCATGATCACGGTGATCTCTTTGCGGTGGGTCATGCCGCGCAGGAGACCGAGCATTTCGTCGGCTTCGTCGGGGGTCAACACCGACGTCGGCTCGTCGAGAATAAGCAGGCGCTGATCGAGATACAGAAGCTTCAGGATCTCCAGCTTCTGCTTTTCGCCCGCAGCCATTGCCGAGACCGGAACATCAAGCGGCACGCGAAACGGCATACGGTCGAGAAACGCGTTCAGCGCCGCCATTTCTTTTTTCCAGTCAATCACGGCTGGTGCGTCGGCCCGGCTGATGACAAGATTTTCGGCGCCGGTAAGCGACGGCACCAGCGTGAAATGCTGATAGACCATGCCAATGCCGAGCGCGCGCGCCTCGCGCGGGTTACGGATCGGCGCCTCCTTGCCATCGAACAGGACCTGACCCTTGTCCGCCGAATAGAAGCCCATAATGCATTTGACGAGGGTCGACTTGCCGGCGCCGTTCTCGCCCAAGAGCGCATGAACGGTCCCGGGCTCGACCTTGATCGACACGTCCTCGAGCGCGGCCAACGAGCCGAAGATTTTGGTCATGCCAATCGTTTCGAGCGACGGCGCGCGCATTGTTGAAACAGCACTGTCGGCCGATCCGACAGCCGGAACAACGCTCATGGCAGATTCCTCACAAAGTCCTTGGAATTTGACACCGAGCCGAACACGCCGCCCTGCATCTTGACCATCTTGACTGCGGCAAGGTGATTGCCGTGATCGGTCGCAGCGCAGCAATCTTCCAACAACAGACATTCGAATCCGCGATCGTTTGCCTCACGCATCGTTGTGTGCACGCAAACGTCGGTTGTGATCCCGGTCAGCACGATGTTGCGGTAACCTTTGGTCCGCAGCATCAGCTCAAGGTCGGTAGCGCAGAATGAGCCCTTGCCGGGCTTATCAATCACCGGCTCTCCCGGCCTAGGCGCAAGCTCAGGAATGATTTCCCAGCCTTGTTCGCCGCGAATGAGGATGCGTCCGCACGGCCCGGGATCGCCGATGCCGGCACCGATTTGGCGGGAACGCCAGCGCTTGTTGTCCGGAAGGTCGGCTAGGTCGGGCCGATGTCCCTCACGGGTATGGATGATGCCGTAACCCTTCGCGCGCATGGCGTCGAGCACCGATCGAATTGGATTGATCGGCGCCTGTGTCAGCGACAGGTCGTAGCCCATCTTGTCGACATAGCCGCCCTTGCCGCAGAAATCGGTCTGCATGTCGATAATGATCAGCGTCGTATTCTCCGGGGCAAGTTTGCCGTCGAAAGGCCACGCATAAGGGTCGCCTGGAATAGTGGTCACAATGCTTCACTCCGCTGCTCGGTCGAGGCGTTCGCCGTAACGGCGCGATGGAGCCGGAAAGCCGCATGACGTGCCGTCGATGTGTACGACTTCGGATTCCCAAGGCAGCCGGTATTGCCCGGCCATTAAATCCCGCATGTAAGTGTACGGACAATCCTGCGCGCCGCCGCGCACCGCGGTAAAGCCGCGATGACCGAACTGATAGATGTTGTTCTCGACTGACCAATGCCGCCGTGCCTCGCGAACCAAATCGGGACGGACTTCAGCGGTGATGATTTCATCCGGCCGGCCGCTCGTGCAATGCGCCAGCAGTGTGCCATCGAAGTTGACGATCATCCCCTCGCCCATGGAATCGAAGCTGCCGTCGGAACCGCTCATGCAGACATTGGCGGTCACCATCAGATTGCAAAAGGCGTTGGCCTGATTGGTGAAGCGCCAGGCATCGCGCACCGGAGCGGTATAGCCTGCGGTGCGGATCATGATCTCCGCGCCCTTGTAGGCACATTCGCGCGCCATCTCAGGGAACATTCCGTCGTGACAAATAATGAGTGCGATCTTCGCACCCTTCGGCCCATCGACGACCGGAATCCCGATATCGCC
>Ga0302325_10010711_pt1 | contig 19825 bp, 24 predicted proteins | sample Palsa_T0_2_FD_201948 | JGI IMG/M metagenome (GOLD analysis project Ga0302325, IMG submission 201948) | Peat permafrost microbial communities from Stordalen Mire near Abisko, Sweden - Palsa_T0_2 | ecosystem: Environmental > Terrestrial > Soil > Palsa > Peat permafrost | place: Sweden: Abisko...
TATTGAATCTATTGATCAATCCACGATTGCCTGTTACCGATCGGAGCGCCACACATGACGAGGTGTTCCCATGAAACGAGACGCGACGATCGGGGACTTGGAGTCCCTCGTGCGGCGGGAGATTGCTGACCGCCAAGCCTTCCTGAACGAGCTGCACGCGCGGCTCTTTGACGACCACGCGACTGGCCACAAGCGTCACGGCATCGGCGCGGCGGCCGTCGATGTTCTTCGCGATACCGGACGGCCCATGCACGGGTTGGACGAACTGCTGCCAGCGCTGGCAGCGCGCGGATACCGCGTGCGCAATCGCAGCGGCTTCGCGACGATCCTTTTGCGCACCGGCAAGATCGTCCGCACCGCGCCGGGGACGTACGCCTACGCGGCGCCCGTCCCCGCGAACGATGCCGGTTGAGAAAACGTCCCCCCTCGGCTCCGACGCAACGAGTTGCCACACACGAGGTGTCTGTGGCCGAGGGGGGACACCTTGTGCCGAGAGTGGGATCAGACCCGCTCCGGCGAACCTATGCGCTGGGCTGTCGGCCCGCGTCAACCTGAACCTCCGCTTTCGCCCTTCCTGGCCTCTTTCAAGCCGATGGCAAGAAGCCACGATGACACGCCCTGTCCGTCGCGCAGCGCGGCGGCGATCAGCCGCTCCTTCTGTTCTTCCGTACATCGGAGCCGGATCGAGTCCTCTTTCCGCAACGCTCGCGGCTTGCGCCGCTTGGGCTCTGCCATGGGACCAATGTAGCAACAACGTTTCTCTGGTCAACCCCATTGACCGTTGGACTAGTGTTGCTACATTAGTGTCATGGTCAACGAGGTCGGAACGGACTGGCGCAAAGAGCGCGGGCTCGCTCTCGTCAAGGCGAAGGGCAAGCGGATCAAGTCGATCGCTGGCGCCAAGTACCTCGTCCCGTCTGCCGCCGATGGCACGGGCGGTTACGTCGTGGACGTCGAGGCGGCGACTTGCTCGTGCCCCGACCACGAGACGCGAGCGGTCCGCTGCAAGCACCTTTGGGCAGTCGAGTTCTTCCGCCAGGAAGTCTCTCTGCCGGATGGCTCCAAGGTCGTGACCGAAGCCGCCCGCCTCACCTACGCGCAGAACTGGCCCGCGTACAACGCGGCTCAGTGCGAGGAAAAGGAGCGCGTTCAGATTCTCCTGCGTGGGCTCTGCGATGGGATCGCCTCGCCGCCACGTGGCCGTGGTCGTCCCCGGACGCCGCTCGCCGATGCGGTCTATTGCGCCACCATGAAGGTTTTCGTCGGGATGAGCGGGCGCCGCGCCACGACCGACGTGCGCGCGTGCGAGGCGGCCGGCCACGTCGACCACGCCCCCCACTACAACTCGCTGTTCCGGTGCGTCGAGGACCCCGCGTTGCTGCCCCTCTTCCGCGCGCTCGTGGACGAGAGCGCAAAACCGCTCGTGGCGATCGAGAAACAGTTCGCGGTGGACGGGACCGGCTTCGCCACGCAGACCTACGTCCGATGGTTCGACTACCGATACGGGGAAGAGAAGCGCTGCCAGCGCTGGGTCAAGGCGCACGCGATGGTCGGCACGATCACCAACGTGATCACGGCCGTCGAGGTCACCGAATCCAACGTCAACGACTCGCCCATGTTCGCCGGACTCGTCGAGCGCACCGCCGCAAATGGCTTCGATGTCGAGGAAGTCTCGGCCGACAAGGCGTACCTCTCCCACGCCAACCTCGCGACGGTCGAGAGGCTCGGCGGCCAGTGCTTCGTGCCCTTCAAGAGCAACTCGGGCTCGACCGGCTCCGCGGCGTGGGAGCGCCTCTGGCATCTCTACTCGCTGAACCGTGCCGAGTTCCTCGCGCACTACCACCGCCGCTCCAACGTCGAGTCGACGTTCTCCGCCGTGAAACGGAAGTTCGGCGGCAACGTCCGGAGCAAGCTCCCGGCCGCGCAGTTCAACGAAGTTCTCTTGAAGTGCTTGTGCCATAACCTCAGCGTCCTCGTTCACTCGATCCACGAGCTGGGGATAGATCCCAAGTTCTGGCTTCCGGGCGGTGAGGTGCAGTCGTGAGCGACCTCACGCGAGAGGAGCAGGCCCACGCGCGCGAGGCGGTCCGGTTTCTCAGCATCCGCATCGGCGCCACCGCCTTCCCCAAGGCAATCCACGCCGACCCGTACACGATCCGCCGCGTGCTCGACGGGCGCATACCTGTCAGCGCCAGTCTCGCCGTGCGCGTGGCGAGGCTCGCGAGCGTCGGGGTCGACGACGTGCTCACTGGGAAGTTTCCCCCGGCCGGGACTTGTCCTCACTGCGGACAGGTACGATCGCCTTAGAGTCCGCTCCGCGATGGAGCATCGCGCCGATCTGGCGGAGGATTTCCGGTGCGTTGGTGGCACCCACAACTACGCCGGATAGAGCCACCAACGGCCACGCGAGCGCCGGTGTGTGCAGGCTCGCCAGCGTAAGGCCACCAACGACCGAGCCGCCGAGCGTGTATCTGATCGTCGCGTACCTGGATTGTTTTGTCCGCTCCTGCTCCTGCTTCGTTTGCTCTTGTGCTGGGATCGCGAACTGCGAGTGCGCCGCAGCGGCAGCCTCCGGATTGAAGGTCACCATGTAGTTCGTCCCTGCAACTGGGCGGCCCTGGATTGGCGGTAACGGATCTGGCAAGCGCAGTCGCGCCAGCGCCTCGGACGGGTCGATCTTGGTGGTGGGCATGTCAGGGGCCCTCGCGCCAAAGGATCGGGTCGATCGTCCCCGCGTCGTACAGTTCCGTGTAGCCGCAGACGGTGCAGCAGTAACACCGCACCGTCTGTCCTCTCCCGAAGTCCATTCGTGGCGGTATGTAGGCTATGGCTCCTGCCGCCGTGGCGGGGCGTCTCGGCGGCACCGACCCTGGCATGACGTTCCACGCGTTGTCGGCGTGCATCGTCGAGCCGTTCACTTCCGCGTGCTCGTGTTGGATCGCGGCGAGATTGATGCAGACAAGAATTGGACGACCGTCCGGCCCCGGTGCGAATGGCATGGCCCGCAAGCCTACGCCCCCATGCCCGGCCAGCGTTGCCGGACCGCCGCGATTCGCGTATCAGCGAAGTGTGGGGCGAATGCGAGCGCTCATCGTGCTGGCGGTCGGTCTGGTCGTGGCGTCCACCGCCCGCGCCGACGGGCCGCCGCCAAAGCAAGCGGACCCCTGCGTGTCGCTCACGGGTGCCGCTCTCGGGGACTGCCGGATATGCCGCAAATACGAGCCGGGCGGCGGCGCCGACGCCTGGGCCGCCTGCCAGCGTCGTCTCGCCGAAGAGCGCGACGAGATTCCGTCTCTCAAGAGCGCTATCGACGGCCTGGACTTCCAAGCGATGGCAGACGCCGACCTCGACGACTTCCCGGAAAAAGCCCGCCCTACGGTCGAGAAATTTTGGGCATTTCAGGTGGACCTGGCTGGCCTGGGCAAGAAGGCGCAGGACACCAGGACGACCGAGGGGGCTCTCGCGGATTTGGCTGGCGCAGGCACCGAAGTGCCGGACGCCACGACGACGGCGGCGGTGAATGACACGCTCGGGCGCATTCGAGCCAAAGTCGCCAAAGAGAAGGCGTGCCGGGCGGACGAGAAGTGCATCGGCCCCCGCAGGGCCGAGCAGCAGTTCTTCGCCTCGGTTGTCCTCCCAATGTGCACGGCCGATCAGGCACGGCAAGAGGCGATCGCGGCCATGGCCCACGAACGCGCGAACCCGAGCGGCTACGTGAACAAGGTCTTCCTGCACGACCAGGGCGCCATCGTTCAGGACGCGCAGGACCAGATCGCGGCGGCGACGCCCGCCTACGTCAAGGCGCGGCACCATGCGTGGAAAGGCTGGCGCTCCGAATGCACCCCGCCGCAGTAAGGCGGCGAATTTTGAGGCAGCCGGCCGCGTTCTGAGGCAGCCGCCCCTTCTGAGGCAAAGCCGACGGGCAAGTGGGCTTTGTTGACGAGCGAACGGGCTCTCTTGACCGTCCGACCGCTCTCGTTGGCCGTGGGCCCCGCGTCGTCGACGCCGGGATGTCACCGGGCCTCTCTGGATGCCCTCTTCTGCTCGCGCGTGGCCCTCGGCTCCTCGTCCCACTCGCCGGGGGTGCGCGGCGGAATGATGAGCGCGATCACCAGCTCGCCCCGCGCGTTCACCTTCCACGCCCCCCGCGCCGCCGGGTAACCCTTCTCCCGCGCGGCCTCTTCGAACCGGTTCATCAGCGCGCGAAGGCCAAGGTTCACGACGAGCCCCCGGTGGCGAACCAGCGAAGCCCCTCTTCGGAGAACGCCAGGCACTCGTCCGAAGCGTGCTCCATGAACCCCTTGGCGAGCAGCTCGTTGAACACAGGCTCCTGCCCGGCCTCGACCGTGACGAGAAATCGCCGCGGATCCTCGTCCCCGACGTCGTCCCGCAGCTCCCTCAACTTTCGCAGCGCCGCGTTGCTAAGGCCCATCCGCGTCACCTCTCGCAAGAGGCGATATACTGCGTGCATGTTCAGTGGTCAAGTATGGTCGGGTCATGACGCCGTCAGGGCTTCAGAAGAGAAAAAACAGGGAGGGAATGAGGGGAGGAGGATTGAGATCGAAGAAAAATGAGGATTCGGGGGTGGCCGCGCATTCCGACCTCCTCCCCCCCTCCTTCCCTCCCCGTTTTCTTCTCTCGGAGCTTGTGACTACAGCCTGATGTCGACGTACACGTTGCGCCGCAGCTCTTGCAGCCACTGCTTTCGCGCGACTTCGAGGCCTTCCATCAGCGCGCGCTGCATCATGTTGGCCTTCACGTCCTCGAAGAGGGGCACCTTGGTTTCGCCCATCGGCATCAGGATGAGGACGACCTCTTCCTCGCCCATGACGACGGAGATCGGGTCGGAGTACGTGCCGGTCTTGGTCTGGCGGACGATCTCCTGGATCTGCGGGACGAGCGCGCCAAGCGGCTGCGCGCCGCGCGAGCCGCACGTGGTGCGGGTGGAGACGTCGTCGCTGAACTGGGTGACGAGGGCGCAGAAGTCTTCGCCCCCGCGGGCGCGGCGGACGATGTCCTGCGCGAGCGCGAGGCGGAGGTTGCGCTCGGGCTTGGAGAGGGTCGGGCGCATGCGCAGCGCCAGGATGCGGACCTCCATCGTCTCGTGGTCCGTGATGTCCTGCGCGTAGCGCGTGTATGCGGCGCGGCCGTCCTGCTCGCTCACGTGGACGCGCGGGCGGACGCGCAACTCGAGCAGTTTGCCCTCGAGGATCTGGCGGCGGATCTCTTCGCGGAAGTCGTTCTCGGTCATCCCGCGGTGGCTGACCTCTTCGAAGATGTCGGCCGCGGTGACGGGGCGGCCCTGCTGGGCCTGGGCCTGGGCGGCGATGTTGGCGATGCCACGGTCGATCTCGTCCGGCGGGACCGTGATGTGGGCGCGGTCGGCCTGCTGCTCCTCCATCCGGTCGTCGATCATGCGATCGAGCAGCTCTTTGTACATCTCCTGCTCTTGCACGCCGATGAGGTTGGCGTCCTTCGTCTGCATGCGGATCTGCACGCGGCCGGACTTGGCGCGACGCAAAAGCTCGGTCCAGAGGATGGGTTTCTCGCCGACGATGGCGATGACCCGTTCGACGATCGTGGCGCGGGCGGGACGCGCGACGGCCAGCACGGCGAGGACCACCGCGGCGGCCGCGGTCAGGGCGATCGAGAGCGGGCGAAGCCTCACGGTCACCCCTCGTTACTTAAAGACGGGGGCCTGGTCAACCGGCGGTTCGGGGCTGGGCACGCATCCAGCCTTCGATCCGGCCTCGGACGCTGCCGAGGCGGCCGCTCGTCACGAGCGCCATGTGGCCGGGCGGCTTGCCGCCGTCGTCGCGCCGCGACACGCGAATGACCTCGGTCGGACCGCCGCACGCGGCGACGAAGCGCTGGCCGCACGCCGGGGTGCACTCGAGCCAGTCGCCCTCGCTCAGCACCTGGAGCACGGGGATGCGCACCTGGCCCAGCGCCTGGAGGTAGTCGACGCGGCCGTCGGCGCTCGTCCATCGATCGGTGCGCGCGTGGCGCTGGAAGTCGCGGAGCCAGGGCCCCGCGACGTCGTCGCTGCCAAGGCCGATCGCGCGAGCGGGGAAATGCCCGAGCGCGCGCGCCACCGCGCCGAGGCCCTCGATGATCCCGCGCTTGGCGACCCACAGGCCGAACGAGCCCTCGAGGCGCCGGAGCCAGGGCGCCGACGCGATGCCCACGATGGCGTCGGCCTGGATGGCGCCCGAGCCTTGCGCGGCGAGCGCCACGTGGCCACCGAGCGAGTGGCCCAGGACGACGACGGGCTTTTTGCGCCCGGCGCGCTCGCGCGCGAACGCGCAGACGGCGGGCATGTCGCCCGAGACCAGATCGTCGTAGGTGTGCTGGCCGCCCTCGCGCACCGTGGGGCCGCTCTCGCCGTGCGCGCGGAAGTCGAAGGGCACAGCGCACCAGCCGCGCGACGCGAAGAACGCGCTGAGACCGCCTCCCTCGGGCTTGTCGAACTCCGAGCGCCTCGCCATGAGCGCGTGGGCCAGGACGACGACGCCGACCAGCGGGCCCTCGGGCTCATGGACGTCGGCGCGAAGCGACCAGCCGTCGGCCGTCCGGATCTCCAGGGTCTCGACGCGCGCGCGCGCCACGGGCGAAGGAGGGCGGCGGGGGCTCATTCGAACGGGAGCACCCAGACGTCGGCGCCTTCGATCAGGCCAAGCTGCTCGAGGGCCTCGGCGCCCAGATGAGCGACGGGGTGTTCAGCGGACGCCGCCGCGTCCAGGGCCGGCGCGTCCGAGCGATGTCGCCGGGCCGGTCCGCGCCAGGGCGCGAGGACACACCGGAAGAACGGGGGAGCCGCCAGGTCGACGGCGACGAGCGCGCGCGTCTTGGTGCTCGCCACCTCTTCCGGGGGCATCACGGCCGCCCGGGCGCGAAACGAGCTCCGCACGAGCAGCACGTCGTCGGTGGGCGCGGTGAAGTGCGGCCCGCCATCGAAGGGATCCACGCGATACGCATACCGAAAGCCGATGCGCCGCAGCATCTTCTCGACCCCGCGCGTCTGGATGCCCACCTTGCCGATGACCCCTTGCGCGTCCTCCGGCAAGAGCGACGCGTACACCGGTCCCTCGGGGAACAGGCCGTGCACGAACTCCTTGTTCTTCTTGGAGAGCCGATCGGCGTCGGCGTACGTCATCTCGGTGAACTTTCGGCCGAGGGCGTTCCAGAGGTGCGACGTTCCGTCGGGCTCCAAGGGGGGCAAGAGCTCGGCAAGAAGCTCATCCCGAAACCATTCTCGGTGCATCCTGATGAAGAGAAACCGAACCCAAGAGATGAAGAGGCCAAGCCGCTCGGGCTTCTTCCGGTACTCCGGGCTCACGATAAGGCCGCCGATCTCCGTCGGCCCGTTGTACGAGTAACCCACCTTGAGGACCACGTGCCGAAAGTGCTTGTCGAGCGTGGCCGAGTAACGCTCCTCCTCGAAGACGTCGACGTAGACGTACGGCGCATCGCGCCGGCCGAGCTGCCCGATGATCATCGAGGTGCCGACGATCCGCTGCGCCTCGCGGTCGACGACGACGAACACGTACTCGCGGCGGCGCGGATCCTTCACGGCGCCGGCAAAGCTCTTCTCGGCGTGCTCGAGCAAGCCGCGGATCTCCGCCCGGTCGTCGGGCAGGTTCACGGTGTTGAGGTGCCGGGCCACCGCGAGCAGCTGGTCCTCGTCCGCCACGGTCGCGCCGCGGATCTCGTAGGGGCTCGCCATGGCCGGGCTCTTGCGCGTTCTACCATGCGGTCCGGCGGGTGGGGTCAGGTGGCCCAGGGCCGTCGACGTGTTAACCTGGCCAACGGAGCCTAAGGATCGATGCGCGCGCGCTACGCAACGATCCCCCTGGCGGCCTGGCTCGTGGCGGCGGTGTGCGCGCACTTTTTCCTCGGCACGGGCGGCTTCGTCGTGGCCGAGGCGCACGACGATCGCTCCGCGCTCTGGCAGCTCTCGCGTCAGGCCAGCGTCCTCGCGCAGCGCGGCGAGCAGGCGTTCGAGGTGGCGCTGAACGAGCCGGGCGAAGAGCCGCCCAAGGAGCAGCCCGTCCCGCTGCCTCCGCCCAAGCCCAAAGAGCCGCCCAAGGCTCAGGAGAAGGCCAAGGCCGACATCAAGAAGATCGAGGCCGAGAAGAAAAAGAAGGAAGAAGAGAAGAAGGTCGTCGCCGTCGCGGCGAAAAAAGACGACAAGCCGCTTCCTCCCCCGGAGCCCATCCAGGACCACCGCATCGCCGTTCGCCAGCACGTCAAGCCCGACCAGGAAGACAACCCGAACGCCAAGTTCATCGGCGACGAGGCCAACCACGTCGACAAGGAGACGCGCGCGACGCAGACGTCGCACGATCGCGACGACGAGCGCCCCTCGCCCGATCAGGCGCACAAGGGCGCCGACCCCCAGCCGGGCGACAGCGAGCAGACGCGCATCGCCGAGAACGAGAAGCGCGCCGGCGAGAAGACGCGGGCGCCCGGCGAGAAGGGCTCGAGCCTCGACATGAATCACGAGCCGCTCATCCCCAAGCAAGCGCCCCCGCCCACGGCGGCGACGTCACCCAACGCGGCGACGGGCGGCCAGCGCGCGCCCAACACCGACGCGCGGGCCGCGTCGCAAGCGCCGACGCAGGAGCAACCCGCGCCGGGGGGTGGCGCGCCGGCGTCGCCCGAGGTGGTGAGCTCGGCCGACGGCAACTGGACGTTCAATCCGGTGCGCCCCTACGCGCAGCAGGGCCTCACGCCTATGCCGACGCCGGGCGGCTCGTCGGCCCCGCCGCTCCCGGGCGGCCACATGTGGTCGCTCCCGGGCCTCGGGCAAAGCTCGCAGCCGGGCTCGATCAACATCAACCTCAATCAAGAGCAGGTGGCGAGCCTCGTCGGCATCGACAGCCTGCGCCGCCTGCGCGAGGCCGACGGCGAGCGCCGCAAGAGCGAGCACCGCGGCTCGTGGCAGGCGTCCAACTTCGACCGCTGGCGCAGCGCGATCGAGAACTACACGTCGAGCGTGACGCCCGGCAACCAGACGGCCCTCAACACGGCCCGGGTGCCGTTCGCCTCGTACCTCAACGGGATGCACAACCGCATCCACCCGATCTTCGCCGAGTCGTTCCTCGGATCGCTCGACAGCCTTCCGCCCAACCATCCCATGAACGACCAGCACCTCATCACGCGGCTCGAGATCGTGCTCACGCGCGAGGGGCGGCTCAAGCGGATGGGCGTGGTCAAGACGAGCGGCATCACGGCCTTCGACATCGCCGCGCTCGACGCGGTGGATCGAGCCCAGCCCTTCGGCCCCGCGCCGAGCGCGATCATCTCGGCCGACGGCAACGTGTACCTGCACTGGGAGTTCCACAGGGACGAGGTCTTCGCGTGCTCCACGATGAACGCGCGGCCCTTCATCCTGAACACGCCCGGCCCCACGCAAGAGCAGCCCACGGTGCCCGCGCCCTTCCCGCCCGCGGGCCCGCCCGCCAAAGAGCCAGGCGTGCCGCCGGGCAACGGCGACTCGCAAGAGGGTTCGCTGCGGCCCGTGCCGCTGGAACTTGTTCGCGCGCAGTCCGTCGTTCCGGGCTAGAACTTCCAGTAGCGATGAACCCGGCCGACGCAACGCCCGTCGATTCGGCGGGCGAGCAGGGAGCGCCGTCCGCGGCGTCGCTGCCGGGGCCGGGCGCGCAAAGCCCGACGCGGAGCACGGCGTGGCTCCTTCGTTCGGCGGCGGCGGTGGCGGCGCTCGCGGGCATCGTGGCGATGCTCGCGCCCGGGGTCCGCGGCAACGCGAGCGAAGCGGTCGTCGACGCGACGGATCGGGCGTCGAACGCGCTCGCCTATTTCCTGGCGCTGCACATGGTCGCGATGGTGGCATACGGCGCGTTCTGCCTGCTGCGCGACAACACGCTGCCGGCGTGGGTGCGCACGCCGCTCGTCGGCGGCGGCCCGATCGTGGTGATGGCGCTCGTCCTCGGGGCGCTGCGCGACCGGTTGGGGTTCCCGGTCGTCCTCTCGGCCACGGCCGCGTGCGCGGCGCTCGCCGGGGCGGCCGTCGCGGCCCGGGTGCCGCACACGCGGGCGGCGGCGGGCGTGCTCCTGTCGTTCGCGTTCGCGTCGATCGCGAGGCTGGCGGCGTGGGAGCTCGCGGCGCGCGCGGGCGACGCGGCGAGCGTGCAGATGTTCGCGGTGAGCCGGGGGCTGGCGACCGCCGGCGTCCTCTTCGACGCGTCGGCGCAGCTCGTGGCCGTCACCTGGCTCGGCACCCGCAGCCGCGGGCCCGGGCAGCTCGGAACCGTGGCGGCCCTCGGGTGCGCGTTCGCCGTCACGCTCGGCGTCGCGCACGGCGTTCACTCGGGGGCGGCGCTCTGGCAGGCGATCGCGCACACGGCGCTGGCCGATGCGGCGGGCATCCCGCAGCCCTACGGGCTCGACGCCCTGGCGATCTTCCTGGTCCCGGCCGCGCTGCTGGTCGCGCTCGCGGTGGCCCTGCAGCCCAAGCAAGAGCCCGTGCTGCTCTCGGTCATGGCGCTGGCCCTCGTCTCGCGTGGAGCGTTCGACGCGCCGCTCCGGGCGCTGTGCGCGGTCGCCGCCGCCCAGTGGGCCGCGCTGGCCTCGCTCGACGGGCGAGCGATGTGGCGGACGTTGCTGGCGGAGAGGGCGCAGCGGCAGAACGATTAGGCACGGCGGGCGCCTGCTTCGAGAAGAGCACGGGGTTCGAGGAGTAGTCAGTCCGCCCAGAGGTCCGCGAGCTCGAGCTCGATCGCATCGAACGGCTCCGCGCGCACCACGGCGTCCCCTGTCCACGTCGCGACGCGAACCCATCGCGGGCCCTCACCCTGCTCGAGGCGCCACACCTCGAGCAGCCTGGCGAGCGGATCGAGGAGCCAGGCGTGGCTGACACCTTCGCGGGCGTAGACGTCCATCTTGGCGCCGCGGTCGAAGGCCTGCGTGCGCGGAGAGAGAACCTCGCAGACCCAGTCGGGCGCGAGCGTCACGAACGCGGCTTCCATGGGCACGCGCGGCATTCGCGCGCGGCGCCACCCTGCCACGTCGGGCACCACGATGTCCTCGGCGAGGTGCAGCTCCGGCTCGTCCAGGATGACCCATCCCCCCGGTCCGCCGCGACCGCGGTCGAAGGGCCCATCGAGCACGCCCCCGAGGCGGCTCGCGGCGCGCGCGTGAGGCAGCGCCGGCCGCGGCTGCGTGTGAAGGACGCCATCGACGACCTCGGCGACCATGTGCGCGGGCGCTGCGAGCACGTCGTCGTAGGTCGCGCGGCGCTTCGCGGCGTTCGACATCGTCTCCGCAGCGTAGCTCAGACATGGATTCTTACGCCCGGGCGCCGAGTGGCGGCTCTCTTCCCAGCCGCCGATTGCCAAAGGGGCTGACTCCCTCTAGAACACCGGGCGAGGTTCGGGTGGAGCGTACCGAGTTCGTCATCGACGTGTCGCCGCGTTCGCGCGCCCTGCCGTTCGTGCGGGATCTCCTGGCACTGACCAAGCCGCGCATCACCACGATGGTGCTCGCCACCGAGGCGGCCGGCGCGTACCTGGCCCCGGGCCACGCGCCGCGCAACGCGCACTTCGTCGCTCTCACGGGCACGGCGCTCATCGTCGGCTCGGCCAACGCGCTCAACATGTGGTGGGAGCGCGACGTCGACGCGCACATGGCCCGCACGCGCAGCCGCCCGCTGCCGGCGGGCCGCCTCTCGCCCGACGTGGCGCTCGCGTTCGGCCTCGCCCTGGCCGTCGTGTCGGTGCCGATGCTGTTCATGGTCAACGTGGCCACGGGGCTGCTCGGGCTCATCGCGCTCCTCAGCTACGTGGCCGTGTACACGCCGCTCAAGCGGCACACGTACCTGGCGCTCCTGGTCGGCGCGGTGCCGGGGGCCATCCCTCCCCTGCTCGGCTGGGCGGCGGTGACGGGCACCGTGGGTCTTGGCGGCGCGCTGCTCTTCGGTGTGCTGTTTCTCTGGCAGGTGCCGCACTTCGCGGCGATCTCGATCTTCCGGGCGCAGGACTACGCGCGCGCGGGCCTGCAGGTCGTCAGCGTGCAGCACGGCGAGCGGGCCGCGCGGCAGACGATCGCGCTCTACACGGTGCTGCTCGTCGCCACGTCGCTCCTCTTCGCGCCGTTTGGTCTCGGCGCGCCGCACTACTCGATCGTCGCGGCGGTGCTCGGGGCGGCGTTCCTCGCGCTCGCGCTGCGCGGGCTGCGTCCGGGCGCGCGCTTCGCGACGCAGCGGTGGGCCAAGCGCGTCTTCGCGTTCTCGATCGTGTACCTGCCGGCTCTCCTGGGCGCGCTGCTCATCGGACGGCGCTAGCAGCGCCACCCGCGTTCGCGCCCGATGACCGAGACGGCCGCCACCGAGCCCGCGCAGGCGCCGAGCGCGGGCGCGCGGGGCAAGCTCCTCGCGCTGGGGCTCGCGGCGCTCTTGCTCACGATCGCCCCCACGCTCGTCCGAGGCGTGCTGGCCCCGCCCCGCCCGCAGGTCTACGGGCACCTGCCGTCGTTTCATCTGGTCAACGAACAAGGGGCGCCCGTCACCGACGCCGCCCTGCTCGGGCACGTCACGGTGGTCGACTTCATCTTCACGCGGTGCCCCTCGTCGTGCCCGCGGCTCACGGCGCGGATGGGCGAGCTGCAGGATCGGCTCGCGCGATCCAAGAGCGGCGCGCGCCTCGTGTCGATCACGGTCGACCCCGAGAACGACACGCCGCCGGTGCTCGCGGCCTACGCGTCGCACGCCCACGCCGATCCGTCCCGCTGGTCGTTTCTCACGGGCGGCGCCAACGACGTCGAGAACGTGGTGGTCTCGGGCTTCAAGGTCGCCGCGTCCAAGCAAGCCCGCGGCGCCGGCGACTACGACGTCATCCACGGCGACTGGTTCGTCCTCGTCGACGCGCGCGGCGACATCCGCGGCTACTTCACGACGAGCGAGCCCAAGGATCTGGACGCCATCGTGCAGGCCATCGGGCGGGTGTGACGGCTCAGGCGCACTAGCCCGCGCGCGTCGACGCTTCGAGCACCTGCACCACTTCCATCCCGCCGACGCCCGGCAGCGGCAGCGTCTTCGCGAGCTCGCGCGGATGGTGGACCACGGTGCGCGCGAAGCCCGCGCGCGCCAGCGCGGAGGCGACCTCGGACTCGCGTGCGAAATGCATGTGCGTGCGCCCGCGCGCGAAGACGCTCAGCATCTGCCGGAACACCTTGATCGCGGCCACGTCCACCCGCCCGCTCAGGTGCAGGTCGGAGAGGTACACGTCCGCGGCGAACGGCGACGCAAACTCCGCAAGCTGGCGCCAGAGCCGCGCGACCGTCGCGCCGTCGAAGTACGAGAGCAGGCCCTCGGTGATGATCGCGATCCCCTGGCTGCGATCGAACAGGCCGCGCGTCGCCTCCGTGAGCGAGAGCGGCCCATCATCGGCGAGGATGTCGAGGGCGACGACATGGTGGGTCGGCCGCGTGAGGCCGGCCGACGCGAGACCCGATCGCTTGCGCGCGGCCATGCCGGGCAGGTCGCCCTCGACGTAGACGAGGTTCGCGCGCGCGTAGCGGCCCGCGAACCGCACGCCGCGCCCCGACATGCCACCGGCGAGCTCGAGCACCTGCCGGACACGCCCGGCCTCGATGGCCGCGGTCAGCAGGTGGTCGATGATGCGGTGCCGCTGGAGCAGCATCTCTTCGAGCGCCACGCCGCCGGTGAGCGCCCGGCCGATGCGCATGATCGGGCGCAGCGCGGTGAAGAAGGCCAGGCCCTCGCGCGTGTCGAGGGCCGGGTCGGACAGGCCGTTGCGCGACCACACGTGGCCCGTGTAGTACGCCGTCGGCGAGATACGCTCGGTGCTCACGCGAATGCTCTGGAGGCGGCGGTACCTACCGCTTGCTCTTCGCGTCGGCGGCCGCGGCCTTGATCGCGGCGACGCCGGCCGCGAGGCGCTCTTCGCTCGCCGCGTAGCTGAATCGGATGTACCCGGGTGCCCCGAAGCCGCTGCCCGGCACGGCCGCGACGTGGGCCTTGTCGAGCATCCAGTAGGCGATGTCTTCGTCGTTGGCGATCGGCTTGCCGTTCCAGTCGAGGCCGAGCAGACCGCGGCAATCGGCGAACGCGTAGAACGCGCCCTCGGGCTTGCGGCACTTGATCCCGGGCACCGACGAGAGCGCCGCGATCATCACGTTGCGGCGTTTCTCGAACTTGGCGCGGATGGCCACGAGCTCGTCGGCGGGGCCCTTGAGGGCGGCGACGGCGGCGTGCTGCGCGACGGCCGTGGGGTTGGTCGTGCTCTGGCCCTGCACCACGTCGAGCGCCTTGATGAGCGGCGCGGGCGCGATGGCCCAGCCGATCCGCCAGCCCGTCATCGCGAACGTCTTGGACACGCCGTCGACCACGACCATGCGGCCCAGCAGGTCCGGCGCGATCTTGGCCGCCGACACGAACTTGAAGCCCTCGTACACGAGCTCCGCGTAGATCTCGTCGACGATGAGCCAGCAGTCGTGCTTGCGCAGCACGTCGACGAGCGCCTTGGTGGCCGCCTCGTCGTAGGCGGCGCCGGTCGGGTTGGAGGGCGAGCAGAGGATGATCGCCTTGGTCTTCGGCGTGATGGCGCGCTCGAGCGCCTCGGGCGAGAGCTTCCACCCGTCTTCTTCGCGCGTGTCGACGAGCACCGGCGTGGCGCCCACGAGGCGCACCTGCTCGGGGTAGCTGACCCAGTACGGCTTGGGGATCACCACCTCGTCGCCCGGCTCGAAGAGAGCGAGGGCCAGGTTGAAGAGCGTGTGCTTGGCGCCCACGCTGACGCAGATGTTCTCGGGCTTGGGGAGCCAGCCGCGCATGCGCTCGGTCGCCTCGCAGATCGCCTGCTTGAGCGCGGGGATGCCGGTGACGGCCGTGTACTTGGAGCAGCCCGCGTCGATCGCGCGCTTGGCGGCGTCGAGCACGTGGGCCGGCGGGTCGAAATCGGGCTCGCCAACGCCGAACGCGAACACGTCGACACCCTTGGACTTGAGGTCCAGGGCCCGCGCGTTCATCGCAAGCGTGATGCTGGGAGCAACGGCCTTCAGGCGAGAAGCGTGAGTAGTCGGCACGGCCCGGCCAAGTAGCACGCTCTAGGCTGGCGCTCTACCGCAAGCACGCTGGCAAAACGCGGCGAAACTACCAGGAGCCGAGAAGAGAAAACCACGAGGACACGAGGGCCACCAAGTCAGAACGCCTGGGACTTTCTCGTCCTGGTGGTCCTTGTGTCCTGGTGGTTCAAACTCTCGTCTTCAGCACCCGGCTCAGGCCTTGGCGCCGCTCAGGCCTTGGCGCCGCCGTCTTCTTTCACGGCGGTGGTGCCCGCCGGAGGGAGCTGTTTTTCGGCGGTCTTCTTGTCGGCGTCGAGCTCTTCGGCCTCTTTGAGGCCCTGCTTGAAGTTTTTGATGCCTTGCCCGAGGCCTTTGCCAATGTCCGCGATCCGGCCCGCTCCGAAAAGGAGGAGCGCGACGAGCGCGATGAGCAGGATCTCCATGGGGCCAATGTTGCCCATTTGCTTTACACCTTGAACCAAGTGCTAGCAGCGCGACCTGTGAGTCGCAAGCGCGAGAACAAGGCGGCGAGCCGACCGCCCACGCCGAGCCCCATGCCCAGCGCCACGGCCAGCGCGACCGCGGAGCCTGCCAGAGGGACCGCGAAGAACACCCAGGAGTGCGACGCGAGCGCGCGCGGGCCTGATGCGCTGGCCGCCCGCTCGAGCAAGCGCATCGTGGCCAGCGCCGCGATGGGCCCCGCCCCGCCCAGCACGAGCGCGCCGAGGCGCGTCCGCGCCGATCCGGCCAGAACGAGGTAGGCAACCAGCGTGCTGAGGAGCCACCCGGCCGCCACCAGCACGAGGGCGCGGGCCGACGGGGCCAGCGTGGACGCGCGCGCCCACGGGGCCATGCCGCGGACGTCGAGCGAATGCACGTGGACCTCGAGCGGCGTCTCGCCCGGGACGAGGACGCGGGCGTCGTCGAGCTCGATCGCGCGAAAGTCGCCCGCGATGCGCGCGTCGCTCGCCGTGACGAGGACCGCGTCGAGGCCACCGGGGGCGGGTCCGACCAGGCGCGGTCCGCGGTCGGGCGCGCAGAGCCATGTCATCTCGGTGAAGGGGACGGGGTAGGTCGCGGGCGATTGCACCGCCGCGCAAGAGCTCCGCCCGCGCGAGAGCAGCTCGGTCGCCACGTGGCCCGGCGCCGTCGCGTCGTGCCCGTAGACGAAGGCCATGGCGGCCAGCGCCGCGGCGAAGAGCGCCCCGTGGGGCGCGAGGCGGGCGACGGTCCGGTGCGGCGGCTCGCCGAGCGTTTGCAGCATGCGCGCCTCGCCCACCTCGGCGAAGCGGAACGAGGCCAGCGCCCAGCCGACGGGCCAGCCGACGAGGAGAGCCGCCTCCATCGCCACGGCCGCGAGGCCACGCGCGAATGGCTCGGCCTCGCCCCAGGGGACGGAAGGATCGAGCCACCACGGGAGCACGCGCACCGCGCCCGCGAGCAGCCCCACGACGGCGATCACCGATGTGGCGACGAGCGCGGTGGTCCGCGCTTCGCGGGCGAGCCGGTCCACGCGCCCTCCTCAGTCGACCTCGAGGACGACCTTGCCGACGGCCTCGCGCGCCTCGAGGACGCGGTGGGCCTCGCGGGCCTCCCAGAGCGGGAGCACGCGGTCGACCACGGGACGAAGCCGCCCGGCGCGCACGTGCTCGAGGATGCCGAAGAGCGACGCCTTGGGGCCCATCGTCGATCCGAGGATCGCGATTTGGCGGGCGAACACGTGCCGCAGATCGATCGCGGGCTGAAAGCCCGCCGTCGCGCCGCACGTCACGATGCGCGCGCCCGTCGCCGCCGCGAGGACGCTCCTGGTCATGACGTCGCCGCCCACGTGCTCGACGATCACGTCGGCGCCGCGCTTGCCCGTGATGCGCTTCACCTCGGCCACGAAGTCCTGCGTGCTCGAGTCGATGACGTCGTCGGCGCCGAGCGCGAGCGCGCGCTGCGTCTTGGCCGCACCGCCCGCGGCCGCGATGACCTGCGCGCCGTGGAGCTTGGCGATCTGGATCGCGGCCGTGGATACGCCGCTGCCCGCCGCGTGCACGAGCACCGTTTCTCCTTGGCGCACCTGCGCCTTGTCGACCAGCATCTGCCAGGCCGTGAGGAACACGAGCGGCACCGCGGCGACGTCGGTGAACCGCATCCCCGCGGGGTACGGAAAGAGGTCGTCGTCGGGGACGACGACGTGGCGCCCGTAGCCGCCGTTCACGTGCTCGCCGCGGATGCCGTAGCGCCGGCACAGGTTGTCGCGACCCGAAAGGCACCTCTCGCAGACGCCGCACGAGACGCCGGGACCGACGACGATGGCCTGCCCCACCGCCACACCACGCGCACCCGGCCCGAGCGCCTCGACCTCGCCCACGATGTCGGCCCCGAGGCGATGCGGGTAGCTGAGCTTGAGGTGCGGCATCCCGCGCCGGACCCACAGGTCGAGGTGATTGAGCGCGACCGCCCGGACGCGGACGAGGACCTCGCGGGGTCCTGGCTCGGGCAGCTCGATGGTCTCGCGGACGAGCACCTCGGGCCCGCCGTGGGTCCGGAGGACCATCGCTTCGGTCTGCATGGTCAGGCCATCAGCTCGCGCCCGCGCGACGCGCCGTCGGCCGCGAGCACGGCGTGCGAGAGGCACAACGTGAGGAGCACGATCGCGCGGTAGACCGAGTGCACGTCGTCGACGTCGACCTCGCGCGGCTCCTCGCCCTCGGCCGAGCCACGGGCACCCGGATCGAGCGCGGCGTCGACGTGCTCGTGCACGAACGCGAGCACGTTGGGCTGCTCGATCGAGACGACGTCGTCGAGGTCGAACGGCTCGTCGCCGTGGGCGGCGCGCAGCTCTTCTTCGAGCTTGATGGCCTCTTCCGTGGCGGCGATGGCGTCGCTCGTGACCTCGCGCAGGCGGGCGTCGCCGAAGGTGCGCTCGAACGCGAGCCACACGGAGATCGAGAGAAAGTAACCGAGGGCGAGCGCCGTCTCGTCGAGAGGTTTGGCGAGGACGTCGGAGAGGACGTCGGCGAGGCGGGGCTGGGTGTTCTCGAACCGCGCGAAGGCGCCGTCGAGCTCATTGCGGGCGCGGGGCGAGTCGTCGGCGAGCTCGCTCTCGATCGTCTCGAGCGTGCGCGCGTCGACCACGGCGTAGCCGGGCACCGGACGGATCGCGGCCCCTCGAACCCACATGCCCGAAGGATAGCAGGGTTAGGGGGCGGCCCGCAGGAGCGAGCGCACCGTCCAGGCGACAGCCGCGACGACCACGACGCCCATCAGGAGAACGCCCCTGCCGAGGACGCTCGCCCCGATCGGCTCGGCGCCGAAGTCTCCGTGAAACTGCGCGTACGTCCCGCTCACCGCGAGGCGGCGGGCCGACGCCGTGAGCCCGGTCAGCGCCAGGGTCGCGGGCCCCGCCACGAGAGCCACGACCGGTGCGAAGTGACGCCTGCGCACGGGGCCCGAGGTCACGACGAAGGCGCCGATCACCGCGGCGCCGGCCAGGACCGCGAGCAGCAGATCGACCGCGCTCGGCACCTGCCGCCAGGGCACGACGTAGAGGTACGACCAGTCGCCGTGAAACGCGACGAAGTAACCGACCACCGGGACCCAGACGAACGCCGCGAACGCGGCGACGATGGCGAACGGGCGCGACAGCGCGATGGGCGCCTCGTCGATCGCGAGCTCGGGACCGGCGAGCCACGCGAACGCCGCCCCGAGGGCGAGCCCGATGAGAAGCGCGAAGAGAATCGGCACGTGGCTCAGGTGAACTTCTACCCTGCGCCCCGGCCCGGCGTGAAGCGACTCGAGGGGCGCGGTGCTATCGTCGCGCCATGGATCCGGCGCGCCTTCGCGAGCTGCTCGAGAGCGTGCAGCGGGGGTCCACGGGGATCGACGACGCGCTGACGCGCCTGAAGGACCTGCCCTACGCCGACCTCGGCTACGCCAGCGTCGACAACCATCGCGCGCTCCGCCAGGGCGCGCCCGAGGTCATCTTCGGCCAGGGCAAGACGGCGGCGCAGATCGTGGGCATCGCTCGCGAGATCGAGCGCGCCGGCAACAACGTGCTCGTCACCCGGCTCGATCCGGCCAAGGCGGCCGAGGCGCGCGCCGCGCTCCCGGGGTTGAAGTACGCCGAGGTCGCGCGCACCGCGACGCTCGAGCGCGCGCCGATCCCCGCCCTCGGCACGCGCCCCGTGGCCCTCGTCAGCGCGGGCACGAGCGACCTGCCCGTCGTCGAAGAGTGCGCCGAGACGCTGCGGATGCTGGGGATCGCCGTCGAACGCGTCACCGACGTCGGCGTCGCGGGCGTGCATCGCCTGCTGCACCGGCGCGAAGTCTTCGAGCGAACGAGCGTCGCGATCGTGGTCGCCGGCATGGAGGGAGCGCTGCCAAGCGTCGTCGGCGGCTTGGTCGCGGGCCCCGTCATCGCCGTCCCCACGTCCGTGGGCTACGGCGTGAGCCTCGGCGGCTTCACGGCGCTCGCCGGCATGCTCTCCAGCTGCGCCGCGGGCGTCCTCGTGTGCAACATCGACAACGGCTTCGGCGCCGCCTTCGCGGCCGCCCGCATCCTCCGCGCCGGCGCCTAGCCCATGGCCCACGACCACGGCCACGAGCACGGGCATGGGCACGACCACGACCGCGACCGCGACCGCGACCCCGACCCCGACCGCGACCCCGACCCCGACCCCGACCACGACCCCGACCACGACCCCCACCACGACCCCGACCCCCCCCCCCACCCCGCCCCCCACCCCCCCGGCGCCGGCCGCCCCCAGCGCCGCGACCGCCCCGCCCCCCG
>Ga0302325_10010712_pt1 | contig 19824 bp, 19 predicted proteins | sample Palsa_T0_2_FD_201948 | JGI IMG/M metagenome (GOLD analysis project Ga0302325, IMG submission 201948) | Peat permafrost microbial communities from Stordalen Mire near Abisko, Sweden - Palsa_T0_2 | ecosystem: Environmental > Terrestrial > Soil > Palsa > Peat permafrost | place: Sweden: Abisko...
ATGGCGGGGTAGAAATTCGATGGAAAATACATGCTCGGGGTAGGTTGGATTTGATATGGTGGAAGCGATCTGCCGTACTTGTAGCTGACGAGTTTTGCGGGAGAGATTGCCGATGCGAGCTGCGACGTTTGGTTTGGCAGTGGGTGTGGCCGGTGCGATGGTGCTGGGGGGCGTAGCTGGGGCGCAGAGTGCGGAGCCGGCTTGCTCGGTGGGTTATCAGCCCGTCATGTCCTACGGTTCTTTCGGTAAGACTTCTGTCGCGTATTCGGCGACGGTGAAGAGCACGTTCGAACAGAAGCTCGGAGATGGCAGCTACGTGCGCGGCTATGCGGTGACGCAGGAGGCGCGCGATGGGGCGGGGAGAACGATGTCCGAGTTCGCGCAAAACTGCCGTCGCGATGAGAAGGGAGCGCCGGAGCTCACGATGAATGTGACGGTCTTTGATCCAGTGACGAGGTCGTCGATGAACTGGCAGGTAAATAGCCCCTATGCGGAGAAGGTTGTTCACGTATTTCACCAGCCGCCACCTCCTCCTCCGCCGACAGCCGAACAACTGGCGGCGCGGAGGAAGGCGGCGCAGGCTCAAACGCAACTGAGGCCGTGCCCTGTCCCCAAGGCCGGGAATGGGGACCTCGGTACACGAATGATTGCGGGAGTGGAGGCGGAGGGGCATCGTACGACGCAAACGATTCCTGCTGGAGAGGAAGGGAACGAGCTGCCCCTGGTGATTACCAATGAGCGTTGGACCTCCAAAGAGCTGGGGTTGGTGCTGATGGGGATCTCGGATGATCCGAGGCGCGGGCGAAGTACGTATGAGGTTGAAGAGCTGACGGTTGGGGAGCCGGATGCTTCGCTGTTTGCTCCGCCGGCGGGGTACAACATCGTGGATCCTACGGTGTCGGCGGATGGGGTGGCGAAACAGTAGGTCGTCCGGCGCAGACGGCGAGAGGATTCGCCTGGCAGGTGGAGGGTTGAGGTGGACTTCGGAATGAGCAGGGGCGGTCGCGCGCTGCGCGATGCCCACCTTAGGCGCAGAGAACGCGCCGAAGATGGGGCACCCGGTTTGTGTGGCGGGTTAGGGGGTTACCGGTTTGGACCAGACGCTGTCTAAGAAGAGGTAGCGGTCGCGTTGGATGTCGGGTTTGGCTTCGGAGGGGACGTTGAGGTGCATGACTTGCCAGTCGGTGGCGGGGGTGTAGGTGGGCCAGGTGGGGAGGGTGGGGGAGTTGGGGTCGCCGTTGCGGGCGAAGTTGGTCCAGTACTTTTGGATCTGGTCGGAGAGGGTGCGGTCTTCGGGACGGATGGTGGCTTGCTGGCGGGAGTCGAGGGTGCCGAAGACGTACTCGATGTCGTCGGAGTGGAAGGCGCCGGTGCCGGCGGGATGGAACTTGTCGCCGGGGGCGGCGAGGTCGAATCGATAGCGATAGACGGGGGCCTGGCCGGTCTTGACCTGGGCTTCGAGCCAGGCCCAGGTGGAGTAGGCGATGAAGCGGTCGCTGACGAAGTCGCCGGCGGATTGGACGGCTTCCGCATCGGTAGTAGCCGGGTAGACGGCGAGGAAGTCCTGGGCGCGGGCGCCAAAGTCCTTGGTGGCTTGAGTAGTGAAGGTGGCGACGGTGGTTGGGACGGGGCTCATCGTGACCATGGAGCGGACTTCGTCGGCGTTCCAGCCGGCGAGGAGTGGGATGTGAGCTTGCTGGCCGGCGGCGTAGATTTCGGGGACGGATTGGGGGAGGAAGTAGCCGTCGACGACAGGGCCGAAGTGGGGTGGGGGCGGGGAGGTGTGGGCGCTGGCGGCTGTGATGATGTCGTCGGCTGAGAGTTTGCGGAGGTCGGCGATGGTGGAGGCGTGGAGGGCGGTCTGCGCAAAGTCGGCGTCTTCCTGCTCAGTTTTGGCGAGGGTGGGGAAGTTGAGGCTGTTGGATCGGAAGGCGCCACCGCTTTCACCGATGCCCTTGGCGAGGAGAGCTTTGGCGAGCGGCGAGGCCATCTGGGCGCTGACGGAGAAGGAGCCGGCGGACTCTCCGAAGAGGGTGATGTTGTTTGGGTCGCCACCGAAGGCGGTGATGTTGCGCGAGACCCAGGCGATGGCGGCGGCCTGGTCGAGGAGGCCGTAGTTGCCGGCGGCGTGGTGAGGAGATTCGGCTGCGAGGTCGGGGTGGGTGAAGAAGCCGAAGATGCCGAGGCGGTAGTTGAGGGTGACGATGACGACGTTGCGGTGGGCGAGGAACTGGCCGTCGTGACGGGGTTCTGAGGCAGAGCCTGCGGTGTAGCCGCCGCCGTGAATCCAGACCATGACGGGGAGGCTGCCGGGCTTGGCTTTGGTGGGTGACCAGATGTTGAGGGTGAGGCAATCTTCGCTGGGACCGGGGTCGGAGAAGGTCATGTCGGCGAAGGGGTTGGTCTGGTAGCAGTGGTGACCATAGTCGTGTGCGGCGAAGGTACCGAAGAACTTGGCGGCGGGTTGCGGGAGCTGCCAGCGAAGGTTGCCGACGGGCGGCGCGGCGTAGGGAATGCCTTTGAAGATGCGGACCTGGTGGTCGGTGGTGTACGTGCCCTCTACGCTGCCTTTGTCGGTTTTGATCTTGAGCGGGTCGGAGGCGAAGGCAGTGGCGGCGAAGAGGGTGAGGGCAAAGAGCGTGGTGAATAGAGGCCGGGGCAGACGCATGATTTCTCCAGAGAGACAAGCTACCACGGGTCCTGCGCGGACGGCGAGGGGCTTCGCGTGGTTGGGCTGGCGGCGTGGGTGGCGAGAGCGTGATGGCACGGAGTCGGTTTTCTTTACAATGAAGGTATGGACGAATCAGGGACAACGAAGGCCGCAGTGGCGGCAGAGGGAATCGGCGCGGAGAAGAACGAGCCGCAACGGTATAACCCGGCGGAGATTGAGCCGCGCTGGCAGGCGAAGTGGGATGCGCAGCCGGATCTTTATGCTGCGGAGCCGCACACCAGCGGGAAGCCGAAGTTTTATTGCCTGGAGATGCTGCCGTATCCGAGTGGGCAGCTGCACATGGGGCATGTGCGCAACTACGCGATTGGCGATGCGCTGGCACGGTTTATGCGGATGCGCGGATACAATGTGCTGCACCCGATGGGGTGGGATGCGTTTGGATTGCCGGCGGAGAATGCGGCGCTGAAGAACGACACGCCTCCGCGCGAGTGGACGCTGAAGAATATTGCGCAGATGAAGGTGCAGATGCGGCGGATCGGCTACAGCTATGACTGGGCCGGGACGGAGATTGCTACGTGTCTGCCGGACTACTATCGCTGGAACCAGTGGTTCTTCTTGAAGATGGTCGAGCGGGGGCTGGCGTATCGGCGATCGAGCAAGGTGAACTGGTGTCCGCAATGCGCGACTGTGCTGGCGAATGAGCAGGTGATTGGCGGATGTTGCTGGCGGCATGAAGACCAGATTGTGGAGCAGCGCGAGCTGGAGCAGTGGTTTCTGCGGATCACGAAGTATGCGGATGAGCTGCTCGATGGGTTGGATGTAATGCCGGGCTGGCCTGACAAGGTGCGCACGATGCAGCGCAACTGGATTGGGCGGAGCGAGGGGGCGGAGGTAGAGTTCCAAGTGACGGCGATGGCGAACACGCCGGCAATCAAGGTGTTTACTACGCGGGTGGATACGATTTTTGGAGCTACGTCGATCCAGTTGGCTCCTGAGCACGCGTTGGTGAAGGAGTGGGTGAAGACGGATGCGCGGTTGGCGTCTGCTGTAGACGCGATGATTGCTGAGCAGAAGGCTGCGCGCGAGACTGGCGATATCGGCAACATCGAAAAGCATGGCGTCGCTACGGGGAAGACGGCGGTGAATCCGTTCAACGGAGAGACGCTGCCGATTTGGGTAGCGAATTATATTTTGGCCGACTATGGCACGGGCGCGATTATGAGCGTGCCTGCGCATGATGAGCGGGATTTCGAGTTTGCGACGAAGTATGGGTTGGCGGTGAAGCGGGTGGTGGCTCCGAATGTGGATACGGATGAGCTGGCCCTGCCGTATGGCGAGGAAGATGATGCGGTGCTGATCGATTCTGGTGAGTGGACCGGAGAGGCCGTGCTTGAGGCGCAGGAGAAGATGGCGCGGTTTGCCGAGGAGAATGGGTTCGGGAAAAAGACGACGACGTATCGGCTGAAGGATTGGGGCGTGAGCCGGCAGAGGTATTGGGGCACGCCGATTCCGATGGTGTATTGCACGAATGGGCATGCGGGTATTAAGCCGGGTGGAGTGGTTGCGTTGCCCGAGAGTGCGCTGCCGGTGTTGTTGCCCGAGCAGATCGAGATTACGCAGGAGGGCGGATCGCCGCTGGGGAAGGTGCCGGAGTTTGTGAATACGACGTGCCCGGTGTGCGGTGGACCGGCGCGGCGTGAGACCGACACGATGGACACGTTTGTTGACTCGAGTTGGTACTTCTACCGGTACACGGATGCGCGGAATTCTGCGGCGCCGTTTGACTCGGAGAAGGCGAACTACTGGTTTCCGATTGATCAATATATTGGCGGCGTCGAGCACGCGATTTTGCATTTGATTTATTCGCGGTTCTGGACGAAGGTGATGCGCGACCTGGGGATGATTGCGAATTCGGAGCCTGCGGAACGGCTGTTTACGCAGGGAATGGTGATCAAGGACGGCGCGAAGATGTCGAAGTCCAAGGGCAATGTGGTGAGCCCGGACTTGATGATTGAGAAGTATGGCGCGGACGCGACGCGAATGTATGCCTTGTTTGCGGCGCCGCCCGATCGTGACCTGGAGTGGCAGGAAGAAGGCGTTGCGGGGATCAGCCGGTTCCTGGCGAGGGTGTACCGCCTGATTGGGAAGTACGTGCCGACCGTGCGGTACGTCGAGAAGGGCGTGCATGGGGATGAGATCGCGCCGGAGCAGTTTGCGGGGCAGACGGTCGCTGGCGCTGCGCTGCTGCGGACGCTGCACCAGACGATTGCGAAGATCACCGAGGACTTCAACGGGCGCTGGCACTTCAATACGTGTATTGCGGCGATCATGATTTTGGTGAACGAGATTTATGCGGCGGAAGCGCCGATGGACGCGGGTGAGGTGTCTGCGGCGACGATTGCGGAGCTGCTGCGCACGCTGACGCTGCTGCTGGTGCCGTTTGCGCCGTTCCTGGCTGCGGAGTTGTGGAAGGATCTGGGCGAGACGTCGGATGTGTTTCTGCAGCCGTGGCCGGTGGCAGATGCGGAGTTGGCGCGGGAGAGCGAGATTGAGATTCCGGTGCAGGTGAATGGGAAGTTGGCGAACGTGATCAAACTGGCGGCGGATGCGGATGAGGCGGCGATCATGGCTGCTTCTCTGGCGGACGAGAAGGTTGCGGCGCGGATCGCGGGGAAGACGATTGTGAAGCACCTTGTGATTAGTAAGCCATCGGGCAAGTTGGTGAACCTGGTGGTGAAGTAGGTGGCGGCGAGTGCCGGCGCAAAGATTCGCGGGACGGAATCTTTTGTCGGCGTGATGGGTGCGGTGTGGGGGCGACCTTCGCTTGCGGGGCTGGAGATTGCTTGGCGCTGGCTGGTGGGAGTTGTCGTGTTGTATGTCGCTGCCGTCGCGTTGGGTAGCTACGGTATCGGCGTGAAGGTGGACCTAGCGGGGTTACAGAATTTGTCGGCGTTCCAGCCTGTCGCTGCGATCCAGAGTCTTCGTGCGCTTGCTGATTCAATTTTGATCTATACCGTGCCGTTGCTTCGTTGGATGATTCCGTCGGTAATCGTGCTTTGGCTGGTTGTCGCGGCGCTGGGACGGACGGTTGTGTTGCGTCGGCTGGATGGCGGGCTGAAGGCTCGGCGTTTTGCGGTACTGGTGCTGGGGACGCTTCGTGCGGGATTGCTGGCGGTGGTTTGGGGGATCTGGTTTTACGGGGTTCGGCTGGCTGTGTGGATTAGTATTACCGGGCCGGCGTCGCGGCAGGCTGAGCCGAGCATTGTGCTTCTTTGCGCGATGCTGATTGTGGGGACGCTGGGGCTTTATGTTCTGTGGGGTGCTGTTAGCTGGCCGTTTTATTTGGCACCGCTGCTGGCGATGCAGCTTGGGTTGGGGCCGGGGGGTGCGTTGAAGGCGGCGTTTCGGAGTGGGGCGGTGCGCGGCAAGCTGATTGAGATCAACATGGTGATGAACATCGTGCGGATTGCGTTGATTGTTCTGGCGATGGTGTTCTCGGCTTCGCCGCTGCCGTTTTCGAGTGTGGAGACGCAGACGTTTTTGAACTGCTGGTGGGGTGGGGTGGGGCTGGTCTACCTGGGGATGTCGGATTATTTTCACGTGGTGCGGTCGGCGGCGTATCTGTCGCTGTGGCGGGCGTACGATTTTTCGGAATCCGGACGCTCGCGGGAGGCGTAAAGGGCATCGTATCTAGACAGAGCTGCTTTCGCTCTGGAGGATTGCCATGTCGTTCGCACTTTACGGTATTGGGACAGTGATCCTGATTATTGGCGTGCTGTATATCTGCCACCTGGTGCATCTACCGCAGCACTGGACGATCGCGCTGGCGATTGTGTTGTTCGGAGCGGGGATGATGGGTGCGGTCAGCTCTACGCGGCAACGGGATAAGAGCGAGTAAACCGCCCACAGGCTGGCGATTTACACTGAATACGTGGACACTCTTGGCACGTCAACTCCCGCTACGCCGGTCGCCCCGGTCTCATCGACAACTCATTCTACGGTCTCGTCAACTATCGTTATTTTGGATTTCGGCTCGCAGTATACGCAGCTGATTGCGCGGCGTATTCGTGAGTTTAACGTGTTCTCGGTGGTGTTGCCGTGCACGACCGCGCTGGAGAAGATCCTCGCGCTTGAGCCGAAGGGGATTGTGCTGTCGGGCGGACCGTCGAGTGTGTATGACGACGCGGCGCCCAAGGCCGATAAGGCGGTTTTAGATACGGGGCTTCCGATACTTGGAATTTGTTATGGGCTGCAGTTTATGACGCACCACCTGGGTGGGCGGGTGGTGCCGGCCGATGCTCGTGAGTATGGGCATGCCGAGGTAAACGTGGTGGATGAAACGCCGCTGTTTGCGGGGCTGCCGGCAACGATGTCGGTGTGGATGTCGCATGGCGATCATGCGGAGACGCTGGCGCCGGGATTTCGGGTGACGGCGCGGACGTCGAATGCGATTGCGGGCATTGCGGATGAGGCTCGGAAGATGTGGGCGGTGCAGTTTCATCCGGAGGTCGCGCATACGAAGCAGGGGATGGAGCTATTGAGAAATTTCGCCGTTGATATTTGTGGGGCGACGCAGGATTGGACGCCGGAACATTTTATTGCTTCGACGGTGGCGAAGATTCGTGAACAGGTGGGGCCGGCGGGGCACGCGATCTGTGGGCTGAGTGGGGGCGTGGACTCGAGCGTGGCGGCTGTGCTGGTGGCGCGCGCGATTGGGGAGCGGCTGACGTGCATCTTTGTGAACAATGGGGTGCTGCGCAAGGATGAGTTTGAGAAGGTGCAGAAGACGATGCGCGAGGAGTTGCACCTGAACGTTGTCGCGGTGGATGCGTCGGAAAGATTCTTGAGTAAGCTTGCGGGCGTGACGGATCCGGAGAAAAAGCGGAAGGCGATTGGCAACGAATTTATTGCAGTGTTCGATGATGAGGCGAAGAAGATTTTTGAGGCGGAGAAGTCTGCGGGGGAAGAAGTAGCGTGGCTGGTGCAGGGGACCCTGTATCCAGATGTGATTGAATCGGCCAGTGTTCATGGGCCTTCGCACGTGATCAAGAGTCACCACAATGTGGGCGGACTGCCGGAAGACATGAAGCTGAAGTTGATTGAGCCGCTGCGGGATTTGTTCAAGGATGAGGTACGGAGGATTGGACGCGATCTGCAGATGCCGGAAGAGATTCTGGAGCGGCAGCCGTTTCCAGGACCGGGGTTGGCGGTGAGGATCCTGGGTGAGGTGACGCCGGAACGGGTTGCGATTCTGCAGGAGGCCGATGCGATTTGTACGGCGGAGATCAAGAAGGCGGGACTTTATCGCAAAGTATGGCAGAGCTTTGCGGTGCTGCTGCCGATTAAGACGGTGGGCGTGATGGGCGATCAGAGGACGTATGCGTACACGTGTGCGATTCGTGCGGTGGAGAGCGAGGATGGGATGACGGCGGATTGGGCGGCACTGCCGTACGAGGTGCTGCGCGCGATTTCGAGTCGGATTGTGAGCGAGGTGCGCGGGATCAATCGCGTGGTGTATGACATTACGTCGAAGCCACCCGGCACGATTGAGTGGGAGTGAGTCGTCCTACGCGGACGGCGAGAGGCTTCGCGGTCCTGCGCGGACGGCGAGAGTTAGGAGCGGTGGGATGCGCGTGATCATGCGGGCGCTGGTGTTGGTGGCGGTGTTTGCGGGTGTGGGGTGGTTGACCGCGCGCGCTGTGATGACTCATGTGGAGAGTAAGGGTGCGATGCAGCCGGAGGTAAGGCTGTCGGGGGCGATGGCGGGGTTGTTCGCGGGGGGCGCGACTACGCTGGTGGTGGGGATTGCGATGGCGTGGTCGCGAAAGAGCTAGGCTGCGCCGAGTGCGAGCGATGCGGTGAGAGCTTCCGGTGTGAGGTCTTCGAGGTGCAGGGTTTTGCTGCGACTGGTGGCACCGGTGACCAGCGTGATGTGAGCGCGGGGAATGCTGAGGTGGTTGGCGAGGAAGGCGATGAGTGCGGCGTTGGCGCGGCCGTCCGCTGGTGGGGTGGTGAGGGAGATTTTGAGCGCGCCATCGTGGATGCCGGTGATGGCGTTGCGGCGGGCGCCGGGGTGAACGCGGACGGCGAGGGTGCAGCCGTTGGTGGTGGCGCGGAGCTTGAGGCTCATGCGTAAGTGCGCTTGCCGAAGATGGCGGTGCCGATGCGGACGGTGGTGGAGCCCTCTTCGATGGCGACGGCGAAGTCGTTGGACATGCCCATGGATAGCTCGGTGAGGGTGGGGCAGAGGGTGAGGTGGTCGTCGCGCAGACGGCGGAGGTGTTGGAAGGTTGGGCGCGCGGTTTCGGGGTTCAGGTCGAAGGGGGGAACGGTCATGAGGCCACGTGGCTGAAGGTGGGTGAGTGGTTGTAGGGCGCGGAGGAGGGTGTGGAGATCGTCGGGGGCGAGGCCGTGCTTGGTGTCTTCGGGCGAGAGTTTGACTTCGATGAGGATGCGGAGAGTTTTGTTGAGGGCGAGCGCGGCGGCGTTGAGGCGCTCGGCTGTTTTGAAGTTGTCGAGGGTGTCGATGGCGTTGAAGATTTCGGCGGCTTTGGCGGTCTTGTTGTTTTGCAGCGGGCCGATGAGATGGACGTCCTGCGCGGACGGCGAGGGGCTTTGCGTGGTGTCCGACGAGGTGCCTGAGAAAGGAAAAAGGTCGGTGAGTTCGGCGCGTTTGGATTGCCATTCCTGCACGCGATTTTCGCCGAAGAGGTGCTGGCCGGCTTCGTAGGCTTCGCGGACGGATTCGGCAGGATGCATTTTGCTGACGGCCATGAGGGTAACTGAGCCGGGATCGCGGTGAGCGCGGGCGCAGGCGTCGGCGATTTCGTTTTTTATTCGTTCGAGGTTGGAAGCGATGGACATGGTTAGTCAATAGTGTACGAGGGGTGAAGAGTTTGCTTGATATTGAAGGCACTAGGTTTAGCGTTTGCGCGTGGCGCGAGCGGCGTATGCAGGCAATCACGGAACGAAAAAAGTAATCCTCCGGCAAGAATCCCTCGTCCAAGGGAGTACGGTGTTAAGACTGCCGATTTATCAGACGGCCTGAGGGTACGGCGAAGACGCTTGTTCGGTAGCTGATTGCTGTTCCTGGCCGCTGACTTACAGGAGTCCATATGTCAGAATTTATCGAATTCTCAGAGAGCCTGCGCGGCCGGTCTGGATCGTGCCTCTCTCGTGTTGCGCGTGGCTTGGCGATAGCGGCGGTAGTTGGCGCTGGCGCTGGGATGATGAGCGCTCAGAGTAACTTTATGACTGCGAGCGCGAGTGAGTCGGCTCCGGCCTACTCGTCGAGTGCGGCTGAGTCGACGGAGGCGTTGGTGGTTGCGCCGCTGCCGGACTTCAGCAAGATGATTGTGGGAGCGGGCGGAGGCCACGCGCAGTCGAATGGGCGCCCGGGATATCGACCGAACGGAACGAACGAGGATGATTCCTTCAAGTGGACGGCGTATGGCGGAGCGGGGTTGACGGTGCCGGTGGCCAACACGTCGGATTACCTGACGCCGAACTTCAGTATCCAGGTGGGTGTGGGGCCGCGCTTCAGCAGGCACCTTTCGCTGCCGGTGGAATTTGATTGGGATCAATTTGGGTTCACCAAGGGTGCGCTGGATAATCAGATCGCGATCTACGATTACCTGTTCTCCGATTACTCGGTGAAGTATCTGCTGGATGGAAACAGCCACATCTGGTCGTTTTCGCTGGAGCCGACATGGACATTTCATTCGGACGGTATGTTTGTGCCCTACGTGAAGGCAGGCGTGGGTTTTTATCACAAGACAGCAAACTTCACGCTGCCGACGAGGCAGTTTGTCTGCTACTACTATTGCGGAATTTATTATGGGACCTACAACTTCGACTTCTACACGTCGAATGCTCCGGGATTTGACGTAGGTGCCGGGGGCACGTTTAAGTTTTCGGACGACACGCATGCTCGGTTGTACGTGGAAGCGCGGTATGTGTTCATCGCAAACTCTGCGCGGAGTGGCATCGTGAATACGCCGGAAAGCCTGGCTACTGTGACGGACACGACGACGAATTTCTATCCTGCGAACAGCAACCACACGTTTTATTTCCCGATAACGTTTGGTATACGGTTCTGAGAAGAGAAGAACGGAGAACATGAAAGGCCCGCAATGGCGGGCCTTTTCTTTGTGCGGCTAGATGCCGACGGGGTAGGGCTTCTCGTGGATCTCGTCGCCCTGGGAACCCTTGCGTTCGAAGAGGCCCTGGAAGATGCTGAGCAGGCCGGTGTACCAGTAGCCGAGGACGAAGAGGAATAGGAAGGGGACGGTGAAGTAGTTTTCGGTGGAGACGGCATAGTAGATGGTGGCGGCGAAGTAGCAGCCGAAGAGCAACTCGATCCAGGGAATGATGCCGAGGCGCTTGCGATATTTTTTTGCCTGCGACTTTTCGCCCTTCTGGAGTACGCGGTATTTGGGTGTGCGGGCGAAGGCGCTCTTGATGCCGAAGAGGGCCTCGAGAACGGCCTTGGTATTGGTGAGAGTAAGGCCGACGCCGAGCGACATGAGGAACGGGATATAGAGGAAGGTCTTGTACCAGGTACGTGGATAGAGTTCTTTCTGGCTTACGAGGTAGAAGGTGGAGACGCTCATGGTAGAGGCCATGAAGAGCGGGAAATCGATGAGGAACATCTGGAGCGGGCCTTGCCAGGAGCGGATGATCATCGCGGGCATCAGCAGGACCGAAAGGATGATCATGAGCGGGTAACTGATGTTGGCGGTGAGGTGATACCAGGCTTCGAGCTTCTGGTGGCGCGAGATGTCGGAGCGGAGGATGTTGGGGAGGGTCTTTTTGCCGACCTGGATGAGGCCCTTGGCCCAGCGTGCCTGCTGGGTCTTGAAGGCGGTCATTTCGATGGGGAGTTCAGCGGGGCATTCGACGTCTTGCAGGTACTTGAACTTCCAGCCCTTGAGTTGCGCGCGGTAACTGAGGTCGGTGTCTTCGGTGAGGGTGTCGTGCTGCCAGCCGCCGGCTTCGTCGATGGCCTGGCGACGCCACATGCCGGCGGTGCCGTTGAAGTTGAAGAAGACGCCGGCGCGGGAGCGGCCACCGTGCTCGAGGACGAAGTGTCCGTCGAGGAGGATGGCTTCTACCTGGGTGAGGAAACTGTAGTTGCGATTGAGGTGCGTCCAGCGGGTTTGGACCATGCCGACGCCGGGCTCGGCGAAGTGGTGGACGACGCTGCGGAGCCAGGTGGGAGGCGGGACGAAGTCGGCATCGAAGATGGCGACGAGCTCGCCCTTGGCGGTGCGAAGGCCCTCTTCGAGGGCGCCGGCTTTGTAGCCGTGGCGGTTGGTGCGGTGGAGGTAGTAGACGGGCTGGGGATCGAGGCCTTGCGTACCAGCGGCGAATCGGGCGACCATGGCCGATGCTACGCCGACTGTTTCGTCGGTGGAGTCGTCCAGGAGCTGAATCTCGAAGCGGTCGCGTGGATAGTCGAGGCGGCAGCAGGCGTCGAGGAGGCGATCGATGACGAACTGCTCGTTGTAGATGGGGAGCTGGATGGTGACGAAGGGGAGGTCTTCTTCGGTGAAGCTGAAGGGAGGGAGTTGGGAGTGCGCCTCGTTGCGCTTGTTTCGGTAGTAGAGCCAGACGAGCTGGTAGCGATGAATGCCGTAGAAGGCGAGGATGATCATCACCAGGAAGTAGGGGATGAGCAGGCTGATGTCGAAGGCGTTCCAGCGATAGACGTTGCGGAAGGTGTGGTCAGCGTAGTGCGTCTTCCAATAGTGCCCTAGACCGTGCGAGGTGAGGAGCATGGCGAGCGCATTGACTTGGCTGAGCAGGGGTATCTCCGGTTCGAGAAGATGTAAGGCTTGATTTTACGCGATGTGCGTTTGTTGGTTGAGATAGTTTGCGGTCGAGCCGTTGTCGTGGTGGCGCGGAGAATGCGCTGGCACGCGCGGCGATAGGAAGTGTTCGATCGGCGCGGCTGGCGAGTTAGTTGAGGAACATGGTGCGGTAGAGGGTGTCGCGCTGGACGGGCCTGAAGCCGGCTTCGCGGATGATGCGGCGAAGTTCTTCTTCGGTGGCGCCGCCGGGTTTACTAGCGTGCTCTTCGAGGAGGACGGAGCCGACGTCGTTGCCGCCGAAGCGGAGACCCATCTGCAGGACCTTGAGGCCCTGGGTGCGCCACGAGCCCTGGAGGTTCTCGATGTTGTCGAGGTAGAGGCGGCTGACGGCGAGGGTGGTGAGGTACTCGACTGCAGTGGGCTCGGCGACAGCAGAAGGGATGACTGCAACGCCGGGCTGCGCGGCTAGCGGTGTGAAGGCGGTAAAGCCACCGGTTTCTTCCTGGAGGGCGCGGAGGATTTCGAGATGGTCGATACGATCGGCCATGGTTTCGCCGACGCCGAAGATCATGGTGGCCTTGGTGCGGAGGCCTAACTGATGGGCCGTGCGATGAACGTTGATCCACTCCGCTGTGGTGCACTTGTCGGGCGCGGCGCGTTTGCGAATTTCGTCGTTGAAGATGACGGCGCTGCCTGCGATGGAGTCGAGGCCTGCGTCGTGGAGGCGGGCGATGGTATCGCGCAGGGAAAGCTGCGATGCGGAGGCGAGCGCGAGGATCTGGGTGGCGCAGAGGCCGTGCAGCTGGATTCCGGGAAAGCGTTGCTTGATGCCGGTGAGGAGCGACTCGTAGCGATCGAGCGGGACGTTGGGCTGGGCGCCGGAAGGGAGGAGGATGCCGGTGGCTCCCATGTCTACGGTTTCACGAACGCGATCATAGAAAGTATTGGGGTCGGGGTCCGCGCAGTCGAGGAGACGGTCGACGGTGTAGGTGACGACGCCTTCGGGGTGGAGAGTGCGGCGGAGCGCGTCGGCTTCCATGCCGATGCCGATGAGGTCGTCGGAGGCGAAGCAGTCGAGGGCTTGTTGGCGAGTGATACCCATGAAGAGATTTTACGCTTTGGTATGCGCGGGGCGGCCGCGCGCGGGCTCGGGTGCGGCCTTCGGTGCGGGATCCGGGGAGAGGCGCGCTGAAGAGCGGTGGAGGGCGCTGTCGATAGCGCGGATGAGGGTGGGGGAGGCGTTGAGACTGTCGGCGCGCCAGAGTTGCAGGCCGAGGTCGGCGGCCTGGCGCTTGAAGTCGATGTCGATGTCGTAGAGGATCTCGACGTGATCACAGAGGAAGCCGACGGGTTGGAGGACGACGGCAACGTGGCCGGCGTCGGCGAGCGCCTTGAGGGTGTCGGGAACGGTAGGGCCGATCCAGGGGGCGCCGGCAACGCCCTGGGATTGGAAGGCGAAGAACCAGTCGTCTTCGGTGAGGCCGACGGGGCGAAGGGCTGCGGCGATGGCGATGGCGGTCTGCTTGCACTCGACGGGATAGGGGTCGGGGTTTTGCGAAGTGCCGTAGTGCTGGAGGCCGTCGGCGGGAATGGGCGCGCCGGGTTTGGGCTCAGGGGCGGGGACGCTGGACATGATGGTGCGGCAGGGAACGGCGTGCGCGGTGAAGAGAATGGGGACGCGCGTGCCGGTGACGGCGCAGGCTTCTGCCCAGGCCGGCCACATGCGCTCGGCAAAGGCCTGGGCGAGGAGTGGTTCGTCTGCCCAGCCGGCGATGAAGTCTACGGAGAAGCTGTCGCCGACGGCTGCCATGAGAGCGCGGCGGTAGAGGCCGGTGGAGGTGCGGGAGTTCTGCGGCGCGAGGCAGAGGACGCGCGCGTGCTGCACGCCGTCCGCGCGCATTTGTGCGACGACGTCGGCGATGTAGGGATGCCAGTTGCGCATGCCGACGTAGACTGGCTGGCCTAGCAGATCGCCGAGCATGCGGCCTTGCAAGAGAGTCCAGTGGGTGAGCGGGGGACCTTCGGGAAGGCGATCTTCGCCGAGGCCGGGCTTGGTTTCTGTGAGGCCGATTTCGGCGTAGCGGTGCTGCAATTCTTCAACCACTTGCCTGGGCATGGGGCGGCCGCCGGTAACCTTCTGCAGATACTCGGGCATCTCACTGAGCTTGTCGGGAGTGCCGTGGGCGAGCAGGAGAATTGCGGTGCGCTGGCTGGTGGATTCAGCACTCATTTACTGGCGGGCCTCGCTGTGAGATTGGATGCGTTGGCGACGCCAGAAGGGGTGGAGAACTGTTTGACCCACTCAACGACCTGGATGACGTTGTCGACGGGGGTTCCGGGAACGATGCCGTGGCCGAGGTTGAAGATGTGTCCGGGGCGGCCGGCGGCCAGGGTGAGGATTTCGCGGACGCGGGACTCGAGGACCTCGAGGGGGGCGAAGAGGGTGATGGGGTCGAGGTTGCCTTGGACGGCGGTACCGTAGCCGACGGCGTGCCAGCCTTCGTCGAGGGGTATGCGCCAGTCGAGGCCGAGGACGTCGGCCCCGGTTTCGGTCATGGCGGGAAGCATGGAGGCGGTGTCGACTCCAAAGTAGATGACGGGGACGCCGAGGGCTTTGACGCGCTGCACGAGCTCAGTGGTGGGGGCGAGGCAGTACTGGCGGTAGTCGGTGACGGAGAGCGCGCCGGCCCAGGAGTCGAAGATCTGGATGCAGTCGGCGCCGGCTTCAACTTGTTGCTGTGCGTAGGCGACGAGGATGGTGTTGAGCTTCTCCATCAGGAGAGGCCACGCGCCGTCGTTGGCGTACATCATCTTCTTGGCTTCGACGTAGTTGCGCGAGCTGCCACCTTCGATCATGTAGCTGGCGAGGGTGAAGGGTGCGCCGCAGAAGCCGATGATGCCAAGGCGGTCACCGTCGGAGCGGGGAGTGGAGAAGTGGGCGGCGACTTTTTCGATGGCCCTGGCGACGTAGCTGAGGTCTTCGACGCGATCGGTGCGGAGGGCCTGGATGTGCTCGAGGGAGCGGATGGGGGTGTGGACTTGCGGGCCTTCGCCGGCTACGAATTCGAAGTCGAGGCCCATAGGGGTGAGGGGGAGGAGGAGGTCGGCGAAGATGATGGCGGCGTCGACGTCGAGGCGTTCGGCGGCGGTGATGGTGACTTCGGCGGCGATGTCAGGGGTGCGGCAGATGTCGAGCAGGGAGTGGTGCTTGCGCACGGCCATGTACTCGGGCATATAGCGACCGGCCTGACGGAGAAACCAGACGGGCGTGCGGTCCACGGGTTGACGGAGACAGGCGCGAACGAAGCGGCTGCTGCCCTCGGGATGCAGGCTGGTGCCGGTCGATTTTGTGTAAATTTCTGACTCGATCAAGGTGGATCAAACTCCCATCTTCCAGCCTAGCATCTGGCGCTGCTCGGACGGAGTGATGCCGGGCGATTGGCGGGCGGTTTCATTGGATGTGATGCAGCAAATGGGCCTCACAGGCAGGCGATCGGTGGCGCGGGATGCCTGGCCTGCAGACTGACGGTAGACTGTTAAGGAGACATCGCACTGTGTCTGTGATCACTGGCCGGTTCCGCGGATTGTGTTCGACACGCTGGGCTCGGCGGCATGGTTGCGAATCGCTTGGTTTGAAATCGCAGAGAGAAGAAGAGACCCCGAACTATATGCCGAATTACCTTGAACTGCCGGTGGGTGAGAGTGCCCCCGAGCTGGTGAATGCCGTCATTGAGATTCCGCTGGATGGCATCAATAAGTATGAGTACGACAAAAAACTGCACGTCTTTCGCCTGGATCGCAACTTGTTTTCGCCGGTGCACTATCCCGGGGACTATGGCTTTATTCCGAGCACGTACGCGGAGGATGGCGATCCGCTGGATGTGCTGGTGCTGGTGGACTCTCCGAGCTTTACGGGATGCGTGTTGCAGGTGCGGCCTATCGGTGTGCTGGATATGATCGACCAGGGGCAGCCTGACCAGAAGATTCTTGCCGTGGGCGAGGGCAATCCCCGGTATACGGACGTGGCCAACTACTCGCAGATCTATCCGCATATTTTGCGGGAGATCAAGCACTTCTTTTCCATCTACAAGGACCTTGAAGGGAAGCGGGTCGAAGTGCGGGGATGGGGCGACGCCGCCTCCGCGCGCGCGTTGATTACCAAGTCGATGGCAGCGTTCGAGGAGAGAAAAGCCAAGGCTGAGGACAAGAAGGTCAAAGCTTAACGAAAGATTTTGATTTGGTGGCGGCTCGTGGATTGTGGCGAAAGCTGCAGGCGCGAGCCGCCTTTGTATTAGGCCTGAGTGCGGCGGCGGACTAGTTCGGTGACGCCGTAGACTGCGGCTCCGGCGATGCCTACCGTGGCGGCGAACAATAAAGCGTTCAAGCCTAGAACCTGCTGGTTGCGGGCGGCCCAGAGGGCGAAGGCGATGAGCAGGGTGGGGCCGATGCCGAGGGCGATGGCTCCGGGCATGCCTCCGGGAACGCGGAAGGGGCGATGAAGATTTGGCTCTCGGCGGCGCAGCACCACGAGCGCGATGAATTCCAGAATGAGCGACGCGCCGTAGAGCACGAGGTCGATGGAGATGAGGCGCTCGAAGGTGAAGCTCAACGCTAGACCCCAGATTGCCGCGCAGGCCAGCACGCTTACCCAAGGGACGCCGAGTTTGGTGCGGCGCAAAAGAATTTGCGGCGCTTGGCCGTCTTCCGCCATCGCAAACGGCACGCGGGTAATGCTCATCATGAGCGGGTTGAACATGCCGACGCCGTTGATCATGCCGCCGGCAACGACCGCGAGCGCGAGGAGCGGACCTGCGAGAATGCGGGCGGCGTCCGTCCACGCACCGGTAGAGAATTGGCCGGGCGCGAGGCCGGCGAGGGCAACGGCAAGGAGCGGGAGGATGTAGGTGAAGGCGACCAGCGCGGTGGCGCCAAGCATGGCGCGAGGATAGTTATGCTGTGGGTCCTCGACTTCCTGAGCGACTGTGCTGGCGTTGTCCCAGCCCATGTAATTCCACATGGTGACGGAGATGGCGCCGGCGAGGTCGGGGGCTCCAACGGATTGGAGAAGGGCGCCGGTTCCGTGGCCGTGCCACGTCCAAAGGCCGGCGGTGATGAGGATGACGAAGGGTGCGAGCAGGACGCAGAAGAGGGCGACCGCCGATTGTCCGACGGCTTTGGCGCCGCTGAGATTCCACAGCATGCATCCGAGCACGACGGCGAGTTTCCAGAAGATGCCGAGATTGCCGGCGGTCCAGGCGGGGGCAATGCGGCCAAGGTAGAGGACGAAGATGGTGGGATAGATGGCCATGTCGAAGATGCTTGCGGAGAGCGAGAGCCAGGCTTCCTGAAAACCCCAGAAGCGGCCGAGCGCGCGGCGCACCCAGACGTAGAAGCCACCTTCGGCTGGGATGGAGCTGGCGAGCTCGCCGACCATGAGCGAGGTGGGCAGGCTCCAGATGAGGGGAATGATCGCGAGAAGGAGGAGTGCGCGCGCGTAGCCTGCTTTACCGATGATGTCTTCGAGGCCATAGGGTCCGCCGGCGACCATGAAGTACGTGGCGGCGAGCAGCGGGATGAGACGCATCTTGCTGCGGGCAGGAAAGCTGCGATGCAGAGGCCGCGTGGCGGACGGGTGTGTCGCGAGGTTGATGGCGGCATTCTCCGAGAGTGGGCGTGGGGCGATGCTCCTTGCAATGTAACGTAAATGGGCGCGGGTGCGCGGGCGGTTCGCCGCGGCGTAGGGTGACAGGCTATAATCAGGGTCTACCCCGCAGGAGAGTTGGCCGAGTGGCTGAAGGCGGCGGTTTGCTAAACCGTTATAGGACCAAAAGTTCTATCGGGGGTTCGAATCCCCCACTCTCCGCCAGCTAGATCTCGTCTCCGATTTTGAGCCCGAGAATAATGAAAATAGCCCGCGAAAGCGAGCTATTTTTGCCTTAAAGTTCGCCGCGGAGAGGGCTTTTTGATGCCTCGAAGGCGCGCTCAAGCTCAAGGAGATCTCCTACATCCACGCCGAAGGCTACCCAGCGGGCGAGATGAAGCACGGCCCCAACGCCCTCATCGACGAAACCCTCCCCGTAGTCTGCATCGCCACGCAAGACCCCAACGACCCCAGCTCGGTCCTCAAGTACGAAAAGACCCTCAGCAACATCCAGGAAGTCACCGCCCGCAGCGGCCGCGTCATCGCCATCGCGATCGAAGGCGACACCCACATCAGCCAGCTAGTCGAGCACGTAATCCACATCCCCCAAACCCACGAGCTCCTACTCCCCATCCTCGAAGTAGTCCCCCTCCAACTCCTCGCCTACCACATAGCCGTAAGAAGAGGCTGCGACGTAGACCAACCCAGAAACCTCGCCAAGTCCGTCACCGTGGAGTAGTCAATGAGCATTACAAACGGCATAAGTCCGCTGGCCCTCGATGCGCTTGAGGTCGAACTAAAGAAGGCTCGTGAAGTAATGAGCCAAATAGAATCCGAGATTTTTGGAAACGGCTCTTTCGGCAGTTACGACGATCCCGGGTCCGCCTTGGAATATTTTCTTACAAAGTCGTTTCGTGTGATGTTGGTATGTCTCGAGTCTTTTGGCATGAACGAGACTCGCGAATTGTTAATTGATAATTGGCAAAAACTTTCAGGTGGACAGGGCATTCGGCATTACACGCCTGAACCTATGTTCTGCGATTCTTAGATGCTCAGCTAAAGGGCGATAAAGCGGCACAAAACTTTCTCAACATGTCCGCGCTCCAGGTCGGCGCCCCACCACACCTCTTCACTCTGTACATAAAGAAGGCAACGGCCCCTCCACCGACACGGGAGACCTTTGCGGCAGAACTGAACCGTCAGGGCTTTGGGAAAGCTTCCGAGATCTATCACCAGATGCAGAAGCAGACACCCAGTTTCGCCTTGTCGGACGAAGATCTGAATGCCTGGGGCTTCACGCTTCTAAGTAACGGGGATGTGCCAGCATCCTTGGCGATTCTGCGCCTGAACACCGAACTGCACGCTGAAAGTTGGAACGCATGGGACAGCCTCGGCGAAGTTTATGTAAAGAATGGCAACACGTCTATCGCCATCGATGCCTGCCGGAAATCTCTTAGTCTCAATCCGGGCAACGCGAATGCGGTACAACGCCTTGCAGCGCTTGGAGCAAAGCCGTGAGCTGCACAAGTCTCTCTAAGTCGGCTTGTCGTCATCCTCCCTATATGAGCGGATTCTGGAGCTGACGGAGAGCGCTCTCGGGTTTTGCGCAGTGCTTGCTCACTTCCAGGTGTCGAAAGATTGGATGGAAATCCAGAGACGTCTAAAAACGCCTAAAGCATATAGAAGTGCGTCAACAGAGC
>Ga0302325_10010713_pt1 | contig 19824 bp, 19 predicted proteins | sample Palsa_T0_2_FD_201948 | JGI IMG/M metagenome (GOLD analysis project Ga0302325, IMG submission 201948) | Peat permafrost microbial communities from Stordalen Mire near Abisko, Sweden - Palsa_T0_2 | ecosystem: Environmental > Terrestrial > Soil > Palsa > Peat permafrost | place: Sweden: Abisko...
TCTTGCGGGTCCAGATGAAGGCATTGAAATTCGGCGCTGCGACGCTGTCACCGGGAAGATCCGAGAATCCGGTCACATCTCCGTTCTCGTTGATGTCCATCGGCGTGTTCCAGTACGCGCCGCCGAGTGTCGGCAGGTTTACGACTCTATTGTTGTCCCAAAGAAGCATGTGTTCGGCGCTCGCTCCGCCAACGGCGCTGCCGCAAAGTCCGGAGATGCCGACGACCTGGCCTTCGTTGTTGATCGCGGTTGCGGCGCCGTCGGGATCGGACTGGTATGGCGGAAGCTGCTGGAACTCGTTGTTCTTCGGACCCCAGAGTACGGCCTCGAATTGGAGAACCTGCGGAGAGGCGCAGCTCGGATCGTGAATCGAATTTTCTGCCCAGCCGACGATCTGCCCGCGGTTGTTGATGCCGGTCGCGAAGCCGTTATCGCCGCCCAACGTCGGCAGAGCCGTCATATGTCCGCCCTCCCACCTGAAACCGAGACAAACGTTCCCGGTCGGCGGTGCAAGAAAGAATACCGCAGCCGCACAGCTCCATGTCTCGCCATTCGGTTGCGCTTTTGCCGTTTCGGCGATGCCAGCGAAAACGCCGCGATCGTTGCGATTCGGCCATGCAACGGCGCTGTTGGGACCGCCCAGGGTTCCCATATCGTGCCCATTTGCTCCGTTACGCCAGAAAGCCGCATGCATAACGGTGTTTCCGGGAAGCGTGGCAAACCCCGCGACCACGTTCTCGACGTTGATGCTGTTGCCCTCGGCGTTCGTTCCGCCGGCGGGGTTCGGGAGCGTGTAAACGTCATAATGAGCGAAGCCCGGTGGGGAGACTTGCGCCACCACTTGTGTGGGCGTTGCCGCCATACCCATCGCAATCATCGTCGTGCACATCAATATCGCGCGTTTCATGACTTCCCCACTTTCTGGCCCTGATTTTCCTGCGGAGCACAACGCTCCGTGAGAAAAACGATAAGGGGTTCGGCGAGAGAACGTCGGACGTTTGCGGACCCCGCCCGCGATGGGGCCGGGTCCGAAAATGTCCAGTTTTCAGGACGCGGGTGGTGTAATCTCGCCCTTGTGACGGAACCGGTTCTCGATTGGCGAGTGTGTTCGCGGGCGCGGCTCTCGCGCGATCCCCGCTTCGACGGCAAATTCTTCATCGGCGTGCGGGGGAGCGGCGTTTATTGCCGCTCGATCTGTCCGGCACCGACGGCGAAAGAAAAGAATTGCTGCTATTTCCCCACGGCTGCCGAGGCGTCCGAAGCAGGCTACCGCCCTTGCCTGCGCTGCAGACCGGAATGCGCGCCGGGTACGCCCGCGTGGCTGGGAACGTCGACGACAGTCTCCAGGGCTCTGCGTCTCATTGGGGAAAGCAATGCGGAAGACGGCGGGATGGAAAAGCTCGCTGAACGGCTGGGTGTGGGCTCCCGTCACTTGCGCCGCCTGTTCCTCCGTCATCTCGGCGCCACGCCCAACGCGGTTGCCCAGACACGCCGCGTGCACTTTGCCAAAAAGCTGATCGACGAAACGAAGCTGCCGATGACTCAACTCGCCATGGCCGCGGGATATGGATCGGTCCGCAGGTTCAACGCGGCGGTCCGCAAGACCTATCATCGCACGCCGATGCAGATTCGCGCGCATGCGCGTCGCGCCAGGTCGCTCCCCGACGACCAGTATCTCTTTCGTCTGCGATTCCGCCCTCCATTTCACTGGAGGGGCATGTTGGCGCTTCTGAGCACCTGCCTGACGCCGGGTGTGGAACTCATTCAGGCCGGCACCTATCGACGATCGATTTCCTTGAACGGCAACGACGGTTGTTTCGAGGTGAGCCTCGACGATAGCGAGCCGGCGCTGTGTGCCCGCATTCAGTTCGGCGATCCGCGCGCCCTGTTCTTCATCGTCGAGAGAATCCGCAGCCTTTTCGACCTCAATGCGGACTGGACTGCCATCGTAGACGGTCTGGCGGCAGACGCGACATTGTCGATGCGATTGAAAAATATGCCGGGATTGCGGATCCCGGGTTGCTGGAACGGGTTCGAGCTCGTAGCGCGCGCCATCCTCGGCCGACATTTGGATGAAGACGAGGCCCAGGATATCGCGGGGCGCGTGGCACGATCGCTGGGACGATCCATCGCGAACAACGAGGGGCTCTCCTGCACGTTTCCTTCACCGGACGCGTTGGCCTCGGCCGATCTGATCGGGCTGGGTGTCATGGAGTCGTCCGCCAATTCCATCCGCGCGCTGGCCGCCGCTGTCCGCGACGGCCGCATTCGTTTCGACGGTATCGTCGATTGGAACGCGTTCCTGGCGCTGTTGCAAAAGATCGCCGGCGTCGACGACTGGACGGCTCAATATGTGGCCATGCGCGCGTTGGGCCAACCGGACGCATTTCCGGCCGGAGGTCTACAACAGTGCAAATTCGACCTGGAGCTTGAGGCGCGCGCCGAACAGTGGCGGCCATGGCGCGCTTACGCCGCGATATATCTGTCGCCAATCGGTACCGAGGGCAGAAGTCCTGCTGGTGGCAAGACCCGAAGCATGCCTTCCGAGCGTTGGGAAAAATTTGTGCTGACGTGACACTCCCGACTGTGCGCTGCGGACGATGCGGCCCAGGCCCGGAGTGGTGCAAAAGCCCGATTGACTTTGGCGACACGTATCGCTAACACTTCACCATATAGAAAACTATTGAATTCAGCAACAGGAGCTCTGTGTTCCTTCGGGCTACGGAAGAGGCAGCTATTTCGCAACCCCCTGTGAAGGCTGCGATCGCCCCTGTCGCCATATTTCAAAGCCCGCCTCCGAGGAGATCCAGGATGACTGATTTCGATCGCCGTTCAGTGGCGCTTCTGGCCTTGCTCGGACCACTTTCGGTGGGCGGGAACGCCAGAGCCCAGAACGCCGCACCATCGAGCGCTTCGCCCGTCGCGGGACATGATGCGAGCGCGGCCACCGCGCTGTGGGCACGCCCGGACGAGGTGGCGATGCTGGTCTATCCCGAGATGACCGCTCTGGATTTGATCGGCCCGCAATACATGTTCGCCGTACTGGCGGGCGCGAAGGTTCATCTGGTGGCCAAAACACGCGAGCCGGTCACCACCGACACCGGCGTCATCATCACGCCAACCGCGACTTTCGCCGCGACCCCAAAGGATCTGACCGTGCTGTTCGCACCCGGCGGCAGTCAGGGCAGAAGTCGGGGAATCTATGACGTCATGCAGGATGAGGAGACGCGCGGCTTCATGGCGGATCGCGGTTCGCGGGCAAAATACGTCACCTCGGTATGCACCGGCGCCTTGATCCTGGGCGCCGCAGGCCTGCTCAAGGGCTACAAGGCTACGTCGCACTGGGCGGCGCGAGATGCCCTGGCCGACTTCGGCGCCATCCCGATCGACGCACGCGTGTTGCGGGATCGAAACCGGATCACCGGCGCCGGTGTGACCGCCGGCCTCGATTTCGGTCTGACCATGGTCGCCGAGCTTCGCGACGCCACCTACGCTCAGAGTGTGCAACTGCTCTGCGAGTATGACCCTCACCCGCCGTTCAATGCAGGCTCGACCCATACCGCACCGGCAAATGTACAGGCGATCATGCAAGGGATGCTTTCGCCCTTCCAGGCCCGCATCCACGCGGTCGCGAAAACAATCCCGGCGTGATTTCGCCGGCGCGATCGAATCCAATCCAAAACGAACTCTAACGGACCGGAAACGGTTCGCGCCAACTCTTGATCTCGTTCAGCCGGTCGTGCCAGCGGCGCACCTGCGCGAAATCTTCGAGCGGCAACTGCGCCTCGCCGGCAAACGGAAGCGCCATCGCGACCGAGAAATCTGCGACCGTCATGCTGTCGCCCACGAGCCATTTTCGGCCCGCAAGATGGTCGTTCAGGACCTTTGCCCAACGGTGAAATCCTTCGAGCGCCTCCTCCACCGCTGCCGGATCCGGCGGCCCGAGATTGAAGCGCCGCTTGACGATGTTCTCGAAATAGAGCGCGCCGCCCGCCCGCGAAAAATGCTGTGCGTTCCAACTAAACCAGCGGACGATATCGATCTGCCGCGCGTCATGCGGCCACAGATCGGCGTTCATGTCGTCGGACAGCTGGCAGATCACCGCATCGGCCTCCCAGGTAATCCGATCGCCCTTCACCAGCGTTGGAACCTTGCCGTTCGAATTGATCGCGAGATAGGCCGGCGCCTGATGCTCGCCCTTCGCAAAATCGAGATACACGAATTCAACCGGCGCATTCAGGTACTTTGCGACCGCGCAGGCCCTGTGCGACGAAAGAATATCCGAATAGTAAAGCGTCATCATGCGGGGGTTCCCGCGAGAAATGCTTCCAGCTTGTCGGGCGAACCCGTCCAGCCCGCTTCATGGCTGCGGCGTGACTCCAGTTGCGCGCGTTCAAGATCTTCCCGATAGTTCACCATATGTGAAAGTATTAGCGAACGCGTTTGCGTGTCAACTCCCCTGACACCCGGAATTGTTGCAGCGGCATTTCGACCTTTTTCAGGCGGGCGGAAGCCGGGAACTTACAAGTGGGTCAGTTCGTTTTTCCGACCGGGGGCACTTCACCGGAGACGAAACCATGAAAAAGCTGAACAAAATTGCGATCTTGGTCACGGGCGCGGCTGTCGCTGCCCTGACGGCCACGGCCGCATCCGCTGCCATCGTTTGCAATCAGGAAGGCGAATGCTGGCACGTCCGCAACCAATATGATTACAAGCCGGAGTTCGGCTTGGTCGTCCATCCCGACGGCTGGGCCTGGGGTGCGAACGATCACTACAAGTGGCACGAGCATCGCGGCCGCGGTTACTGGCACAACGGCATCTGGATCACGTTCTGAGCCGCGCCGATTATTCGCGAAAGCCCGGGGACGATCGTGCCCCGGGCTTTCGGCATCTATGATCTCGAAGCCGCAAGAAACAGCGGCCTACTCTTTCCGTTCCATTAAGAAATTTGGCATTCGCCGTCGGGCGCCGTCGGCTCGTTCGCGAATATTGCGATCTTGCCGCTACCCGACCCGGATTGCGTCGCGGTCATCTTCCAGCCGTGCGCTCGTGGCCGCGAACACCGCCACGATGGCGCCGAACAACAGCGACAGCGCGATCCACAGGCTGGCATAGCTCGCGGCCTTCCGCGCGATATCGGCGTCACGCTTGGTCTTTGTCTGGATGTCGGACATCATTTCGTCGATGCGTGCTGCCGCTTGCGTGTTCGGAATACCGGCCTGCGTCGTGACGAGCGCGATGAGACGGTTGTGATCGTCCGGTGTCATCTGTTCGCCGCGCAATATGCTGGCCTCAAGAATGCGGCGCGCTTCACCGCGCGGATCCGAACTCACGACAGTCGTCATGGGAGCGGGCACTACCGTGCCGGAATCGGCCGGCTGCGACGGCGCCGGGCTCTGCGCATCGGAATAAGGCGCAGTCGACTGGGAAGGCTGCGAAACGGCCGGCGGAGCACTCGAGTTGCCGGCGCCTTCGTCGTCCGGAGCGGGATTGGCCGGCGCCGAACTGACGTTTCCTGAATCCGGAGTTTGCGGTGCGGTCGTTTGCTGGTCGATCAAAATGGCTTGCACTGCAAGACTGTTTTCCCCGCTGTTTTGCTCTTCTGCGGCCCGCGTCACAGGTTTCGGCGCAATCGACGCGGCCGTCGGATTGGCCGCGGGGCGGAACAGGATATCGACGAGATACGACGCAGTCGAAGACATGCCGGCCGCAGTCTTGGCATCGCCGGTCTCCGGAGGTAACGCGCCGTAAAGTGCGGCCGTGGTCGCGCCGGTGCCGGCAGCGGACAGTCCCACAATCGCCACGACCGTGAGGGTCGCCAAGATCGTGACGGCCCAGGCGACAAGACCGTGCGCCGCCGCGCGAAATTCTTCCTGGATGCCGCTTTCCACGATCGGCCCCAGCAGGCGGCCTGCGAGGTGGCCTCCGACGGCAAACCCGAATGCTTGCGCCGCGAAGAAATAAATTGCGCCTGCCGTCAGGAATGTGGGCAGCGACGGTCCGGTATGCGTGACCGGATGGACCAACAGCAGCCCGAAACCGGCGCCGAGGGTCAACAGGAAAAAGGTGACCGCCGTGGCCACCACGCCGCCTGCGATCGCCAAACCCCAGGAAAACCGGTAGCCAGTGTTTTCTTCAGCCTGCTCCGCAATCACGACTGTGTCGGCCATGGGTCGATTCCTCAATGCTGGTGGAAGACGCGACGCGTCAGGCGTGGCCGGTGACGAGCCACAGGATGATGATGATCGGAATGGGAATGCCGATAAGCCAAAGCAGAACTGAGCGCATGTTGAATCCCCAAATCGTGCCTTGGCGCAACGTCGGAGGCTGCGAAAGGTTCCCATTGCTGCAACGCCGCAAGCCAAAGGCATGCAGAGTTTCAGTAACGAGAGCGGGCGGAAATCTGCGCCCTGTTATGTCAGCTTGCGCACGAAGTCCGAAAGACCCACCTGCCGCGTGCGGCGCAAACGTTCAGCATCGAGGATCGCCTTGATCTCGACCTGCGCGAGAGCCAGATCGTCGTTGACGATCACGTAATCGTATTCCGGCCAATGGCTGATCTCGTCCGCGGCCTTGGACATGCGCTTGCGAACCACATCGTCTGAATCCTGCGCGCGGATGCGCAGGCGCCGCTCCAGTTCGTCATGGGTGGGCGGCAATACGAACACGCTGACGAGATCTTCGCGTGCGCGCTCCTTGAGCTGCTGGGTGCCTTGCCAGTCGATGTCGAACAACACGTCCTGTCCGGCAGCGAGCGCGTCCATCACGGGTTTTTTCGGCGTCCCGTAGAGATGATCGAAGACACTCGCATATTCGAGGAACTCGTCGGCTTCGATCGCCGCGTCGAACGCATCGCGCGAGACGAAGAAATAATCGCGGCCTTCGCTTTCGTTCGGCCGTTTCTTGCGTGTGGTGGCCGACACCGAAAGCACGATGTTCGCTTCGTTCGCGAGCAGCCCGCGCGACAAAGTCGTCTTGCCGGCGCCGGACGGCGACGACAGAACAAGCATCAATCCGCGGCGCGGGATATTCGTGCTCATTCGACGTTTTGCGCCTGTTCGCGGAACTGATCGATGGTCGCCTTGAGCGCAAGTCCGGTGCGGGTCAAAGCGATATCGGTGGATTTCGAGCACAGCGTATTGGCTTCGCGGTTGAATTCCTGCGCGAGGAAGTCGAGCTTGCGACCGACAGCAGTTCCCGACGCCATCAACGTTCGAGCCTCCCCAACATGCGCGCCCAGCCGGTCGAGCTCTTCGCGAATATCGGCCTTCACCGCGAGAAGTGCCACTTCCTGGGCAAGGCGGTCTTCGGACACGGAAATATTGGTGGCCAGTTCCTTGAGCTGTGCTGCAAGCTTGTCGCGCAATTGCGCGGGCTGGGCGGCGGACAATGTGGCCGCTTCGCGCGTGAGACGATCGATTTCGTCGACCAGCCCGCTCATCACGGCCGCGAGCTTTGCGCCTTCGTTTGCGCGCGCCTTGATCAATGCGTCGAACGCAGCCGCGAGACTTTCCAGGATGGCGGCGTCGCGGTCGGCACGCGCACGGGGCTCGAGCGGAAGGACGTCGTCCTGAACGATCACGCCCTTGAGAGCCAGAAGGCCGTCGATACGCGCGGGCGCGAGCCCCGTCTCGCTCGCGACTTCCTGGGCGATTCTGACGGCTGCAGCCAGCGCGGCAGGATCGACCCGGAGACCGCGCGCGCCTTCCTGCGGCTCGATGGTCAAAGTCGCCTGGATATTGCCGCGCCGAAATCGCTCGTTTGCCAGCGCCCGCGCCGCAGGCTCGATGCCGTCCAAACCGGGCGGCATCCTGAGACGCAGTTCGAGGCTGCGTCCGTTGACGCTTTTCGCCTCCCAGCGCCAGCGCAGCCCCTCATGCGCGCCATGGCCATCGGCGAAGCCTGTCATGCTGATGAGGGTCATCTCGCGACTCCGAAAATCGAGTCCGACCTTAACGCCGTGCCGCGGGCGGCGAAAGGATGGTGTCTATCTTTGCTGATGCTCGAAGCGCCTGAGATTGGCGACGTTCTTTTCGTGCTCGGCAATGGTCGAGGAGAACACATGCCCTCCTGCGCCGCTGGCGACGAAATAAAGATCGTTCGAAGTCTCGGGATTGAGCACCGCCGCGATGGCATCCTTGCCGGGATTGCAGATCGGTGTCGGCGGCAGACCCGCAATGACATAGGTATTGTAAGGGGTCGCCCCGACGAGCTCGCTTTCGCGGATGCCGCGGCCCAGCGGATAGCCCCTGGTGAGTCCGTAAATGATCGTCGGATCGGACTGCAGCTTCATGCCGAGCCGGAGACGATTGACAAACACGGCGGCGATATGGCGCCGCTCTTCGGGAATCGCCGTTTCCTTTTCCACGATGGAGGCGAGAATCACTGCTTCGCTTTTGCTTTTGATCGGAAGATCGGACGTGCGCGCCTCCCATTGCGCATCGAGAAATTTGTTCTGCGCCTCGCGCATGCGCTCGACAATGTCGGCGCGCGTCGTGCCGCGAATGAAGAGGTAAGTCTCGGGAAGAAGGGTCCCTTCTGCCGGCTGCTCGCCCATGTCGCCCGTGAGCTCGGGATCGTTCTTCACGAGGTCGTAGATCATCTCGCTGGTCAGCCCTTCGGCCGCGGTGATCTTGTGCTCGATCGATTTTCCCGACGCGAGAATCGCCATGATGTCGGTCATGCTCGCGCGCGAGCGGATCGCATATTCGCCGGCCTTCAGGGCCGCGCTCTTGCCGCGTAACCTGACGCCGATCTGAAACAGGATCGCGTTGTCGATCGTGTCGGCCTGCGCGAGTTCCTGCGAGATCGCGGCCAGGCCCTCGCCCGGCTGGACAAGCACGATCGTTTCGGCAGCGCCGTTGGCGGCTGCGGGTCCGGGCGAGTCGAAATGCACGCGCTCCAATTGGAACGCGCCCCAGACGAGCCCGGCCAGCAGAGCGACAACGACGAGAAAACGGAACATTCAGCCACCCCCGGCCGATTCACTAGGCGGAACTGGAACGCCCGGCCATGGCGAAATTGCGGCGTGATTAATGCGCGGCGGAAAGGATGAGCGATGCATTGGTGCCGCCGAAACCGAACGAATTCGAAAGGACCGCATGTACCGGCCGCTTCTTCGCCTTATGCGGGACAAGGTCGATCGCGGTCTCGATGGACGGATTGTCGAGATTGAGGGTGGGCGGCACCACCTGATCGCGGATCGCAAGGATGCCGAAGATCGCCTCGACCGCACCGGCCGCGCCCAACAGATGGCCGATGGAAGATTTCGTCGACGACATTGACATGTGGGACGACGCGTTGCCAAAGGCGCGCTCGACGGCCCGCAACTCGATCTCGTCGCCGAGAGGCGTCGACGTGCCATGCGCGTTCACATAATCGATATCGGACACGGACAAACCCGCGCGCTTCAACGCCATCTTCATCGCGCGAAAACCGCCATCTCCGTCTTCGGAGGGTGCCGTGATGTGATAAGCGTCGCCGGAGAGGCCGTAGCCCGTCAATTCGGCGTAAATTTTCGCACCGCGCGCTTTCGCGTGCTCGTATTCCTCGAGCATGACCATGCCTGCGCCTTCGCCCATCACGAATCCGTCGCGATCCCTGTCGTAGGGACGCGATGCTTTTTCGGGAGCGTCGTTGAACGCGGTCGACAGCGCGCGGCAGGCGGCAAAGCCCGCCATGCCCAGCCGCGTGATCGCGGCTTCCGTTCCACCGGCCAGCATCACGTCGGCGTCGTCGAGCGCGATCAGCCGGGCGGCATCGCCAATGGCGTGCGCGCCCGTGGCGCAGGCCGTCACCACGGAATGGTTCGGACCTTTGTAGCCGAAGCGTATCGAAGCATAGCCGGAGACGAGGTTGATCAATCGGCCCGGAATGAAAAACGGGCTCAGCTTTCGCGGCCCCTTTTCATGCACGAGGATAGAAGCTGCCTCGATTCCCTGAAGGCCGCCGATCCCCGAACCGATGAGGACGCCCGTGCGGCAACGCTCTTCCTCGTCCCTGGGCACGAAGCCGGAATCGGTGACTGCCTGCTGTGCTGCGGCCAACCCATAAATGATGAAGTCGTCGACCCGGCGCTGTTCCTTGGGATCGACCCATTGGTCGGGGTTGAAGGTTCCGTTCGAGCCATCGCCCAACGGAACGCTGCAGGCAATGCGCGCCGGCAGATCGTCGACCTTGAATTTGTCGATCGGCCGCGCGCCGGACTGCCCGGCGAGCAGCCGCGACCAAGTCTCTTCGACGCCGCAGCCAAGCGGCGTGACAAGGCCAAGGCCAGTGACGACGACTCTACGCATGTTCGAGGCGTCGGCGCCCAGCACTCAGGTTTGAGACTTGTCGATGAACTTGACGGCGTCGCCGACGGTAACAATGGATTCGGCCGCATCGTCCGGGATCTCGATGCCGAACTCCTCCTCGAAAGCCATGACGAGTTCGACGGTGTCGAGGCTGTCCGCTCCGAGATCTTCGATGAAGGACGCGGTGTCGGTGACCTTGTCGGCATCGACGTTGAGATGCTCGACGACGATCTTCTTCACGCGTTCGGCAGTATCGCTCATTGGTGTTCAAAACCTCTTTCGTTTTCTGTGCCGCGCATTTGTGATGAGCGGATCGCGGCGTCCGCCTCATTGTTTCCCGCGTGTGCGGTCGAAGGTGGGTGCTTCCTAACACAAACCCCCGGGTCCCGCTACAAGCGGCCTAACCCACTGAATTCACAATCAAATCATCGCCATTCCGCCGTTGACATGCACGGTCTGGCCGGTCACGTAGCCGGCTTCTTCGCTGGCCAGATAGACCACTGCGGCCGCCACATCGCCGGGCGCGCCCATATGGCCTGCCGGTATCCTCGCAAGCAAGCCCGATTTCTGCGCTTCGTTCAACGCATCGGTCATGGGTGTCGCAATAAAGCCCGGCGCCACGCAATTGACCGTGATGTTGCGACTTGCAACTTCCGCGGCGAGCGACTTGGTCATGCCCGCAAGACCGGCTTTCGCCGCGACATAGCTCGCCTGTCCGGGATTGCCCGTCGAACCCACGATGGAGGTAATCGAGATGATCCGGCCCCAGCGCTTCTTCATCATGCCGCGCACGACTGCACGCGACAGACGGAACGCCGACGTGAGATTGACGGCGATCACCTGGTCCCATTCTTCGTCTTTCATACGCATGAAAAGATTGTCGCGCGTGATGCCGGCATTGTTCACGAGAATATCGATTGCGCCGGCCGCGGCTTCCGCGCTCTTGGGCAATGCTTCGACGGACGCCGTGTCGGAGAGATTTGCGGCGGCGACGTGCACGCGGCTGCCCAGTTCGCTCTTGAGCGCTTCAAGCGCTTCCGCGCGCGTGCCCGACAAAACAACTGTCGCGCCCTGGCCGTGCAGCGATTTGGCAATCGCGCCGCCGATGCCGCCCGTGGCGCCCGTGACGAGTGCAACCTTCCCGCTCAGATCGAACATGCGTGTCACAGCCCTACAGAGTTTTCGCGAATGCTTCGATGTCGGCAGGCGTATCGAGCGTCATCGTCTGCAGATCCCTGTCGATGCGCTTGACCATGCCGGTGAGAACTTTGCTGCCGCCCGCTTCGACGGTCATATCCACGCCCAATTGCCGGAACGCGAGCACGCTCTCCCGCCAACGCACGCGACCTGTCACCTGTTCCACCAGAAGGCGGCGAATGGTTTCCGGTTCGGCGATTTCGGCTGCGGTGAAGTTTGCAACCACCGGTGCGGCGGGCGGACGGACGGTCACCTGCGCAAGCGCTTCGCGCATCTTGTCGGCGGCCGGCTGCATGAGAGGGCAATGGAACGGTGCGCTCACGGCCAAGGCCATGGCGCGCTTGGCACCCTTTGTCTTGGCGATTTCGCCGGCGCGCTCGACGGCCGCTTTCGTGCCGGAAATCACGACTTGCCCCGGCGCGTTGTCGTTGGCCACGACGCAGATGCCGCCATGGGCTGCGGCTTCGGCAGCGGCCTGCTCCGCGGGTTCGATCTCGATTCCGAGAAGCGCGCTCATCGCGCCCTCGCCGACGGGAACCGCGTCCTGCATCGCGCGACCGCGCGCCTTCAGGAGGCGTGCCGCATCGGACAGCGTGAATGCGCCGGCGGCGGCAAGGGCCGTGTATTCGCCGAGCGAGTGCCCCGCGACGAGGCGTGCATGTTTTGCGAGATCCAAGCCGGCTTCGCGTTGCAATATCCGAATGACGGCGAAACTCGCCGTCATGATTGCGGGCTGCGCATTCTCCGTCAGCAACAGGTCCGATTCGGGACCCTCCCACATCAACCGGGAAAGCCTCAGCTGTAGCGCTTCGTCGACTTCCTCGAAGACCTCGCGGGCCGGCGCAAACGTCTCCGCCAGCAGCTTGCCCATGCCGACAGCCTGGCTGCCCTGTCCCGGAAAGATGAACGCGCGCGTCATGTCGATCCCTTGTGGGGCGCCCCCTTAAAGCGCGAAGGCGCGAAGAGCAAGAGCTTCAATCCTGGGCTGCGGCCGGAGCCGGAACCACCAGAGACCGCGCCAGGGTCAGAATCAACGCGACGCTGCTTAAAAGACCCGCCGCCAGGACAGCCATGCCGGTTTCATAACCGCCCGTCGACTGCTTGAGCCAGCCCATGATGGAGGGACCGACAAACCCGCCCAGATTGGCGAGCGAATTGATCAATGCGATGCCGCCAGCCGCCGCAGTGCCTCCCAGAATGGACGAAGGCAACGTCCAGATGGAGACGAGCGCGGCGTAGATTCCGATTGCGGCGACAGTTAATGCGACGAGCGAGAGCAGATTGGTATGCAAAAGAGCGGCAACGGCAAAGCCGCTCGCGCCGAGCAGCGCCGCGACGACAATGTGCCAGATGCGTTCACCAAGCGCGTCGCTCGAACGCGCCCAGGCGATCATCGCGAACGCACAAACGACATAGGGACATGCCACGACGAATCCGGTCTGCAGATTCGAATATCCCATCGCCTTCACGATCTGCGGCAACCAGAAGCCGATGCCGTAAAGCGCGAAGATGATTCCGAAATCCGCGGCTGCCAGCCACCACACCCGGATGTCGCTCAATCCGCTCCAGAGATCGGACGCCGGAGCGGCATCGCGCGCCAGCCGCGCCGTCACGACGCGTTTTTCGTCGTCGCTGAGCCATTTCGCACGGGCCGGTCTGTCCGGCAGATGCGCGAGAACGAAGAACGACAGGATGCAAGCGGGCGCACCTTCGAGCAGAAAGAGCCACTGCCAACCGTGAAGATGCCCCACGCCGCCCAGCTGCAAAATTGCGCTCGACAGCGGGCCGCCGATCGCGCTCGCAAGCGGGATGGCGAAGAAGAAGTAGGAATTGAACCGCGCCCGCGACGAGGCGGGAAACCAATAGGTCAGATAGAGCATGATGCCCGGAAAAAATCCCGCTTCCATTACGCCAAGCAGGAAGCGCAGCACATAAAAACTCAGCGGCCCATGCACGAATGCCGTGGCCGACGAGACGAGCCCCCACGACAGCATGATACGGAATATCCACAGGCGCGCGCCCACGCGCTCCAAAATCACGTTCGAGGGCACTTCGAAGATGAAATAGCCGATGAAAAATATTCCGGCACCCCAGCCATAGGCTTCCTCGCCCAGGCCGATATCCTTGTTCATCGTCAACGCCGCGAAGCCGACATTCACGCGATCGAGAAAATTGACGATGTACAGCAATCCCAGAAACGGGATCAGTCGCCAGGCGACTTTGCCAAAGATCGCGTCTTCCTGTGCAAGGAAATTATCGGCGTTCACGCCGTCGCCGGTGTTGGAAACTGCAATAGGTTACGGCCACGCCTTCACCAGATTATACGCGTTGATCGTTCCGATCCCCGTCGCGAAATCCCAGCCCTTGGTTGCACCGTAGGCGGGTTTATAGGCCGCGTTGGAGGTGGAGAGCACGCCCATCCGACCTGTCGAAAGGTAGCAATCGACCGGACCGAGATATGTCAAGCCGAGGTCCGTCAATCCGAGCTCCTGTGCGGAGGCGCAGTTTACGTCGTTGTCGCCAAGCGTGACGTCATAGAAAACGCATGTCGACGCGGCCGTCTTTCCCAAGGTCGAATTGCACGCGGTGTTTCCCAACGCGCCATATTCCTTTGCCGCCAAAGCATACAGGACCGGATTGGGATTGCCCTGGCGCGCATTGTGCTCTTGATCGACCAGCGCCTGGATGCCGGCCATGATCGGCGACGAGAAAGACGTTCCGCCGGCGCCCGCCCAATTACTCGGCGCGCCCTTGCACGGCAGTCCGCCGCCTTCGCCATCCGAGTAGCAAATGACATAATAGTGGCCCCAGACACCGTTGGCCGCGAACAGCGAAACGTCGGGAATGTCTCTCACTCCGTCATTCGGATTACCCACGAGCTTTTGCCACGCGGGTTTAGGATATCCTGAACAGGTGCCGCTGACGGCCGCGGCGCTTTGTTGCGAGGTGGCGCCGTAGGCGCAGCCACTCGGGCCACCACTTCCGCCGACGACCTCCCAGAAGTTCTCGCCGGTCGTGGTGTTGCAGAAGCCCGACGCTCCGTAAGTGGCCGTCGCCCCCAAATACTTCGCAACCAGCGTGCTGGCGCAGGAATCGTTCCACGGAATTTCGGGAACATAGGAGAGCGCGGAACCGTAAGTGGATGTGTTCGTGCTGCTCCAATAGGTGCTGTTGGTCTTGGCGTAAGAGTCGCCGAAATCGGTTCCACCAACGGCAACATTGTAAGGCGTCGTGGCCATGCCGCTGGCCGCAATACCCTGGAACGACACCCATTGTCCCGCATCGCAGCTCGCCGCATTCTCGTCGCCGGCCGCCACAAAGACGGAAACACCTTCGGCTACTGCCTGCTGATAGACGGAATAGTAGGCGGCATTGGCCGCAGCACCGTTATACGCTTCGCATTGGCCGTAGCTGATACTGACAATAGGCGGCGGGTTCGGCGCATTGAGAATGTTTTGTAGTGCGATCAGACCGCCGAATGTCGTGGCCGTATCGGCGCAGGACGCCAGTTCGATCGCGGCATTGGGCGCAGCGGCGCTCGCCCATTCGGCGTCCAATATCGCTTCGACGTCGTCGCCGTTGACGCGGGGGTCGACGCAATCGCCGTGGCTCGTCGCCGTGTTCGGATGAACAGTGGTCAATTTGCCCGACGTGTAACTCGAAAGCCCGAATGTGGAGCGGAAGGCCGTCCAGTCGGCCGTGGTGTAGACATCGCTATCCTCGATCACGACGATGGTTTCGCCTTTGCCCGTAATGCCGGACGTGAACAGCGGATTGAGATTGTATATCTTGGCGAGATCGGCCGGCACGACGGCCTGTTCGGTCAAGGTTCCTTGCGTGAAGGTGTATTTCGGTCGCGGGCGATAGAATTTGTTCGGCCGGAAATCGTTCAGCGAAACGACGCCTGTCACGGCAGGCGCAAGCGCCGATGGTATCTGCGGATCGGAGACATTGGCGATATGTCTCGCGCCTTTCACGTTCAGATAGTGAATTTGGGTTTTGAAGGCCTCGCGCACTTGCGCCGCGGTGCCGGAAAAATCGATCATCATCCTGTTGGCGTAGACGGCGTTGATCCGGAACCCATGACCGGCGAGCCAGCCGGTCACAGTGTGCACATCTTCCGTCCCCAGACCGAATTCCTGTCCGAATTCGGACGCGCTGAGCCAATGGTGATAATTCGGCGAAGCACGGTCGTGGAGCTGGTCGATCAACTGCTCCAGCGCGTGTTCCTGGACCGGCGAACGACGCAGCAACAGCTGCATATGCGCCATTGCGAGCGAGTCGGGAACGGCGCCGCGGTCGTTCTTTTTCGCGCGCGCTTCCGGCCGCGTGTTGCCGGCAAGCGCGATGCGACTGGATTCTTCGATGACGCCGGCGATCTGACGTCCGGGCACTTGCGCCTGAGCCGTGACCCCAGCGAGCGATGCCGCCAACAGGGCCGGCAACAAGAGGGAAAGCCCCGCAGCCTTGCGCATGATACCCCCCAGCCAGACAGACGCTCACGCGACCTGGTCGAGGATAACAAGCAGCCCTGACAAAGGCTATATCCCTGATTGGTCTCGACTTTCTTCGCTGTGCGTGGATCGTCCGTTAATTCCAGGTCACGACTGCTTGTCGCCACGGGCTTGCCCTTGCCGTCCCGCTCCTCTATATGCCCGCCCCTCAGGCGGCTGCGGTCGCGGGAGGCAGACGGGCCAATGGCCGGTCAGCCCATGCCGGATGGTCCGGCGTCCCGGCGAACCGAGGCGAAATCCGGGAACCCCTCCCCGTTTCGTTCCGCAGCCCGAAAAGGGACTGATCGATATGGCTCTTTACGAGCATCTCCTGATCGCGCGCCAGGACATCAGCGCGCAGCAGGTGGACGCGCTGGCGACCCACCTCAAGACCATCGTCGAAGGCGAAGGCGGCAAGGTCGAGAAGCAGGAATATTGGGGCCTGCGCTCTCTTGCCTATCGCATCAAGAAAAACCGCAAGGGCCATTACGTGCTCCTGAACATCAATGCGCCGTCCAAGGCGGTGCAGGAACTCGAACGCCAGCTGAAAATCAACGAAGACGTCCTTCGCTACATCTCGGTCAAGGTCGACCAGTTCGAGCAGTCGAATTCGAACAAGGCCCGCCGCGAACGCGACGGCGAGAAGAAGCCGGAAGGCGAGACTGCGGAGATCGAACTATGAGCCAGGCCGGAGCACAACGCCGTCCCTTCTTCCGTCGCCGGAAGACCTGCCCGTTCTCGGGTGCCAACGCACCGAAGATCGACTACAAGGACGTGAAGCTGCTGCAGCGCTTCATCTCCGAGCGCGGCAAGATCGTGCCGTCGCGCATCACCGCGGTTTCGACCAAGAAGCAGCGCCTGCTCGCCGTCGCGATCAAGCGTGCCCGCTTCATGGCGCTGCTGCCCTATCTCATCGGTTGAGCGGGAGACCAACATGCAAGTGATCCTGCTCGAGAGAGTCGAAAAGCTCGGCCAGATGGGCGACGTCGTGAAGGTGAAGGACGGCTTTGCCCGCAACTTTCTCCTGCCCAAGAAGAAGGCCCTGCGCGCCACCAAGGCGAATGCGACCTTTTTCGAAACGCAGCGCGCGCAACTCGAGGCCCGCAATCTCGAACGCAAGGCGGAAGCCGAGAAGATCGCCAAGAAGCTGGAAGGGCAGAATTTCACGCTCCTGCGCCAGGCGGGTGACCGCGGCCAACTCTACGGTTCGGTGTCGCCCCGCGATATCTCCGAAATTGTGACCAATGGCGGCTTCAGCGTCGACCGAACGCAGATCCCGCTGGACAAGGCGATCAAGACCGTCGGCCTGTTCCCGATTGCGATCGTGCTTCATCCGGAAATTCGCGTGACTGTGACGGTCAACGTCGCACGCACCGAGGACGAAGCGGAGCGCCAGGCACGCGGTGAGGACGTGCTTTCGGAGAAGACGGAAGCCGAGGAGGCCGAAGTTGCCGCCGAAGAGCTGTTCGAAGAAGGCGCCGGGCCGAAGGCGGAAGGCGAAGAGACCGTATCCGAAGGATAAACCGCGGGACGGCAGGCCTGTCTGCTGTCTCGTGGAATGCCACAATACCGGCTAAGATCGCAGTCTCGCAACGCGGGGTATTGATATGTCCGCCGTCGTCGAAACCAAACGGGTTACCGTCCCGGAGATTCGCGCGCACAAGAACGCGAAGCCGGTCGTGTGCCTCACCTGCTATCACGCCCACACCGCGAAGCTCCTCGACAACCATGTCGACCTCATGCTCGTGGGCGACTCGCTCGGCATGGTGATGCACGGGATGGAATCCACGCTCGGCGTGACTCTCGACATGATGATCCTGCACGGCAAGGCCGTGATGCGCGGCAGCAAGCATGCGCTCGTCGTGGTCGATCTGCCGTTCGGCTCCTATGAAGAAAGCCCGCAGGTCGCATTCCGAAGCGCCGCGCGCGTGATCCAGGAGACAGGCTGCACGGCGGTGAAGATGGAAGGCGGCGCCCGCATTGCCGAGACCATCCGCTATCTCACGTTGCGGGGGATTCCCGTGATGGGCCATATCGGGCTTACGCCGCAGATGATCCAGATTTTCGGCGGCTTTAAGACACAGGGCCGTACCGAAGCCGAATGGCCCGCCATCGAGGCGGACGCCAGGGCGGTGTCGGAGGCCGGCGCGTTTGCTGTCGTCCTCGAGGGCATGGCCGAGCCGTTGGCCGCCAAGATCACCCGCGAAATTGCGATCCCCACGATCGGCATCGGCGCGTCCGCCGATTGCGACGGTCAGATCCTCGTGATGGAGGACATGTTGGGGCTCAATCCGAACCCGCCCAAATTCGTGCGCCAATATGCGAATATGGGTCCGGATATCGAGGCCGCGGTGAAGGCCTATGCCGCGGATGTCCGCGCCCGCAACTTCCCGGGCAAGGAAAACGTGTACACCATGAAGCGGGCCGGTTAAGACGCGTTCATCCGGCTGACGTCTTCGTGCCTTGGGTTGCCAGCGTGGCGGCTACCGGCTAATCATCCCGGCCGATCAAGGCCTTGGGCGCGCCTTACGAGGAATTTCCGCGTGACAGACATCTTCCGGGAAGTCGAGGAGGACGTTCGCCGCGAGCGCTACGAACAGCTCTGGAAAGAATATGGCGACTATGTCATCGCCGGAGCTGCCGTCGTGGTGATCGCCGTGGCGGGTTTCCAACTCTGGCGCGTCTACGATCAGCGCCAGCGTGCCAAGGCTTCGGCCGAATTCTTGATCGCAGAGCAACTCTTGGAGGCAGGGCAGACGAGCGAAGCGCAATCCGCCTTCGCGCGCCTGGAGAAGGATGCTCCCGCGGGCTACGCGTCGCTCGCAAAATTCCAGGAAGCCAATGCGATGCTTCAGGCCGGAAACGCGGCCGATGCGGTGATCGTTTACAAGCAGATCGCCGCCGGCAAGGACGATGTACTGGGACCTGCCGCGCGCATACATGCCGGCTGGGCGCTCGTCGATACGGCGCCGAAATCGGAAATCCAGTCGCTCGTGGGGCCGCTATCCGATCGGACGAATCCCTGGCATGGCATGGCACGGGACATTCTCGCTTTCGCGGATTACCGCGCCGGCGCGATGCAGGCGGCAATCGGGGAATATCAGAGCCTGTCCGCAGACGCCGATGCGCCCGCGCCGCTGCGCGCCCGGGCCGGATGGATGGTGACATTCCTCAAAGGGGGAGGCGCCAGAAATTACGGCACCGTTCCGCCTCCGCCGCCCGCGCCGCAAGGCGCATCAACCTTGCAGCCGCAGGCCGCAGCCGGAGGTCCTCCCCAGAAATGAGAGTTTCATCAACGATTCGCGTCGTCTTGTGCCTTGCCGCAGTGCTGGCCCTTTCGGGCTGCGCGATACTCGACATGACGCAGGGCTGGTTTACCTCCACCAAGAAATCGAACATCAAGGGCGAACGCATCTCTGTGATGTCGCTTGACGAGACACTCAAGCCCGACGACTCCCTGAGCGCCGTCAAGGTCGTGCTGCCGCCGCCCTATCGCAACGCGGATTGGCCCGAGCCGGGCGGCTATGCGGCCAATGCGATGTATCATCTCGAAGCCAACGGACCGCTGCGCCCGATCTGGCAACAGGACACGGGCAAGGGCTCCGATACGGATTCCCGCCTGACCGCTCCGCCGGTTGTCGCCGACGGACGCATCTACGTGCTCGACGCGTCGGCACATGTCTATGTGTTCGATGCCGGCAGCGGCAAGCCCCTATGGGACAAGGACCTCGCGCCGCCGAGCCCCGATGAGGGATTCAACTGGTTCGGGGTGTTTGGACCGGGCATGTCGATAGATCCCACCAAGGGTTTCGGCGGCGGTGTCGCGTTCGACAAAGGCC
>Ga0302325_10010714_pt1 | contig 19824 bp, 20 predicted proteins | sample Palsa_T0_2_FD_201948 | JGI IMG/M metagenome (GOLD analysis project Ga0302325, IMG submission 201948) | Peat permafrost microbial communities from Stordalen Mire near Abisko, Sweden - Palsa_T0_2 | ecosystem: Environmental > Terrestrial > Soil > Palsa > Peat permafrost | place: Sweden: Abisko...
AAAGTTTCGAGACTGATATCTAAAATTGACAGAGCTGACGACTGCTCACAAGGCATTTCACGAAGGAATTACTGGGTCATGTGACACAAGTTACCACTTGCGTGCTGGTTTTTCTCTCGAGCCCTAGGTACGTTTTAGAGTAGAGTATAATAAAAACAGAAACAAGAGTATCTTCTCTCGATTGTCTCGTGGACGGAAGTGGCTTAAAGGTGGTCGACTGCGCATTCGATACTGTTAGAAACTGACGTAAACACAGCAGAGCAACTACCTCGAACACTACTGTGGTATTTACCGCTTCTTTAGTGGTACAGGGAAGGGACAATAGAAGAGTCTATCATTTGCGTAACTCGAGCTCAATATCTGTGCACAGCCTGGAACATCATCACCTAACCGTCCTATATAAGCTAAGCGAAGCAAAAGGGGGAAATTAATTCAAGCACGTGACATTACCCCCTTTCCACATTCCATTGGGTTCCAATTACCTCCGAATTTGTAAGCCCCATCCCATTCTACGGGAAGTACAATTGATGATAATTTTACTCCTCTTTCATGTGCTTATCGTGATTTCATGCCCAGAAATGGCAATCTCAAATCGAATGATCCATTTCCATAGCATCTGCCTTTCATAACCACCGGCAACAACAAAGTTCGTACTTCTGCGATGGACCTAAAGAGCAACACCAACTTCCAATGTCCTAGACTAAATTCAAACATGGACAGGAAATGAGGTTCCGTTGTCTTGAAACTTCCGGGATATTCGGGCAGCGTAGCCATGAATCTAGAATTCTACACAGTATCTTTAAATGTCGATTTTCTATCCACAGAGGAGTTACTTTTCTCACCTTCCGCAGAGTTGATCTTAGAAATCAAAAAGTCTTTCTTCTTTGGTCCTTCAGCCTCAAGATAGCGCATCCTCTTCACTTCCGCTGGCACTTCCGTTTTGGTATTCGAGCAACTGCTAACTATCCTATTTCTCTCAGCGCCGAAACATAAAAGCTGATCAACCAGGAGTTTCAGGCTCATCTTCAATTACTTTTTCCTCAAGCGCATCTAAAATTTTAAGGCACATCGAACAACCCCGCCTTGGATGATCCTTCAGATCTTCCAACTTATAGTGCTCATAGCCTTCTTGCGAAATGATGGTTTGCAAGCCTTTGACGCTCCCACAGATTTCCTTGTATCGTGCGCATGCCTGTCTCGGTTCTCTTGAACTTGGAAAATATGTTGAACAGTTGGCTTATTGCGACTCGGGGCTGGGAAATGACTGGGATGGTTTTGGAGACGAGAACACGAGTGTGTATTAGTGATGCACTACAACGAGAAGATCAGCAACTTCTAACGATCTCTTGAGGGGATCCAAACTGCTCTTTTCTTGCCAAAGAATCTTCGGTTCAGGAAATGGAGCAATTTACTGAGTCGCAATTGACCAGTTGGACCAGCTCCACATTCACCAAAATCGCCTAAATATTAATCAGCTGGACAGAAATTAGGGCTTCCCTAAACTTGCAACGGTCAGATCAAGCCATTAATGCATAGATATACAAACAGCATAAATGTCGCTGTAAGCCATTGCCCAAGGCTCAACGAGGCAGATTTAAGAATTCAGGAGCCAGCATCACAAAAGATGTGATAAGTGTGTCTCGAAAAAAAGTCATACTGACGTTGTGAATGGTGCCATTCGGCCTTAAAAATGCTGTTAGCATGGCTGTATGAATTTTTGGTAGACTACTATATTTTAAAGTACTTACTTTAATATATAAGCGGTGCGAATTTGTGTTGACATGTTTAAGAATGTTCAACGGAACAACAAGGAGACTATAGGAGCTTATTAGTGAGTTGGGGGCGTCAAATTGAGATACCAACGATATGGGGAAAACTCCTCTGTTGAGTAGCTCGAACGAGTTGCCAACGACAACAGGAAGATTGGAAACAGCCACTATCTGATATTGAGCTATGCAGACGAATTCCAAAAGCAAGTTAAGATCTAAAAGCCATGGCATGTTGGAACGGGGAGTGCTTCCTTTGTCCGTACATTCTAACCGAACGTACTTTGTTGCAGGACATCTCTCAGCATGCGAGTGCATTTCTGGGAGACGCCATCTGTCGAGTGAGGTTGATTTTGGCTCGATGCCAAAGATATCGACGAGTAAGAACTGCTGCACACACTCCGAGGTCTAGCCATTGTCAGCTTGATAAATCGAGCATTTTGAACCGACAATATTGCCGTGCGTCTGACTGTGTAATATCGCTAATTAGCAACCCAACATGGAGAGATACGAAGCCCTTGAATCTACATCTCATCTCGCGCTCTGCAGCCGAGATCACGGAGGCAATGGCTTTCTTGCCGACATGGTGGAGCTATTTCAGGATAAGTTCGAGCTCTGAAAAGACAGCAACTGAAATTCGCGTTCTTCGCCAAAGTCTTCTCCCTGTCAAGCTAAAGTTTTTACAAAAATATAAATAGAACTTGGCCGCAACTATTTGGACTCAGGTTGTGGCTAGTTTTGTGGGGTTGGGTATAATTATCTCGTCGATATGTCTTGCGAGGATATATCAGATTCAGAAGGACCAAGTGTTCGGTACGAGGCAAGAAAGGAAGGGAATGGAGGTTGAATGGATTTCGAGAGTCACTGGCACGTGCACAGAAATGACGATCGCAATTCTCGGGGACCCCGAAAAGAGAGGCTGCGTGGTAACTCGCATTTTCTTCTGTCATTTTGAAGCTGTGGTCCCGATTTATCCGACCTTCCTCTTACGTAGCGGGAGATTTGAAGTGCTCAGGGTCAGAGATCTGAGAGGATCTTTCACTCCCTGCTTTCTGCCAAGGCTAGGGATGATAGGGCTGAGCTGTAACTTCTGAGGAGAAGCGTTGGCTACCTCACCGTCTTTTCTCCCCATTTTCACTTCTAAAATGCTTGCATACCTGAAAGCCTGGGATGCACCATAGCTGAGAGATGGGGTGGCTAATTGGTAAACTGTTTGATGATTGGTCTGGATATACAAAAAAGAATTCAGCTTGCCAAGAGCGCGGCTCGGTATGAACACTGGAAGATTTAAAAGTTGTGGGGCTAAAACGGTTCGAGCTCTCATTGTCCAATGAGAGCTCGTGGCTTCATGTGTCTCGGGCACCTGAAGAGTATCCCAGTCTCTGCATTACTTTTAGAGTTTGTGGGGTCGAAATCAACTCGACTTCTGGCGTCTCACGATCCAATGGAAATTTCCCTTCGTAAATTGGGGTACAGCGGAGAGACGTACCAGATCAAGTTCAGGGTAGACGAGACGACGTTCCTGCAGCCCTACATGCCCTCTGTCCCCGCTTCTTCGTATAGCGACCCTGGCCTGTCGAACAGTGTCGCCCTTCCCGTCCGGCCCCTGAACGTTCGGTCTACTGCCCATTCCGGGAATCACCCACCGGATCATTGCAATTGGCTCGGCGAAAATCGTCTTCAATTGCCAGACGATCGTCTGTTCTATTTCTGCGATTACTGACTCGTTCCGGTTGTAGCTGTCTTTAAATACCTAGATCTGGTGGATACTGAGTCGTGCTTGCTAAGCTGCAGCTTAGGTCAGCTTGTGGCTGGTTCTTTTCTTGGTAACCTTTCGAGCAAATCGCAATAGTTCTTGGCGAAGCGAATCAGTTGCTAGCCTTATATGCAGGTTATTATCGGAACGCAGTGACCGCACTCTAGCTGCAAATCAAAGAGTACATAACAAGACAAGGTCGCGGTGCTCCTCCTTTGGGTCATTGCCCACTTATTCGGGAATCTTTTACAGCGAGGCTTGTGTAACCAACAGCCAATGTAGGTATTCAACTCATGCGCGAGTTACGCCCTCCCCACCGAATGAAAGAAAAAGATGGAGACCCTGCGAAAAACTCGCCCAGAACTGACTCCATCCGGATAACGAAATTTGAATGGGTAGAAGAAGAGCTAGAGTGTAAGTATTCAATATCACAAAGCCCTGAGATAATACTTTTTACTGTTGGCTAACGCGGAATTGCCTTTTGCAGGTGGCAACAAGCAGGTAGTTAACCATGATACTCTTCACCATTACGGGCGAAATAGCTTGTCAAGGGAAAGAAGAGAAAACTAAAAGTGTTTGCACACAGGGGCTTCAGTTCGTCACCGAGTCTGGTGTTGCTAGACCGAATGGCAGCTTCCGAGACTTGATCCGATCGAAAGCAAGACGGAAAGGCAAGACCCAAGGCGAATATGCAAAGACTTCACGCAAGAGCTCCGCCACTCGGTCTACCCTCGACATAGACACAGATTCGGAGAGATCCCGTACCACGACTCCCACATCGAGTGACGTTGTCACACCGAAGACTGAGCTAAAGACACCCCAAGCACTCCTATGTCAAGGTCTTGAAAAAGGTTTAGTTGATCCATTCTTTACATTACCAATTAGCGAAACTGGGGAAACTCAACTCTTGATCCATCATTGTGAGTTTTTTTCTTTCGGCTAGATTCCAGGACTTTTTCTATCTTGCATTGAGTCAATCATATTTCTAACGTCCTCAAAGACTTCTCAATCTTCAAACCAAGCTACGCACCACTATTCCAAAAGGAAGACATCTTTAATTTCGCAATGACAGATTCCGCCTCGTTGCATTCATTACTAGTACACTCAGCGTTAAATCTGCGGGGCGTAGGACAACTTAAGCAAGACCATGAAATGCTATATCATCAAGGCGAGACGATCCGCTTGATTAATGGCAGGCTAGGGGATTCTCGCGACAAAACCGCATCGGAAGCAACGATTTTCACGGTTGCAAATATGACCCACATCGAGGTTTGTTCTATCTCATATTCTGCTCGCATATAGTTCAAGGTCTGATTTTATGTGTTCTTGCAGATTTTGTCAGGAGAACTAAGCGGCACCAAGATTCATATGGATGGTCTGGAAGCTCTTGTTAAGAGTCGCGGCGGTATACAAAGCCTCGAATCTCACCCTCTTACGAGGAAAGTAGTCATGTGGTAAGCTTGTACAGCCTTTTAATATTCGACACTATCAATTAATCACCACATAGGACCGACACCGTAGCCGCAGTGGCACTCGATGCCGCACCACGTTTCGAGCTCAAAGATCTCACACCCTGCTCACCATTACCGAAGCCTTCCTACTATCCCCTCGCACATCGTTACAAGGACAAGCTCTCAAATCTCACTTGTCTCGGCTCCTTCGCCGAAGAAACTATTTCCATCTACCAATCTCTTCGCTCTCTCACCGCTCTCAAAGATGCAATCTGCTTCTCTCCAAGCACCCTCCCTGACTCACCGTCTTTCGAAACTAAAGCTCAGACAATCGAATCCCTCGAACGCCAATGTCTTTCCATAATTCAATCTCCACTCCTCCACCCTTATTCGCTATCGCCTATCAACTCCATCTACTTCCTCTTCGTCAACGCTGCCTTAATACACATCATAGTCTTCATGCGAGAATCACCGCGTCGTCTTCCCTTCGCCCGCATTCTTTCAACCCGTATTCGGGATTGTCTAGAGAGAATAAATGCGCGTGTGTTCCAGGATAATTATCCAGAGTTGTTGATGTGGATCTACATTATGGGCGGTCTAGGGAGTGTGGGTACAGATGATCAGGGGTGGTTTGCGAGCATGCTGGCGGAGGCGGTGAGATGGGCAGGGACCGCGGAGATACGAGACCTGGAGATTATGTGCGGCGATTGGCTTTGGACTAAACTTTATGTTGATACCTTGAGTGAGGGATTTTGGTCGGATTTTGAGGGTGCACTGGGAGGGCGGGGAATGGTTCGGTGATGGAGGTGCCGACAACACCCATTTAGGCAATGGTCTGCAACATTTTTGCGTTGTTTCGGTGTCGAAAGAGGGAATCGGAGGCGTCGCTGAGTATGGAAAACTGTTTGGGTATAGACTTTCAGCATAAATAAATGAGGATAGACTGCATAAAGTAGTAGAATTGCTACTATGAATTATAGTTTTGTTGATTTTGAATAATGATTGTCATCGCTGCTATTACTGACAAGCGAGACACAATGAATTTGAGCACTTCACAATCTTTGGAGAGAAGAAAATAATCAATTACTTTTTAGAGATGATGGCAACAGAATCAATTCAGTCTAGTAGAGATCTCCTGGGCTAGAAGTAGAAGTGCACTAACTTATAGAGGTCCTTGGTTCAATTAAAATGTTAGAAAGAGTGAAATGTTAATCCTCAATTAAGGACAAGTGTATGATGAGCTATCTATCAAATGAACTGAGCAAAATAATTTTACAGGGAAGTAAGTGAGAAAACGTATATGCAGGCTTGAATATTCCAGGCAAATAATTTGCTTCCGAGATCAATAGTCAACAATTCGAGAACGCAGACATGAAATCTGACAAGGAAGCAAAGCGGCATTTGCTGAGTAGATGATAGTATCAGATGACGTGCAAAGAATGACTAGAGAATTTGAAAAGGGGTAGTCTTTGAAGTATCATGCCTGCAGATACTCGGTGCTCTAGATGGGATGAAGGAAATATGTTGTTCGACCCAGCCATCCAATGCTGTCCCACAACGCCAAACCAGAAAATCCACAAATCATCCATTTTAAACTCCCCCAAACCTTACTTTTATAAATGAAACACTCTATGAGGTTGTTGTCTTCATCCAAGCGAGGATAATAGCTACTGCAAGTAGCTATAACGGGGCGGGCTTGGACAGATTCGGCAATGATGATGGTCGGAGGTGGCGAAATGGCGACATTTTCAAGAAATTCTCGGACACGTTGCTGTTACAGAATAGTCTCGAAGTGTGTCTCGACAAGAGTAAATGATCGCTGTTGTAGTGGCATGATCTCGGATGACCTGAGGTTGATATGAAGAGTCCAGCCCATCGTCAATGCTCGTCCAGACAAGCGATCTGCGAAAGAATTTTAACCCTGATTCAACGACCAATAGCTTATGCAAGTCAGTTTTAGAGTCCCCGAATGTCAGAAAGAAACAGACTTGTAGGGTAGACAACTTACAAGGATCTCTGGGTTGAGGCCGTACGGAATTGGGTGATCGCTGGGTTCGATTCGGTGTCGGATTCGGTGCCTTCTGCAGCATATTTGAGAAGTCGAACCACCAAGAACCGAACAGCGAATTAACAAACAGAGACCCAGGCGCCAGAGAGGCTTAGACCTAGGGTATATCGGGTATAGAGGTTCTGAAATCTCGAAGTAGGGAGATCGTCTCGAAGGTGGGTGAAGGGAAGTGCGCTCTCGATGAGTATCAAGAGAAGTTTTGATGAACTTGCAAGCAAAACCTTGCTGGACTGTCAGACTTCGAAAGGAAAGAAAAGAAAGGAGGGAATAGTAAGAGACATATTGGTTGGACTTTAGTACTTTTGCTTCACGCGTAAATCGTGAACACAGACGGACACCTTCCCGCGTGCACGCATGCTCTGCAGCTCACATCACCATTTTGTCACCGAAGTCAGTGCAGGCAAAATAAGGACCGAGAATTGATTGAGCCTAGGGTGGTTATTAGTAGGATTGGGCTTTGACGGCGATTCGGTTGGGAGGTTCTACTGAGAAAATTGTGCGTTGAAACTTGAAACAGATACTTGGTGATGCACCCTAAGCCATGATATGCAGCTCGGTAGTGAATCTACGTTGGAAACAAGTCCGTCGACTAAGGACAAACATTTCCTTGCACGCGATTTCTAGCAGAAGAATGAAACTCTAATGCACACGCACGCTAACGTACGTTGGGGCGTCGGGCAGTGGCTGATGTTGGTTCCACCGAGGCAGTTCCCGCTCCTCCTTCTGAGCCGAGTGCCCCTTTTCCTAGACCACAGCGCTGGACTTGGTACCTGCATGACCTCAACGCAGACCGGGCCACTCAATTGAGGCTCAAGATGAAACAAGTATTTTTGAACTGATTAGTTACTGTGTGGGCTACTGTAATGCACCGGTCACAAGGCTACCTAGGAATCTATCTTCCTTCATTGCACATGTTTTGACTGTATGCTGAGCGGCTCGGGGCTTATTTTAGCAGCGCGTTCTCCCGGAAGTGTTGGCGCAAGACTTGATTCGTCGAACCCCCGCGGAACATGAGAAGCCCCCTGACAGCCAACCATGGGAAATTAGACCAAGACAAGCTCAACGCCCACGGCAGACTCGACAGTCGCAATCATTCAAAAGCAAGGGAGTTGCTGCCCCTTTCGAAACCCTCTGCGCGCACCCCTAGATGTATTATGGTTACTGCCTGGTAATGCCAGTTGCCCAAGTTTTGGTTCGCTCTTTCATTGTCAGCTATTGATCTTCACTCAGCCGACTCTACTCGGATTGCGATGGGAGCATTTCTTTCCTTCCACACCATTATTCTCTTTGTTCTATAGCTCGTGATCTGCAGGGTTTTAATTCTGCTTTGTATGTTCCCTCTTTCTCGGATTGGCATATGGTGAGTCGCATGAGATTTGTCTCGAGGGAATCAGGGAGAATGTTTGTTAACGTCGATAGTTTGCCAGCGAATTCTAGTCTTGCGGCACGCATACGAAACCGCCCTCCCCCGATCTTTGCTATTCCTACCTTCACTATTTTATCTTCGAATACTATCTTTGACAATTTCGAAACCGCGACAGATCTGCGGCACGTCTGCTGTTGGCCGTTCGAATGGTAACACAGCAGTCCTTGTGGCACCACGTTGACGGAGTCTGCGATGTCAATGAACGGATCTTATAATGTAATATGGACTGCTACCCACGCGACTTCCGCAAATGAGTTAGCGACAGTTATTAAGGAGTTTATTGGGAGTGGTCTGGACGAGGAGGAGTGGAAGCATGAGCTTGAAGCCAGGGGATGGGTATATGACACAAATATAAGGAACGCAATCATCCATCAGGAATTCGTACACTTCATACCCGAGATTAGACGGCTGCTTGCAGAACCAAACATTGCGCAAGACTCAAGCAAAAGCAACTCTCGTACGAGTATTTTCAAGCGAATCAGGGGTGAAGAATGGATCAAAGGAGTTCCCGACGAGAGAGAAGAAAGGCTACGTAATCGCATGTTGTATGGAAAGGTTGCCAAGTGAGTTCTCAATACATTCTTGGGTGGTCGAGAAGAAGATCTGTTGGCTAACAACGGCACCTGAAGGCTTCGCGTTTTCCAGGAAAGGATAAAGAAATTCATCGATGAAACCGCTTCCGAGTCTCATCGATCCGAGCCGAAATTCGAAGATGAATTCAACGAGAAACTGAACCCGGCAACCCCAGGCAGGACTTTGAGATCGTTCCCCGGACTGACACCAACATCGACAGCACATCCCAGCTACAGCTATGGATTACTTATCCCCAATGGATGCCCTTCGACTGCGCCATTCCCAAACAGTGCAATTTACGCTTCTGGGCAAAGCCCAGGCAACGATACGACTCCTCCGGAACTCAGCACCGACTGGTCAGTTTCTAAAGATTCTCAAATGCTCATTGGTAGCAAACATTATGCATATCCACACACAGCTTCGCTTGCTCCTTCTCCTCCATTGACTGAGGCGGGGATCCAGCACTCCATTTATCATGGCAATCCACACTCGGGGACTCATGTGCCTCATGAATTTCCAGTTATGCCAGGCCAGCAGCATCAATCGTCATTCGATTCTAATTTCAACCTCTTGCCTAATGAATATCATCCATTCTGCCGTCCAGAGAATAACACACAAGGTACAACTCCAGCCTTGCAGAGTCTTGCTTGAGCATACATTGCTAACTACTATATTGTCTGTAAAGATGCAATCAGGGGTGACAACCCTGATGAAGAGATGCAGACAGACAGGGATGAGATGACCTACGAGACTCCATATGAAAACGGGATCAATCGTACTCTTCACCCTCGACCAGCCCAGCATCTCATGAGCTTTGACTCATCCAGCACACTAGCGACAGGAGTACAAGACTGCTTCGATCGTCATGTGGACTCTAATAACATTTACATCGAAATTACACAACCAATGCATGGTACGGTTTCTTCAAGCTCCGCCCGCGTGTCTTCCAACGCTAACTCCAGCCAGGGTACAATACACATTCCCAAGTCACACCTAATTCAAATGATGCATCACCGATCCCCTGTGGTCATGTTGCCTCTCCTAGGTCAGTCTTCAAGAATGACGAAGCTTCAGTTTATCAACCGAAGAACAACAATTCCTGCCCTGAAAGTGACACGGAGATGGAAAATGGCACCATGTATCAACCTCGGTCAATAAATGCAACTACCAGACTAGCTCCTCCGACGGAGACGGCGGAAGTGGTGATATTGCGCAGAATAGTGCACGAGCAGAATGAGCAACTGATTGCTCGCGATGCTGAGAATTTTGAGATGAAGAACATCATCAAGAAATTCCTAGAGATACAAATTTCTAACAAAAAGCATATCGATAGGATCGCGCAGAACAACTCACTCGCCAATGAACTTCTTCGACAAGCCATTGACGGCAGAGCGACCCACGACGAGCCTGAATCAAGAGCATTTTCACAACCCAACCATGCTCTACCAGCAAAACCAGATCCTGGGGATAGCTCGAGCAAGGCGCCGGCTGGCACATCACACACTCGAAACAAGAGCACGGTATCTTCCTCTGCAGGAACAACAACTACCACCAGTTCACCGGCAGGAAATCTCAAAGAAGTCAGCAGACAGATCGATGACTTGAACAGCAAGATCAAGTCGATATTGAAGTCCCTGAAGGAGAATAAGAATACCACCAATGACATGAAACATGACGAAATGAGGACCACGTTGAGGATGTCGAAAAATAGAGAAGATTTCAGTCACGATGTAGGGCGTGACTCTGGAATTGCGATGGGCGAGAGTCCGAGAGCATCACTAAACCCTCTGAGGTAGCACAGGCGCAGGACGCAGGTTACTGACTGACTTGGGGATTTGTTGTATTATATGAACTGGGTTGTACTATATACTGGGTAGGGCGGTTTTCTCTTCAATTTTGGACGGGGAGCGGCGTCCGGGTAGGGGGAAACAGGTTCAGGAGTGAAAAATATGTGGTGTAGAGCCACAATACTTCTCCGCAAAAAGGGCAGGGGATGGGTAATGATTTAATGTTTATATTCATGGATCAGGGCTGGTTACTGGTCTTCTTGTAGTTAAGTCAAAAGCTTGAATTTAATATTCACATTCATTTTAAACTTTCTGCGGTCAAGCAGAGAAGGTAAGGAAGCTACATGGCTTCTGTAATGATTTGACGGGGGCTCGTTCCGCATATCTGTTGACAGCGATGTGCTACTCAACCTCAACCTCAAAATGGGAGATCATATCAAATAATGATAAATTTTGAACTCATTTCCAGGTCTAGGAGGCTAACAGGCCTCGCGTAATCACTTGTTACACATAAAAAAGATATTGTAAAAGCATCGTTATTCATTGTGTGGCGGAAGGTGTGCTAGGTCCCCCACAAACTCATCGCTCAAGCATACTCGTAACCTCGTCCAGCGTCCAGCATTCATGTATTCCCCACCCTCAACTCCAAAGGCATCGCCAAACATATTATAAACCCTCGCGCTCTAGTTTTTCCAAGCCCCATCCTACCCCGTTGTACCCCGCCAAAGCCGCCTAGATGATGCAGAAGTCGCAAGGGAAAGGACACGGGATGATGAAGCAGAATCGTCCAGGGCACATTCCTCCACGGTCTCCGCCGCGCATGCGCATTTCTTGCTCCTGCGATGTCTTTGCTTGTGCTGGCGAGGTGGTTTGGGATGGGTCGAGAGCTGTGGTTGGAACAGAACATGTCAGTAAGGTGCTCAAACAAGGATGGAGACGGAGGCAAAAGGTTAAGACAAATGAAGATATGGAATGGGAAGGTCTTGGATTCCGAGTACGTACTCATTGCTTGAGGAGCGACAGGTTGTGTTGTTTGCAGGTTGGTAGAAGGGGTGCTAGCGGTGTTCTCATTTGTAGGAGACATCTTGGACTAAGTGGTGGGATTTGACTCTCTAAAATGTGTCTCCGAAATTTCGTGATCTGCGAGGTTCTTTGATTGAACAATTGATGGTAATGGATGGTTCAGTTGAATGTTAGGATTATTCAGAAATGTGGTGGTAGGTGAGACGAAGCTGCCAAGCTTTGTCAAGCTTCGTGATTGTCGACGTCACGCCTGGTGGGATGGGTACCGTACTAATTTAAGAAATATGAAACATGACGCTAGCGCAAATACAGCACTAAGCACGTGATCAGCAGGCCCTTCTATTACCTACAACTGTGGACATTTGGTACCGTGACAGAATGAGCAGGTTATTATTTTATATATTAACTAGATAGGAGACATAATGGCGCCATCCTTGGTTCGGCTGTAAGCTGGCACATGAAAACCCTCAATAGTTATTCCTGCAGTGTAACAAATGATTCCCATCCCGTCTTTGGCATTGCTTAATGCACTCTCTACTTCCTTAAGCTCTATCCTATCTCTTTGAATTGAGTTCAATATCTTTGCCACTATAATACATTTCATACTTAGGAAAACAAGACTGACATGGGGTTAGTCACGTGAATTTCCCCCTTCGCTTAGAAAGGTGGTGTACTCAAAAGGGGCTTTTACAAGCTAACGAAGACACGGAAAAAGCTATAATTGATGTTCCTGATGGCGCCTTATGCTTTGCGATTATTTTTTTTCATTGAAAATGAGTTGCATTGCAATGGCTTCTGAATGCTGTAGCGAGAAAGATAGGCTTTGCCAATTTTTACTGCTTTAGGAAAAAGCATGAACTCGATGGATGTCGATAGAAAACTAATCACGAACATGAGATTTCCTATAACAAAGCACTCTCAACTTTCTTTTCATTCTCTACTGCTCCTTATCAGGATTCTCTGAAGCCCCTTTTCGCCTGCCTGGTTTGATTTCCAACACCCATTCGCATGACTTCGAACACTTCGAGCAAGTGCGACCATGAGTACCTGAGAATATTGATGACCCTTCATTACTCCACATCTGTTACCCCATGCAGTCCTCTACTGGATATTGGGATATCGAATGTAATTCTTTGGGGCGGAATTGTTAGTATTCGGTATTGAGGTGATCAGCAATCTGAAACCTCGGACTCGTTCGATTTTGCGAAACAGAGGGCTGACCATTTTACAGAAAAGGCTAGGTTTCTGTACTCGACATGGACAGGCTCTTCCTCATGCCGCGGGGGACCAATACCCCGCATATCGCGACCGGAGAGTACTGGACTTCTCCAAAGACGGCGTCAATGCTACCTGCTAAAGACAAACCTCTACTACGAGGCCAACAATGAATCTCAATGCTGATGAGCACAATTACCTTGCTAGATACGAGTTGCATTGGAACAGATGCCTTAGAATCAATCATTAGGGTGTCTCGGCTTGGAGGGGGAAGTTTGCCAAGGCGGCTCGCAAACCTTCTTCTGGACTAGGAAATGCAAGCACGCTGAGTAAGCCTCGAGGCGCCATTCCTTGGGCTGCTTCCGCAAACAATAATGTACCAGGTCGGCATTCGATATTCCGAGGATAGGGTTAGACGAAGCTTCAAGTTTTATTAGAATTTGAATGCTCAATGCCTCAAGTCCCCTCTTCAGCCTGCAAATTAGCAAAACAAGTTCTCGGATCCACCGCGTGTTTTAGGCCTAGCTGATCACCAGGCGACAATGTCCAAAACAATCACGCCATCGCAAAGTAAGGCTGGGCGCTTTCTTGATACATTGTTTACTTATACTAATCTAGCACTGTTTCTAGTTCATAAAGCTAAGCAGACAAATGCGGCTCTGAAAGACAAGAGCAAGGAGCCAAGTTCGAAGAAAGAGAAAAGTGAAGATCCCAACTTCATACCACCTCAATTTATCAATGTTACGAACTCAGCTGCCTTGGACGAGTCAGCTCGGACCAAGGTTCGAGTCCAGGTTATGAGAGACTACCACCGGAGGCGGGTTCAAAAAATCAACCAAAACGAATCCACGATTCAGGCGCCTGAGCTGAAGCCACCCAGTGGGAAAGGTCAAACACATAAGTTTAGATTTGGGAAAGATAAAGGTCTCCGGCCATGGGTACCTGTCAAGGGTCCTCATGGAAAACGTAGACATGCACCCAGAGGTCGAGGGAAGACATTGGATGCAGAAAAGTCTCATGAAACCTTAAACGCTGGTTCCTCCATTAACAGAGGTCAATTTCTTCTTGATTCTCCCTCACCGGCTCAGGCATCTACATTTATGCCCTTCGCTGGAATTGAACTGGCAACACTTCCTGCTGATAATTGGCTCTCAAGTCTTGACTTCGCGATACAGACTTCAAGTTTATATCATTCTCCGGGAACTGGATATCTGGACCCATTTGCTGCAACATCGCTCCTTATCACACCAAGAACACAAGTCCTTATTCATCACTACTGTAAGCTACGTTTCACATTGAAGTTTGTCCAAAGATTTGAGACCAATCATTTGCTAAGAATCGATTTCTCAGTCAGTGACCGCATAGAATCATCTTGGCTCATGTTACCCATGAGAAAAATGCTCTTCTCTCTGGCTATCAACGATGCCGCAATGTTTCACTCATTCCTATGTCACTACGCGGGAACTTATAATGTTAATTTTCGGACGGGAAATCAAGATGAAGCACTGTATCATGCGGGCCAAGCGGCAAAGATTGTAAACGAGAGACTGGTGGACCCTGCTCAGGCATTGACTAATGAGACAATTGCAACGGTGGCCAATATGGCTGCTTTTGAGGTCAGTGTTTCTAATGTCACAGCACAACTATTCCCTACTAAATCACAAAGTCTTCGAATGGTTCGGTCCAGAGCATGTTGGTTCATATAGATGGATTAGAGCGAATGGTTCAAATGCGTGGAGGTATTCACTTTGGCGGATTTCCAATGATAGTGCAACGGATGATCGCCTGGTAAGTCATAGGTAACTTCTGTCCAATTAACTTTACTCACAATATTCCCAGGACCGATTACCACGCAGCAACGGCACTCCTCAAGCAACCTCGTTTTCCACCTCTCGACATCCCAGAAACAGAGACGCCGGAGGGTTTCTTCTATCCACAGATTTCGAACCCAAGCGATCCGTCTCGTTTTCGTGGAGATGACGCGACCAGCAAAACTATGCATGATCATAGCCTCGAGCATCTTTTGGTAGGCGTTCGAGACCTCTCAAAACTACTCAGAAAACTTCGAAAGCTATCCTATCTACCAGAGGACAATATTTGGTACAGCGATAAAATATACTACCTACAACGCAACCTCGTGGAAATCGTGTATTGCCCGAATACTCCCAGACCTGTCGATCGGGTATGTGCGATGGCAGCTCTCATGTATTGCGGACACTGTCTCCGCGATGTACCTTTCACCTTTCAGGTCATTGCTAGAGCGGTCACTCGATTAAAAGCTGCAATCATCAAACTTGAAATGGAAGTCTCGGCCGATACTGATAGAGAGACAAAAAAGGTCATGTTTTGGATTTTAGGTTTTGGTGGTGTTGCGGCGGAAGGCAAACCAGAAAGAGATTGGTTTGTGGCGAAATTCAAAGCACTTCGTGATGTGTTAGATATCAATGATTGGGAAACAGCAAGGGGGTTGTTGAAAGAAGTTCTATGGCAGATGGAACTGGACGATGCTGCAAGTAAGCTTTGGTTAGAGGCTTTATTGGAAGGTTTCTGAAGCTTAAATTGAAGCCACGGAATCCCAATTCACACCACTACTACCTATTTCTCCTATATCTGTGATCATTGACCTGCAATCAGACACTCAGGCTCATAGTCTTGGGAGTTTATGGTGCCAGTCGGAGATTGCGTGCCTTCTTGACTCAACGCAAATCTCAAAGAGTTACCATAACTAATAGCTTCGAGCGAAGAAGTCAGGGATTTTTACATTGGAATGCGAACAGGTTATCGATCATTCTCTCTCATTATCTATGCATCTGTAGGTTTGTTCGTGAATAGTGAACACGAAAAGTCTTGCAGGGGCTTCTCTTACCTAATATGGAACAGTCCCCATCATTAAGATCTTGCTAGCTCAATATAAAAAGACTTTCTGAATTCTTTGAGAAAATAAAGCTGAAGATAGGACGGAATTAGGTGGCTCGCTGCATGTTGGTTGGACCTCCCTTAAGCCCCTGAAAGTCTTGAAGTAGCCGACCAATAAGGGGCAATCTAGGCAGGATAACTACTGGCCTTACCTGCAACCTCATTACCACGCAGGTCCAGTTTCAAGTTATGCATACCGATATTGCTGAAAACAAAGATTAACAGAGCCCACCACATCTCAGGTGGCGCTCTGAAGTAGTGCAGCAAAGATCAACGCTTTCTCTTCGCGTTTCGTACTCCCTTATACCCTTGTTTCTTGTGAGCCGGAATCCCACAGAAATTGCCATGTTTAGCAGGGTTTTGGCAATTCCTTCCATCTTGCAGTTTTGCCTTGCACAATGACAGTGGAGCAGGAAGCGGCGGAGCAGGCAAAAAGTCCTCCCAAGTATCCTGCGTTCCGCCTGCGTCAAGTGCTGCCTGATATCCATCCCGTACTCTAGTCTTCAACTCCTCAAGTGAAGGCCTATGAGCGGGTCTTTCATATAGGCACTCCTGCACAAGGTCTGTTAATGCACGACTATAATGTTCACTTCGGCCATGTAGAGCCAGACCAAAGGTATTTCCCTTAGCTTTCTCTCCGTTAATCTGCCAGGTTGGTTCGAATGGCTGCTTGTAGTCTGGCTTAGAGTTTCCAAGAAGAACGAGTTGATAAAGTATGCATCCTATCCCCCAAACATTCGTCTTAAAGCCGCTATTGCGTTATCAGCATTCTCTTACAGACTAGCTAAGAAATGATAGGAGATTGTCTAAGATACTGAGGTAATGGAGTCTACTTACTAGTTACCTGCAATACGGCTTTTTTCGTAATCTCGACCTTCCCAGGTACCCGAAAATTGCTCCTGAAGTGCAAGTCAGAATGTGACTTGCTAAAGTCTTAGATAGAAAAGAAAACACTTACAGGTGCATAGTAACCCGCAGTACCACTCTTTCTAAGATCATGTCTCTTCAGCCACTCAGAGTAATCGGTCTCTCTCTCTGCCAACCCAAAGTCTCCCAACTGCAATTCTGGTTATTTTTGAATCTAAGTCGTCTCTACACAACTGACCTTGCACAAGGGAGTAAAATGCGTAAATCTATCTTCGCTCAAAAGGACTGTGGACTGTATATCAGTATAGGTTCAAAGCCAGAGATGCTACTAAAACAGAAACTCACTATTTTCCGGCTTCAAGTCAAAATGGACTATTGGATTCCAATCATCTCCCAGGTCCTTGACAACTTCATTTATCGGGGCTTGGATTTTTGCCTCATTTCCAGTGTCCAGAACGAACAGTCCATCAACCAAACAATCAAATATTTTCCAAATACTAATCTCCCGCAGTGGGTTTCCTCTGCATAGAGTCAGTTCTTTGCCCTTGAGATATAATTCTTACTTACAATGCCTGAAATCTTTCAATCAGCCCCTTCATATCCCCTAAAGGACAATACTCCAGAATCAGTCTTTTGATTCGACCATTCCATTCTTTATCAATGTTTTCAGCGTCAGCATTAATACGTCGCGCCTTGGTTTGTAATTCGTGGCTAACGTGTGCCGAGCCCGTTTTATGGAGTTGTTTGAGAATTTTATGCTCCTTAGACATGTTACGCTGCTTTGGATCGCCACCCATTACTTCTTTCACAACCACCTGACGGTATTTCTGGTCTGGCACATTTTCCGGGCCTTGGTATTCCCATAATGCAACCATACCAAAGCCGCCAGCGCCTAAGATTTTGATCGCCTTCCAATTGCCTGGCCCTCCAGCGAAGGCTGTCTCCGTGGGATCCTCTAAATCGGGAATGGTGGAAGCGAGGAAATCTTCCTCTGCTTGGGTGCGTACTTTCGCAGGTTTAATTGCTTTTGGTGGTGGCCAGACATCGACTTGTGGTGGTTCAGGTAGCTGGACGCGAGCAGGTGGTTGGTAGTTTTGCTTCTGGAAATTGTCTCTTATATCATCATCATTCCATTCGGGAACTCCCCGATATTTCCGAAAGAAGTTCACGATCTCCACTGTGTCTTCAGAGGGATTCTGCAATGGGTTCTTAGCGGCCATCGTTCCTGATTGGATTTAGATAGATAAGAGAACAACTTCTTTGGAGAGTCGCGACGCTGAGGAGAGGAAGTTTCTAAGAAAGAGGTGGCACTAGCCCTGTGTTAAGAAACGGCAGGATTCGATTTCCTATCTCCGCATGCGGTCTTAGTGGAAGACAAAGAAATAAGAGTACTTTTACTAGAAAGGGGTAGTTTCACTGAAAACGGTTATTTCGACCACAAGAAAACCAGACCACTAGTTCCGAGGAAAGCAGATACGGGGAGGACTAATTGAGCTGATATTAAAATGAAGAGAATAGTCTAGGCCTCTGAGAAAGTGTTATTATTACTTATATAGACCAAATTTTGGTCGCGATTTGGTGCAAGAAAGAGATTGAATAACAGGACAACACCTAGAATTATGGGCGAGTAATGTCCCCTATAATCTGCACTACCAACTTCCTAAAATGACAAGAGCCTTTCTCGTAGATCTCAAACTTGTGCGCCACCCCTGAGTATTGTGATTACTGGGAACCAGATGCAGGCTTTCGTAGTGCGTTTCCTCAGGACTAAGGTCGCTGACCCTGATGCTGCCCACAATACTCATCCGCAGCAAGTTTTTTCTTACACGCTTTTCCATTTCTGCGAATTCCCTTGCATCTTTGAGGCTTGCGCTTGGGAGGCGGAGGCGGAGGTGGAGGCGGCTGTGGTAGAAAGTCGTCCCAAGCATCTAGCGTCGCATCAGCCTTAAATGCAGCTCTCCACCCATTCTGTACTCTGGTTTTCAATTCCTTAAGGTCTGGCCTGTGGCCAGGTTGCTCATATAAGCACTCTTGGACGAGATCTGTCAAAGCCCGGCTATAATGCGGACTTTGACCACGTAGTGGAAGTCCAAACGTCCTCCCTTTCGCCGGTTCGCCGTTTAAATACCATCTTGGCGTAAAAGGCTCCCGAGGGTCTGGTCCTCTGTAGCGCATCAAAATAAGGCAGTACATTATGCACCCTATGCCCCAGATATTCGACTTTTCACTATTGTCTAGTTAGCCTTCTCATTCAAACAAGTCACAGCAACACTTGAAAATCAAGACAGGGGAGTAATTACTATAAACCTGCAATCCCAAGAGTCGCGAAATCGGCCGCTTCCCATGACTCAGAGAATTGTTCCTGAATGTAAGTCAAAACCAGCCTGTTTATTAGAGAAGACTTTCTGGAGCATACCGGCGCATAGAATGTCTCGGTGCCTCTTTCTCTAAGATCAAATCTTTTCCCCCAAGTTGCATCCGACTTGTAACGCCAGGCCAGCCCGAAGTCCCCAATCTGCGATAATAATTAATTTTTTGGGTTCCTTAAGCTCCGTGTCAATTCAACTTACCTTGCATACTGGTGCAGTAAAATGCGTCAACCGATCCTCGCCCAGGAGAACTTCATTGGTGAGCAATCATGAAGACGATGTGAACATTACAGTGAGACTTACTATTTCCAGGTTTCAAATCAAAGTGGACTATATGATGCCATTCTGGCCGTCGCGTGGCTTCAGGCTCATTCGAGACCGTCCAATCATTACCAACTTCCAAGACAGTGATCCCATCGACTAAGCATTCAAATATCCTCCACAGAGTCGTTTCTTGAAAATGTCTGCCCCTGCAGAGGATTAGCACTCTATTATGCAGATCATGGACTCTCCATCTACTTACAAGATATGAAATCTCTCAGTAAGGACGTCTAAATCTCCTACTGGACAATATTCCATAATAAGTCTTCTGACTTTGTTGTTCCAA
>Ga0302325_10010716_pt1 | contig 19823 bp, 15 predicted proteins | sample Palsa_T0_2_FD_201948 | JGI IMG/M metagenome (GOLD analysis project Ga0302325, IMG submission 201948) | Peat permafrost microbial communities from Stordalen Mire near Abisko, Sweden - Palsa_T0_2 | ecosystem: Environmental > Terrestrial > Soil > Palsa > Peat permafrost | place: Sweden: Abisko...
CCCGCTGCGAGATTGCCGCCGATCGAATCGCCACGCGACGCGACCTCGCGCGAGTTGACGATGTCGAAGCCGTCATGCGCGGCGTCGGGCGAGTACTGCATGAAAAACATTCGCCATTGGCGACCGGGCCGTGCGCTCACCTTGTATTCCATCGAGCGATCGTACGAGAACACCGGCTTGTCGCGACATAGCCACGGCCGCGCCTCCTGCGCAAAGGCGCTGGTCGCAAACAGCATCGCGAGTGCGGCGGCAATCGGCAAGGTTCGGGCGATTTTCAAAATTTTCATTTCCTTTAGCGGCTTGCGATCGCGATGATGCGGCCGACAATCTCGCCGAGGTTCGAATCCTTGGGCGTGAAGACCGCCTTGACGCCGAGCGCGAGCAGCGCGGTGCGGTCGGCTTCAGGGATGATTCCGCCCATCACGAGCGCGACGTCGCCGGCGCCGCGGCTTTTCAGCAATTCGATCGTCTCTTGCGCGATCGACATATGCGCGCCCGCAAGACTCGAAATCGCCAGCACGTCGACGTCTTCCTCGAGCGCCGTCGTGACCATCTGCTCCGGCGTTTGCTTGAATCCCGCGAGCACTACTTCCATCCCGGCCTGCATGCACGCGTGCGCGAGCAGCTTGATCGCGTTGATATGCCCGTCGAGGCCCGCCTTGCCGAGCGCGATGCGAATCTTCTTCGTTGCATGCGGCACCTTGAGCGCGCCGACACCTACACTGGTTTCCAGAATCGGCGGTGTGTAACGTCCGCGGCCGACGCGCACCAGAGAGTCGGTCCATTCGCCGACGGTGCCGCCAGCGCGCGCGAGCTCAATAGTCGCCTCGATAAGTCCGCTGCTGCCATCATCCGCACCTGCCCGTTCGAGCGTCTCGCGAGCCTTGGCGACGGCCGCCTGATCGCGCGACGCGCGCCACTTCCTGATGGACTCGATACGTTCTTTTTCCTTCGAGGCCTGCGCCGCGTGATTGGCACTTTGTTTCGGCGGCGGCGTCAGTCCGACTTCGCCGGTGAACGCATTGACGCCTATCTGTACGATCTCGCCCGACTCGAGTTTGCGATGACGTTCCGCCAGTTGCCGCGTCAGTTCGCCGCTGACAATCGAGATGGCGCGCGAGTATCCGGCCTCGCGCAGGCGCAGCGCAATTTCGCGCGCGCGCGTCGCGGTCTCGTCGGTCAGCTTTTCTATTACCTTGCTGCCTTCGAAAATATCGCCATAAGCCGCGAGCCCCGTCTCATGCATCAGCACCTGCTGCGTGCGCAGGCTGAGCGTCTGCTCCGACTGGTCGGGCAGCGCGAGCGCCTCGCGAAATCCGGGCAACTGCAATGCATTGACGCGCGCGTCAGCCGACATGACGACCGGCAGCGCCTCGTACGCGATTCGGATGATGTTAACTTCGGGCTGCGGCTCGGTGAGCGTGAGCGACCGCACCTGGCATCCGGCGCGGAAGGCGACGTCGTTGACGCCGTATTCGGTGGAACAAAGCTCGCGCCACAGTTTGAAGTAAGCGCGAATCTTGCAAATCTCGGGAACCAGCTCGATGCCGCTGTTGATGAAAAATGAAATGCGCCTGACCGTCTGCTCGAAGGCCGCCTTGTCCAGCTTCGGCCGCAGCGCGTCGAGAATCAGCAGCGCGTTGCCGAACGCGTAGCCGATTTCCTCGGCCGGCCCCGCGCCGCTCTCCATATAGTGATAGCCGCAGCAGTTAATCGGATTCCAGTTCGGGACGCGCTCGACGGCGAACCGAATCAACTCGGTCGAAAGACGAAACGACAGCTCGGGATGGAAAATCGAAGTCCCGCGCGCAACGAACTCCTTCAGCAGATCGTTCTGCGTCGTGCCGCGCAGCTCGGTCCATGGCACCCCATGCTTTTCGGCGACGACGAGGTACAGCGCCAGCAGGAATGGCGCGGTCGCGTTGATCGTCATCGAGGTGTTGATCGACTGCATCGGGATGCCCTCGAACAGCCGCTCCATGTCATCCCAATGACAGATCGAAACGCCCGCCTCGCCCACCTCGCCGCGCGCGACCGGAGCGTCCGGGTCGTAGCCGTTTTGCGTCGGCAGGTCGAACGCGATCGACAGCCCGCGCTGGCCCTGTTTCAGATTCGCGAGGAAGCGCTCATTGGCCTGGCGCGCATCGCCGAAACCCGCATACGTCCGGATGATCCACGGCTCGCGAGGCGCGCGCGCTTTTTGTTCGGCTTCGGGCATCGCCACAAGGTTAGTTATCGAAGCGGCGGGATTCCAGCCGCGTTCATCGCCGATGCGCGGTGCGAGGCGCCGCCTCATCTTCGCGATAGCGCGCCAGCTCCGCCGCGAGGCAATCGATCAGCCCGATTCCTGACAGGCCGCCATGCTCTTCGATCTCGAGCACGGGGCCTGCCGTCTCGGATCGGATCTTCGCGATAGCCTTGCGCGCTTCCGACGCACGCTGCAGCTCGGATTTCGCCAGCTCGGCAAGATGCTCGAGAGCTTGCTTGCGGAGATGCGGTCCGCGGCGATTGCCCAGCGCCGAGATGTCGCCCGCGTCGAAGTCGGCCGGCGGCATGCGGTTGAACAGCACGGCGGCGGGCGTGAGCTGGAGGGCGCTCAACTGCGCGTGCGTCTCGATAGTTTCGGAAATCGCAAGGCTGTCAGCGGTCGTCACCTGGATGATCGCGCAGTTGCGCCGGTCGCGCAGCATCCGCGAAATGTTGCGCGCTTCCTTGCCGACCACGCTCTCGCCGAAGGTCGATCGCGCCGCCGCCGGCATCTTGAGCAGGCTCATCGCCTGGCCGCTGGCTGGCGCGTCGACAACTATGATGTTGCGGGCCGGCGCCTTTGGGCCGGTTTGTCCGGCGTCATAGAAAACCTTGCCCAGCATCATCAGTTCGCGCAGGCCAGGCGCCGCTTGCACAAAGAATTGATAAAGGCGGCTGGCGAACACCGCCTTCAGCAGCATGCGGCCGGGAACCACCAGGCGCAGATATTCTTCGAGCGCCGCGCGTCCGTCGAGCGTCATCAGAGAGAGATTGTGCGCAACTTCCGCCGGCACGAACGACGACGCCACCCCGAAGGTCGCGGCCAGCGGCGCGCGCGTATCGCATTCCATGATGAGCGCGCGCGCATCCGACAGCGTCGTGAGCTTGGCGATCGCCGCGCTCAGCGTGGATTTGCCGACGCCGCCCTTGCCGAGCACGATCAGCACGCGTCGGGCAAGAATTTCGTTCAGCATTTGTCGGCGAAAGGAGGACGACTTGGAATTTGGACCCTCACCCCGCGCGGGAAGGGGGACAAGATGTTCTCTACGCGCAAAGGCTTCTTGTAAATGGAATGCGGGATCGGATTTGACATTCAGCTGGTTCAGTATAGGAAAGGCCACTCGAATTCAAAATAGCGGCAGCTTGAATATTGCTGCTTGACAGCGTCGCGCGCGAGGTGCGACGTTCCGCCAAAGAACAGCGCGAGGATGATGAATTGCCATGAGTATCTGCGCGAATCTGAATGTAGGCCTGCTCTTTCCATTTCGAAATCCACCGGCATGGCGCAAACCATTCGCCGATTTTTACGCCGATCAGCTCGAGCAAACGCGGGTCGCCGAGCAACTCGGCTACGATGAGATCTGGCTGACCGAGCATCATTTCGCCGAGGACGGCTATTCGCCCGCGATCCTGCCGATTGCGTCTGCCATTGCCGCGATTACCAAACGGATTCGCATCGGAACCTACCTGGTGCTGCTGCCGCTGCATAACGCGGTGCGCGTCGCCGAAGATGCGGCGACAGTCGATATCATCTCGAACGGACGCTTCGACCTGGGCGTGGGCCAGGGATATGCGCCCGGGGAATTCGCGGCGTACGGCGTCAATCGAAAGACCCGCGCCAGCCGCCTCGAGGAAGGTATCGAGGTGATCCGGGGCGCATGGACCAATGACGATTTTTCATTCGCGGGCAAGCATTACAATGTGAAAAACGTCCGCCTGATGCCGCGTCCGGTTCAGTCGCCTCATCCACCGCTGTGGATTGGCGCCGGCGCGCCGAAAGCGATCGAGCGCGCGGGCCGGATGGGAGTCAATTTCATGGGCCTCGCGAATCCCGAGGCGCAACAGACCTACGACGGCGCGCTGCGGAAGGCGGGCCGCAAGCCGGCAGATTTCTCCGCCGCGCAGCTCCACTTCACCTACGTCGGTCGCACCACCGACGAGGCGTGGGCGCATTCGCAGGATCATCTGCATTATATGATCACCTGGTACATGCGCTGGCTCTCGGAGGCCAACGACTACCTTGGCGCGGGCCAGCCCTCGCAGTTGCCGGAGCCGGCGAAGCTGCGCGACGCGCAGCTCATGTTCCCGCTGCTGGTCGGCAGTCCCGACGAGGTCGCTGCCAAGCTCAACCATTCGTTCGGCAAGGTGAGGACGACGCATCTCGTGCTCGGGATGCATCTGCCGGGAATTGCGCCGGAACGAAGCCGCCGCTCGATGGAACTGTTTGCGCGTGAGGTTGCGCCCCAACTTAAGCCATCTGCGGCCGCCTAGACTGCGCTGCGAAATCGCAGAAAGTTACAACCGGATCGAAGCTACCAGCGGATCAGGTTCGCTCCCCAGGTCAGGCCGCCGCCGCATGCGTTCAGCATCACGATACTGTTGTCGCGGATTCGCCCCTGCTCGAGCGCCTCGTCGAGCGCGATTGGCACCGACGCGGCGGAAGTGTTGCCGTAGCGATCGATATTGGTGAAGACTTTTTCGGGCGGCATCCCGAGGCGATCGGCGACGGCGGAAATAATCCGCATGTTCGCCTGATGCGGCACGAACAAATCGATATCTTCGAGCTTTACGCCCGCCCGATCGGCGACCTGCCGGCTGACTTCCTCCATGCTCTTGACGGCGATTTTGAAAAGCTCGGGACCCTTCATCTGAATCGCGTCATCGGTGCATCGCCGCACTTCGGAATCGATCGTGCTGCGCGTGCCAGTGGCGCGCAGCGACAGCAGGCTCCAATGTTCTCCCGCCGAACGCAGCAGGCTCGACAGCACTCCGCGATTTCCCGGCTCCGTGACCAGCACGCACGCGCCCGCGCCGTCGCCGAACAGCACGGCGGTGCGGCGATCGTTCCAATCGACCATGGTCGAGAGCGCGTCGGCTCCGACCACCAGCACGCGCTTGAAATCGCCGGCGCGCATCTGTGCGTCCGCGACCTGAACCGCGTAAACGAAGCCCGAGCAGGCGGCCGCGACGTCGAACGACGGGATCGACGTGATGCCCAGCCCGAACTGAATCTGGCACGCGAAGGACGGAAACGCGTACTCCGACGACACCGTGCCCACGATGATCGCGTCGAGTTCGCTGGGTGCTATGCCCGCGCGCTCGAGCGCGATGCGGCTTGCGTCGATCGCGATCTGCGCCAGCGACTCGCCCTGGCGCATCGCGTAACGCTGGCCGATCCCGGTGCGCGACCGGATCCATTGATCGGAGGTGTCCATGTACCGCTCGAGATCTTTATTGGTCAGCGCGGTGCGCGGGACGGCCCGTCCGGTCGAGACAATTCTTGAACCCATGATGAAACCGGTTAAGCCTGGTCAGCAGGCCTGAAGGCCAGCGTCGTGTTGGTGCCGCCAAAGCCGAACGAATTATTCAGCGCGATCCGAATCTTCTTCGCCCGCGCCTGGTTGGGCACGTAGTCCAGATCGCATTCGGGATCGGGAACCTCCTGGTTGATAGTCGGCGGCATCATCTCGTTTTGAATCGCGAGTACCGTGTACACCGACTCGATCGCCCCCGCCGCGCCGAGCGTGTGCCCGGTCATCGACTTGGTCGAGCTGATCGAAAGCTTCGCCGCGCGCTCGCCGAACACATGCTTCACCGCCTGCGTCTCGGCGAGGTCGCCCTGTTCGGTCGAAGTTCCGTGCGCGTTGATATAGTCGACTTCGTTGGGATCGAGGTCGCTGTCCTCGAGGCACATTCTCATACACTTGGCGGCGCCGCGGCCTTGCGGCGCTGGCGACGTTATATGGTAGGCGTCGCTGTTGGCCGCATAGCCGCAAATCTCGGCGATTATTTTCGCCCCGCGCTTGATTGCGGCGTCGCGCTCCTCGAGGATCAGCGCGGCCGAGCCCTCCGACATGACGAAGCCGTCGCGATCCTTGTCGAACGGACGGCTCGCTTTCTCCGGCGTCTCGTTGCGCGTCGAAAGCGCGCGCATCGCGACGAATCCGCCGACGCCCAGCGACGTGATCGCGGCCTCCGATCCACCCGTGATAGCGGCGTCGAGGTAGCCGAGCCGGATCATCCGGTACGCCTCGCCGATCGCGTGGCTGCCCGACGCGCACGCGCTGGTGGTGGCGAAGTTGGCGCCGCGCGCGCCGTATCGAATCGAGATCTGGCCGGGCGCGAGGTTGCTTATCAGCTTGGGGATGAAAAACGGCGTGACATGGCGCAGCCCCGTCTCCATGAAAACCTTGTGGTATTCCTCGATAGTGCAGAGCCCGCCGATTCCGACGCCGATCAGCACGCCGACGTTATCGGCGTTCTCTTCGGTAATTTTGAACCCCGACTGGCGCATCGCCTGCTCGGCCGACGCAACCGCATACTGGATGAACGGGTCCATCTTCTTGACGTCGCGCTTTTCGATCCAGTCCTCGGGATTGAAATCCCGCACCTCGCCCGCAATCCTGGCGGGAAATTCCGAGGCGTCGAAGCGCGTAATCAGGCCGATACCGGAGCGGCCCGCCATCAGGGCGTTCCAGTTCTTTTCCACTCCAACTCCGAGCGGAGTCACCAGTCCAACCCCGGTAACCACCACCCGGCGCTCAAGCATTCGTCTCATCAGGCCCCATCATCCTCCGTCGATATCGTCATAATCATCTAATAAAAAGCCTCCCCGGTCGAGAATCCGGAAGTTCTCAATGCACAGGGTTCTGGCCTTGCATCCAAACTTGAACGGATGAAACAATTTAAAGGTGACCCTCAGCAATCCCGCCGCCGATCCCTTCACCAAACTCGCGCAAAATCTGGGCGAACTCGAGATTGTCATTGGCGAGCGCGCCCGGCCTGCGATTGCCGGCGTGCGCGAAGGCCTGCGCGACGCGATGGCATGCCGCGAGCGGGGCGACATGCCCGGGTCGATTGCCGCGATTCGGGTCGCGATGGAACGCCTCGCTAATCTCGGCAGTACGCTTGACCCGGAAGAGGGTGCGATGATGCGCTTTATCGCGGAGCGGTTCACCGCCGCGCTCGGCGCCGGCCAGAAAAGTGACGCTAAAACGACCGTAGACGTAATGCGGCGTAAGGCTGGCGACACCAAGGACGACGGCAGCAAAGATTGGTGACCAAGTCGACGTTAGTTGACAAGTCGCGCGACCTCCCGCAGGTGGATTGAACGGCATCCACGAAAGAAAAACCAAAACCGGCGGCCTCAACGACCGCTCCAAACCACACCTGGTGAAATCTTGGCGAGTGCACCTCAAATCAAAGTGAACCGGTCCGACCTCGATCAAACCTGTATCAACGCGATTCGCGTCCTCACTATCGACGCGGTCCAGAAGGCCAACTCCGGCCATTGCGGCCTGCCAATGGGCATGGCGCCGGCCGCCTACCTGATCTACACGCGGTTCATGCGCCACAACCCGAAGAACCCGCAATGGTTCGGGCGCGACCGCTTCGTGCTGTCATGCGGCCACGGCTCGATGCTCCTCTACAGCCTGCTCTATCTCACCGGCTACGACCTGTCGCTCGACGACATCAAGCAGTTTCGCCAGCTCGGCAGCAGAACGCCCGGTCATCCCGAACACGGAGTCACCCCCGGCGTCGAGGTCACCACCGGCCCGCTCGGCCAGGGCGTCGGCAACGCGGTCGGCATGGCGCTGGCGGCGAAGCATCTCGAAGCGCGCTTCGATCGCGACAAGTCGGGCCTGTTCGACCATCGCATCTTCGGCATCTGCAGCGACGGCGACCTCATGGAAGGTGTGGCCAGCGAGGCGGCATCGATCGCGGGCCACGTCGGCCTGGGCAACATCGTCTTTCTCTACGACGATAATCACGTGACCATCGACGGGAACACTGCGCTGAGCTTCGACGAGGACGTGGTCAAGCGCTTCGACGCTTACAAGTGGCATACGCAGGATGTCGCCGATGCCAACGATCTGGTGGCGCTGTCGAAGGCAATAGAAAACGGAATCGCGGAGACCAGCCGCCCGTCGCTGATTCGCGTGCATTCGATCATCGGCTACGGCAGCCCGCATAAGCAGGGCACCTCGGCGGCGCACAGCAATCCGCTCGGCGTCGAGGAGGTCAAGCTGACCAAGGAATTCTACGGATACCCGACCGAGCCGCCGTTCTTTGTAGCGGACGATACGCTCGCGCATTTCCGGCAATGCGTCGAGCGAGGGGCGGAGCAGGAGTCGGCCTGGAGCGCGAAGTTCGCAGGTTACGCCAAAGCGCATTCGGCTGAGGCCAAAGAATTTCAGGCGGCGCTGGCGAAGGAGTTGCCTGCGGGATGGGACGCCGAGTTGCCGGTCTTCACGCCCAAGGACAGCCTCGCGACGCGGGTGTCGGCCTCGCAGGCGCAGGCCGCAATCGCGAAGAAAGTGTGGTTCCTCTTCGGCGGTTCCGCCGACCTCAACGAGTCGACGTTCACCGACATCAAGGACGGCGGCGATTTCGAGCGCGGGCATTACGAGGGCCGCAACGCGCATTTCGGAATCCGCGAGCACGGGATGTCCGCCATACTCAACGGTATGGCCCTGCATGGCGGTTTCATTCCGTACGGCTCGAGCTTCCTGTGCTTCACCGACTATGCGCGGCCTTCGATTCGGCTGGCGGCGCTGATGGATCTGCAGGTCGCGTTCGTCTTCACGCATGATTCGATTGGCGTTGGCGAAGACGGCCCGACGCATGAGCCGATCGAGCACGTCGCGTCGCTGCGCGCGATTCCCAACCTCACCGTGATTCGCCCCGGTGACGCCAACGAGGCGGTCGAGGCCTGGCGGACGATCATGACGCATACGAAGGGGCCGGTGCTGCTCGCGCTCTCGCGGCAGAAGATGCCGACGCTGGATCGCACCAAGTATGCGCCTGCCAGCGGCGCCCGGCGCGGTGGTTACGTGATCGCTGAGACGCAGGGACGCCCGGCCGATATTATTTTGCTCGGCGCGGGGTCGGAGCTGTCGCTGGTCGTCGATGCGAAGGCGAAGCTGGAAGAGAAGGGCAAGTCGGTGCGCGTCGTCAGCATGCCGAGTGAAAATATTTTCGAGTTGCAGGATCAGTCCTATCGCGATTCTGTGCTGCCGCCGGGCATTCGGCGCCGGCTCGCGGTCGAGGCGGGCGCCACGATGTCATGGTACCGATGGGTCGGGCTCGACGGCGATGTTATCGGGATGACGACCTACGGCGCGTCGGGCAAGTCGGAAGAAGTGATGAAGCATTTCGGTTTTACAGTCGATCATGTCGTGGAGCGCGCGCTGAAATTGCTCGCGCGCTGAGGGGCTCGAACCGACGTTCGAGCAGGAACGAGCGATGGCCGGTGCCGAAAATCCTCCTGAGCTGCATGACCAGCAGACTATCGAGGCGGCCGGCTACGATTCGCAGGTGCGAGCCGCGCTCAAGGATCTTGACGAGCGGGATTTTCCGGCGCGGCTCTGGAACTCGGACGTCACGCTCTGGTCGCAGGACCCGGCTGAGCAGGCGGTAATCAAGGACGCGCTTGGCTTTCTGAACCTTGCGCAGACGATGGGCGGGCGGGTCGGTGAGCTCGTATCGTTTGGCGATGAAGTGCGAAGCGCGGGATTTCGCGACGTGGTGCTGCTCGGGATGGGCGGTTCGTCGCAGAGCGCTGAGCTTTTCGCAGCGACGTTTTCGGGCAACGCCGGATATCCAAAACTGCACGTGCTGGATTCCACGGTCCCCGACGCCATTCGAGCGCTGAATCGCAATATTGAGATCGGAAAGACGATTTTCATCGTCGCGAGCAAGACCGGCGAGACTCTTGAGACGCTGTCGTTCTTCAACGCCGCTTTCGAGCGGGTGAAGGCGAAGTCGTCGAGTCCGGCGGGATCTCATTTCGTGGCAATCACCGACCCCGGCACGCGGCTCGAGGCGCTGGCGAAGGTCAACAGATTTCGCCGCGTGTTTCTGAATCCTCCGGAAATCGTTGGCTGCTATTCGGTGTTGTCGTATTTCGGGCTGGTGCCTGCCGCGCTTATCGGAACGGACATGGCGGCGCTAATCGACGGCGCGCTTAGGATGACGCGCAATTCGGCGGGGGTCGTGCGGGTCGCAGAGAATCCGGGAGTCGTCCTTGGGGAAGTTCTTGGCGCGCTGAAGAAGGCGGGCCGCGACAAGGTCACGTTCATCATTTCGCCGCAGATCAGCGCCTTTGGTCTGTGGGTCGAGCAGTTGATGGCCGAGACGACCGGCAAGCAGGGCACTGCCGTGATCCCGGTTTGCGACGAGCCGATCGTCGAGGCGAAATTGTATGGTGACGACCGCGTGTCCGTTTATCTGAGGCTTGGCAACGGCGCCGATGCGGCGCAGGACGCGGCGTTCGAGTCTATCAGGCGGGCGGGGATTCCGACGGTGCTGATAGAGCTGCCCGACAAGATCGATCTCGGTGAAGAGTTTATTCGTTGGGAGATGGCTTCGCTGACCGCGGCTGCAGCGCTTGGAGTGGAACCGTTCCAGCAGCCGGGCGTGCAGGAGAGCAAGGACAACACCAGCCGAATCCTGGCGGAGTTCGCGCGCAGCAAAAAGCTTCCCGCGCCGGCGCCGGTGGCCGTGAAGGACGAGCTGGCGCTGTACTGCGGCGGTGCTGCGCGCGATGCGCTCAAGGGCTGCAAGGATTTTCGCGCGATGCTGCGCGCGTTCATGAATCTGGCAAGGCCGGGCGAGTACTGCGGATTGATGGCGTACGTGTCGCCGAATCCGACGGTGGAAAAAGAGATTGCCGCGATTCGCAAAGCAATCGTCGAGCGTTACGGCGTGGCGACGACGTTCGGCTACGGCCCGCGCTGCCTGCATTCGACGGGACAGTTGCACAAGGGCGGACCGAACACGGGAGTGTTTGTGCAGATCACGCAGGAGCATCGCGACTCGATCGCAATCCCCGGTGTGCAGTATGATTTCGGGCAACTGAACCAGGCGCAGTACCTGGGAGATTTCCAGTCGCTCGAGACGCATGGCCGGCGGGTGCTTCGGGTGCATCTGGCGGGCGACGATCCGATCGGCGCGATCGAAACGCTGCGGCAGGAAATTCTCGCGGCGATTGCAAGGTAAGGGGCATGTCTGAACCAAAACTGATCATCCTGAACGACGCGCAGGAACTTTACGTGCGCGCGGCCGAAGAAGTGGCGCACATAACGGGCGAGGCGATTTGCACGCATGGCGAGTTCACGTTCGCGCTGTCGGGCGGGTCGACGCCGGCGGCGACCTACGACCTGCTGGCGACGCGGTTCCATCTGAGCGTCGATTGGAAGGAAGTGCAATTTTACTGGGGCGACGAGCGCTGCGTGCCGCCCGATAACGCCGAGAGCAACTACGCGATGGCGAATCGCACGATGCTCAGCAAGATCGGGCTGCGGCCCGAGCAGATACATCGGATGCGCGGCGAAGATCCGCCGGCATCGGCGGCGGCCGCGTACGAAGCTGAACTGCGCAAACAGTTCGGGGTCGCCGACGGTGAATTCCCGAGCTTCGATCTGATCATGCTGGGGCTGGGCGACAATCGGCATACGGCGTCGCTGTTTCCGGGCAATCCGGCGATTCATGAAACGCAGCGGATGGTGGTTGCGGTCGAGGTTGATGCGGCGCCGCCCAGGCGCCTGTCGTTCACGCCGCCGGTGATCAATAACGCGAAGCGGGTGATGTTCCTGGTGGCGGGGCAGGGGAAGGCGGCGGCGGTAAAGGACGTGCTGGAAGGGCCGCGCGACCCGGACAAGTTCCCCGCGCAGATCGTCGCGCCGCCTGCCGGCGAAGTGATTTGGCTGCTCGACAAAGCGGCCGCCAGTCTGCTTTCTGTGCGCTGAATCGGGCAAGATAGACGCGATGCTCCGATTCGTCTTGCGCCATTCCACGGCGATTCTAATCCTTGCCGCGATCACGGGTTGGGCGGTGTTCTATCTGCCCAACACCCCGAGCTGGTCCGTGCTCAAGATGAAGCAGGCGATTGACGCGCATGACGGCGACGGCGCATCGCAATACGTCGACTTCGAAAGCGTGGTGAAGAATGCGGGCCACGAGATGATCGAGAAGCAGGGCGGGAACGACCCGCTGAGCGCGATGCTCGGCAACGCGGCTATCGACATGCTCACCAAGCCGATGGCGCAGATGGTGAAGGCGTGGGCGGTGCAGAAAGTCAACGACGGCGCGCACGAGGTGCAGATGCCGGGTGCGGCGGTGGCAGGTTCGCTGGTGCTGCTGCATCGCAACGGCGATGCGGCGTACACGGACTTCAAGGACAACAAGGGGCAGGAGTGGGAAATCCACCTTGGGCGCGGCGACGACGGCGTTTGGCGGGTGACCGAGGTGAAGAACATCGAGCAGCTGCTGCAAAAGTTGCAGCATGATCAGAATGTCGGCGGCGGGGGACCATAGGGGGCGGGTTACGGAAGCATCGGCAGCCACACAAGGTCCTCCACCCTAACCCTCCTCCCATTTGAGAGGAGGGAATCAGAACGCGTTTACTTGGTTCCAGTCGACGGCTACAATAGAGCCACGCGCGGGCGAACCTTAGGAGGCTCGGCCGCGTTTTAGTATCCAGAACAAAATGAGACGTCCAGACATAAGAAATTTAGCGATCGTCGCGCACGTCGATCACGGCAAAACTACTTTGGTCGATGCGATGCTGCGGCAGTCGGGTGTGTTCCGCGCCAACGAGCAGGTGATCGATCGCGTGATGGATTCCAACGCGCTCGAGCGCGAACGCGGAATTACGATCATGGCGAAGAACACCTCGATCCTGTGGGGTGACACGCGAATTAACATCGTCGATACTCCCGGACATTCGGATTTCGGCGGCGAGGTCGAGCGCACGCTGTCGATGGTGGACGGCGTGTTGCTGCTGGTCGATGCATGCGAGGGGCCGTTGCCGCAGACGCGATTCGTGCTCAAGAAGGCGCTCGAGTCGAACCTGCCGGCGATACTCTGTATCAACAAGATCGATCGCGCCGACGCGCGCGCGCCGGAAGTGCTCGACGAGGTCTACGACCTGTTCATCGATCTCGGCGCGAACGAAAACCAGCTCGATTTTCCGGTGCTGTACACGCAGGCGCGGGCCGGCACGGCGTCGCTCAAGCTCGACGTCGCGAGCGAAAACCTGGTGCCGCTGTTCGACGCGATCGTGGCGCATCTGCCGGGGCCTGAAGTCGATCCGGACGCGACGCTGCAGTTCCAGGTTAACAATATCGACTACGACGACTACGTCGGACGCCTGGCGGTCGGCAGAATAATCGCGGGCTCGATGAAGGCGTCGCAGAATTATTCGCTGTGCCGGCGCGACGGCAAGACGGTGGTCTGCAAGGTCGCCCATATCTATGGATGGGAGGGGTTGACGCGGGTCGAGCGCGAGAGCGCGAGCGCCGGCGAGATAGTGATCGTGGCGGGGGCCGAGGATGTCGCGATTGGCGAGACGATCGCGGACCTCGAGAATCCGCGGCCGCTGCCGCCGATTCGAATCGACGAGCCGACCGTGGCGATGACCTTCTCGGTGAACAACTCGCCGTGGGCGGGCCGCGAAGGTGATTTTGTCACGTCGCGCAAGCTCGGCGAGCGAATCGAATTCGAAGCGCGCCGCAACGTGAGCACGCGGGTCGAGCAACTGACGCCGGACGCGTGGCGGGTGATGGGCCGCGGCGAATTGCAGCTGGCGGTGATAATCGAAACGATGCGGCGCGAAGGCTACGAGATGCAGGTGTCGAAGCCGACCGTTATCACGCGGCAAGCGGGCGGCGAGATCCTCGAGCCGATGGAGATGCTGGTCATCGACATACCGGCGGAATGTATCGGCGTGGTCACGCAGATGTTGTCGACGCGCAAGGGCAAGATGCGCACGATGGTGACGCATGCGAGCAGCCGGGTGCGGCTCGAGTATGACATTCCGGCGCGCGGCCTGATCGGATTTCGCGGACGCTTTCTGGAGAACACGCGCGGCAACGGGCTGATGAACACGCTGTTCAACGGCTACGCGCCGTGGGCAGGAACGATTCGATCGCGGGCGAACGGGGCGATGATTTCCGATCGCGAGGGGGTCAGCACGCCGTACGCGATCTTCCATTTGCAGGAGCGCGGTATATTCTTCGTCGGGCCCGGCGAGCCGGTGTACGAGGGGATGATCGTCGGCGAGTACGCGCGTGAGATAAACTTGCCGGTGAACGTATGCCGTGAAAAAAAGCTCAGCAACATGCGCGCGTCGGGCCATGATGAAGCGATTCGGCTGTCGCCCGCGCGCGTGCCGACGCTCGACGCGGCGCTGGAATGGATCGACGAGGAAGAGCTGGTCGAGGTCACGCCGAAGTCGGTGCGGCTGCGCAATCGCGTGCTCAAGACGCAGCTCCGGAACAAGCATCGTGCGGGATACCTCGACGCGCCGCCGTCGGAGATGGCCGAGAGCAGCTAAGCGCTTCGTGATCCAGGCGGACGGCGCCACATCCCGGCGGCCGGCGACGGCATCGCGGCAATGATGAGACTGGTCCGAATCGCCGCGCTGGCGGTGCTGATCCTGGCGGTCCTGTTCGGCGCCGCGGCATCGCTGATCGCTGTCAACCAGGCGCGGATCGTCGTTTACGTTCTGGCCGCGGTGCATAATCGCACCGGCGTCCAGATCATACCGCGCTCAAGCTCGGTTCATCTCGGCACGCACCTGGTAGTCGAGCTTGATCATCCGCAGGTTCTCGCCGACGGACATGAAATCGTCAAGCTGGAATCGCTGCGCGCGATTCTTTCGTATCACTCGATTCTCACCAGCACGGGGCTTCCGCTTTATCGGCTGACCGCGGTCAAGCCCGAAATCACGCTGCCGGTCGCCTCGACCAACACGGCGGCGATTTCGATGCCGCGGCCTGGGACGCCGACGATCGATGCGATCCAGGACACGTTGCATGCGCTGTCGCGAATTTGCTGGCGCGCCGAAGCGACCGACGCAACCGTGCGCTACTCCGACGGCGCCGGTCTCGCCGAGCATGTCGGAATGGTTGCGTACCGCACGCGGCGCGAGCCTGAGCGCTGGCTGCTCGGGTTCAGCGGCGCGCTGCTGCGGGCGCGCGTTTCGGGAGCGCAAATCAGCGGGAAGATGAGCCTCGGCACCGGGATGAGTACGCCGGCCGGCGAATTTGCGCACGGCGAGTTCTGGACTTGGGACGTGCCGCTGGAAGGAATCGAGGCGGAGGGTTTCGCGCTGCACGGGGTGATGCAGACCAGCTTCAAGTTTTCGATTCACGCCGACGGCACGATGACGGGGACGAGCGATGCGGGATCGCAAAACCTGGTGCTGAAGAGCGCGCGGCTCGCCGCACCGGTGGAACTGGGCGCCTACTCGCTGCATGCCGCCTTCGACATCACGGACGGCAAGTATTCCGTCACACAGATCGTTTTGCGTCACGTCAATACGGCGGTGCTGTCGGGCGACACCGAGCTGGTTCATCCGCTCACCGAGAAAGCGCAGTTGGGTATCCACCTCGGCGGATTTCACTTCGACGCCAACTTCGTCAAGCAGAGGATGCAGGCGGTGCGCCATCTGCCGGCGGATGTGGTGGACATGCTCAACCGGCTGGGACCGGGCAGGGTCACGGTCGGTGCGGCTACGCTCAGCGCGGCGCTCGATGAAATCAAAACTGCGCCGCTCGCGACGATTCGCAAGAACCTGGTGGTGAGCGGCACGATCGAGAGTGTGGGGTTCACGTTACCGGCCGACACGCAACTGCCGCCGGTGCAAAATCTGAGCGCGCAGATCGCCTACTCGAAAGGCCTCCTGACGATTTCGCAGGGCACTGCGAAGTTCGGGAACTCTTCGGTCCGCGATCTCGCCGCGAGCACCAATCTCGCCAACGGGGTCGAGGGGGCGGATTACAAAACCAGCGTGACGGTCGACGCGGACCTCGCCGAGATGTATCCCGCCATCGCCGGGTTGCTCGAATTTTATAAACTGCGCGAGCGCGACCGGCTGCAGCACTTGAGCGGACAAGTCGAAGTGACTGCGAACGCAACCGGCAAGGCGAGCGTGAAGACGTTCATCCCGCCGAGGGATTACCAGGTGCGCGCCGACGCGATCGGCACGGTTCTCACTATCAAGGGATCGCCGGGGCCGCTGAAGGTTTCACGAGGCACGATCACGGTCGGGCCCGGTTCGGTGCGGCTCGACCGCGTGATGCTGGCGGCGACGGGCGGCGACGCGACGCTCGACGGCACCGTGAATTTCGCGAAGGGCGTCTCGGTGCATGACCTGACGCTGGGGCTGCACAATTTTCCGTCGGAGATATGGCTGGCGCTGCTGGTCGATCCATCGGACTTCAGCGTTAGCGGGCCGATCGGCGGCAAGGTGGTCGTCAACGGCAATCTCTCGACTCCCGGCGGCGTGACGCCCGACGGCAAGCTGACGCTGGCAAGGGGCGATGTGAAATTCAATTTCCTGCGCGCGCCGATCCTGGTTCAAGGTGCGACGCTCACGATGCATCACAAGGAGGTCGTGCTGTCGATGCCGGGATCGAAGCTCGAGAACCAGGCGATCAATTTCAAAGTTACCGTCCCCGACTACACGCATCCCTCGATTCGCATCGACGCGCTCGTGCAGAGACTCGATCTCGAGGTGATGACCTTTATCCGGATGCCGTGGTCGCCGGCCCATGCGCCGCTCCATTTTCCGGTCCCATGCAGCGGGCATATCGAGGCGCGCGCGGGAAATCTCAGCGCTTTTCAGATGACGGATCTCACGACCGATTTCACGCGATCCGCCGCCGGCGATTGGCACGTTTACAACATGAGCGCGAACGCGTATCGCGGGACGATGCGGCTTGATCTTGTCGGCCGCGCTCCCGACAACTGGATTCATATGAGGGGCAGCGCCACCGACATGGACCCGGCGCCGATCTTCATGCTGGGCGGCAAGAACAAGCAGTCGCCGCTGGTCGGGCATCTTTTTCTCGGCGGTGATTTGTGGGCCAACACCGACACCAACTTCTTCGAGACTCTCGCCGGCGACATGACCATCACGGTCCGCGATGGAACCCTCAACAAGCTGACGCTGCTGTCGCGCCTGCTCAGCTTTATCGACATCAAGAATTGGCTGAGCGCGCAGATTCCCGACCCGCGCATCAACGGGGTTCCGTTCAAAACTATATTCACCGACTTCAAGGGCAAGGGTGGACACTTTTATACCAATAACTTCGCGCTGAAGGGTCCCGTGATGGACATCACTGCCGAAGGCGGCGTGCAGTTCGGCGCGGGCACGCTCGACATGGAGGTCGGCATGTTCCCGTTCGACACTGTCGATTGGGTGTTGAACCACATTCCGCTTATAGGCACCCGCATCGGCGAGGGCACTGGCAAACTGGTCGCAGCGTACTTCCAGGTCAGCGGCCCGGTGAGCAACCCGTCGATTGTGCCGAAGCCGATCACGTCGGTGGCGCAGTTCGTCAAGAAGACCCTCGGGATGCCTATCAACATCATCCGGCCGAACACGATCAAGTGAGCCGGCTGCGGCCAGCGCTGATCGTATTTTGCCGCGAGCCGGTCGCCCACCAGGCGAAGACCCGATTGATTGGACCGATGACGCCCGCTGCTGCGGCGGAATTGGCAGAAGCGTTCATTCGCGACGCGCTCGCGAAAGCAATCGCAGTGCGGCCGTCTCGCATTGTGATCGCGGGCAGTGCGCCAGGCGGTGCCGAGCACAGCAAATACTTCCGGCGGCTCGCGCGCCGCTTTGGTGCGGAGCTGATCGATCAAGGCGACGGATCATTGGGCGCACGGATGTCGTGGGCACTCGAACCGCTCTCATCCGAGGGGGCGCTGCTTACAGGAACCGACACCCCTTCTCTTCCTATTCCACTGCTCGCGGCCAGCCTCGATGCACTTCGCCGCAGCCCGGTCGCGATCGCACCGAGTCTCGACGGCGGGTACTACGCAGTCGGCGTGCGCGGCGCGATGCCTCCGATCTTTACGGGCATTCGATGGGGCAGCAGCAGCGTGTTCGCTTCATCTATCAAGCGGCTCAAGCGCGCCGATGTTGCGTATGCGCTGGGACCGGCGTGGTACGACGTCGATCGGTGGGCCGACGTGATGCTGCTGGTTGCTCATTTGCGGATGATGGCGCGCGCGCGTCGCCCGTCGCCATGTCCAGCGACCGAGTCGGTGCTCCAGCGGCTTGGAGTCCTCGTTCACGATCGCTAAAGTACGCCGATGCGCGGCTGGACGGCCGTGGATTCATGATCGAGCTGACTCTCTACACACGAAACGATTGCGAGCTGTGCCGCGAGATGGAAGAGGTGATTGCGGCTGAGCTGCCGAAGTTCGATGCGCGCGTCCGGCGAGTCGAGATCGATGGCGACCCGGGACTCGAGGCGCAGTTCGGAATTGAGGTGCCGGTGCTGTTCGTGAACGAGCGCAAGGCGTTCAAGTACCGATGCACTCCGCGCGAATTGCGCAAGCGACTGGCGCGCGAGGCGAATGGCTGAGATGCCGGCGCGAACTCCGCATCGTATGCGAGCGATCCTCGTGACCGCCGGGAGCGAGGAGCAGGCGGTCTCGATCGCGCGCACGCTGGTGAACGAAAGGCTGGCGGCGTGCGTCAATATCGTCGGGCCGGTTCGGTCGATCTATCGATGGCGCGACGCGATTGAAGATGATCGCGAGTACCTGCTGATCGTCAAAACGCGCGCGATGCACTATATGAAAGTGGAGACGCGGGTGCGCCAGCTCCACACTTACGAAGTGCCGGAAGTGCTGGCGTTGAACGCGGATCGGGGTTCGCCGCCGTACATTCAGTGGATGCTTGATGCGACCGGTCCGAAACGGGCGACGGTCAAGCGCGGACGCCCGCGATGATCAGGATTGCGATTGCAGGCACCGGCGCGATTGCGGAGCGCGCGCACATCCCGGCGTTGAGGAGCGTCGCCGACGTTCAGATCGTCGCGCTGCAGAGCCGCACTGCCGACAAGGCCGAGCGGGTTGCGCGAGCTGGCTGGCCTGACGACGTGGGACGGCCGGCGGTCTATTCCGATTTTGACGCGATGCTGGCGCGCGAACGTCCGGACGCGGTCGGAATCTTTACGCCGAACCATTTGCATTGCGAGTTTACCGTCAAGGCGCTCAGCGCGGGGGCGCATGTGCTGGTGGAAAAGCCGATGGCGCCGACTGCTGCGGCCGCGCGCGAGATGGTGGATGCGGCGACGAGAGCGCGGCGGGTGCTGATGGTTGCGATGCAGCGGCGGTTCGGGGGAATCGAGCGGGCGATCAAGGATGCGGTCACGAACGGGGCAATCGGCCGGCCGCATTTCATTCGGGCGCGCCTTTCGCATGGCGGACCTGATTCGTGGGCGCCGGGACAGAAATGGTTTACGACGGCTCTAGAAGCGGGCGGGGGCGCGATGATCGATCTTGGCGTTCACGTCGCGGACCTCGCGATCTGGTACATGGGCGAGATTGAATCGGTGTCGGGACAGGTCGGGACCCTCGCCAAACAGATTGAAGTGGACGATACGGGCGCGATGATTATGCATTTCAAGTCGGGCGCTATCGGCGTGGTCGAGGCGAGTTGGAGCAGCATGCCGGCGCTGTCGGCGATCGAGATTTACGGGAGCGAGGGGAGGGTGATGGCGGGATATCCGCGCAATGACATCTCGATTTTGAAGGCCGACGGCAATCCG
>Ga0302325_10010718_pt1 | contig 19821 bp, 21 predicted proteins | sample Palsa_T0_2_FD_201948 | JGI IMG/M metagenome (GOLD analysis project Ga0302325, IMG submission 201948) | Peat permafrost microbial communities from Stordalen Mire near Abisko, Sweden - Palsa_T0_2 | ecosystem: Environmental > Terrestrial > Soil > Palsa > Peat permafrost | place: Sweden: Abisko...
CGACCCAGATCAGCGGGCTTCGTCCACGAATTTCCATGAAAAACACAAGAATGAGCACAGTCTTTGCGGCGGAAATTGTCATTGCTGCGATGGTGTTAAAAGGCCCGAGGTTCACGTAGGCGGCGCCCACGGTGAGCGCAAGCAGGCCCAGCAGGGCAGCCGCGGTAAATAGAAATCTATTGGTGGCCGGTTCTCGGTTCATGAGTGCCGCTCCACAAGATAAATCAATGGGAACAAAAAGACCCAAACGATATCGACGAAATGCCAGTAAAGCCCGAGCAAATCGACGGCTGTATCATTTCGCACGAACGCGTCCGTACGCCAGGCGCGAAACCCGGAAATCGCAATTAGAACCACGCCGATGGTGACATGAAGCGCATGGACACCAGTCATTAGAAAATAAAGGTAGAAAAACATTTCGGCATGACTCGCATACGGCTGGTCGAATTGAAAGGAAGCACCCGGAAGGAGGTGTTCGGAAATTTCGCGTGCGTATTCAAAACCCTTGATACAGAGAAAAAGCATGCCCAAGGCGGCGGTGAGGAGCAATCGCACTGTCAGCGCCGTGCGCCGTTTTTCGCGGGCGGCACGGACCGCGAAGGCCATCGTCGCGCTGCTGATGAGCAGCACTGCAGTATTCGTGGCACCAAAGGCAAGAAGGGTATGGCGGCTTGCGGCGGCAAAGGCGGCGGGATATGCCAGGCGATATGCGGTATAGCCGAGAAACATCGCGCCGAAGAACAGGATTTCGGTGGCGAGAAAAATCCACATGCCAAAGGTCGCGGACTCGCGTTGCTGCGAGGCGTCGTCAAATTGAGGCGCGTGCGCGAGCGTGGAATCAGGCATGGCTATTCTCCTCCAATGACAACTCGGCGGCCTGGGCATCATAGTTATAAGGTTCTTCAGTCACGACTGGAGCATTCGCGAAATTATCACGCGGCGGCGGCGAGGACGTCTTCCATTCCAGGCCGGTTGCCTTCCAGGGATTCGCACCAGCCGGTTTTCCATAGCGCAAAGAACAGAGCAGATAAGCCAGCGGCAACGCATATCCGATCGCGAGAATCGATGCCCCCGCGGTCGAAAGCACGTTGAGCACCTGGAATTCTGGTGCGTAAACGGGATAACGCCGGGGCATTCCCATAAAGCCGAGGATAAACTGCGGGAAAAACGTGAGGTTGAAGCCGGCAAAAATCGTAACCGCCGCGAGCTTCGCAAGCCATTCGCAATACAGCCGCCCGGTGATTTTCGGCCACCAGAAATGCAGGCCGCCGAGGTAGCCCATCACCGCGCCCCCGACCATGATGTAATGAAAATGCGCGATCACAAAGTAAGTGTCGTGCAGATGCACATCAACTGCCAGCGCCGCGAGAAACAGCCCGGTAAGTCCGCCGATGGTGAACAAGCCGATGAAGCCGAACGCGTAAAGCATCGGCGTTTGAAACGTGATCGAGCCCTTGTAAAGCGTGGCCGTCCAGTTAAAGACCTTGATCGCCGATGGAATAGACACCAGAAAGCTAAGGATCGAAAAAATCATCCCGGCATAAACGGATTGGCTGCTTACAAACATGTGATGGCCCCAGACGAGAAAGCCGAAAACGCCGATGGCGATGGTCGCGTATGCGATGAAACGATAGCCGAACATCGGTTTACGAGCGAAACAGGGAATGAGTTCGCTGACGACACCCATGCCCGGCAGAATCATGATGTAAACCGCAGGATGTGAGTAGAACCAGAACAGGTGCTGAAAGAGCAGCGGATCTCCGCCCATGGCCGGGTTGAAAATGCCCACGCCGAACAACCGTTCGAGCGCCATCAGTGTCAAGGTGATTGCCAACACCGGAGTTGCCAGGACGAGGATAAGGCTGGTTGTGTAGATCGTCCAAATGAACAGCGGCAGCCGGAACCAGGTCAATCCCGGCGCGCGCATCTTGTGAATCGTGACGATAAAATTCAGTCCGGTGGCAATTGAACCAAATCCGGCTATGAAAATTCCCGCTGCCATGGCCAGAACATGTCCGTTGGCATAGGTGCTGGAATAGGGGGTGTAAAATGTCCAGCCGGTATCCACGCCGCCGGCGATGATCGCCCAGAGCGCAAATGCGCCACCGGCGATAAAAAGATACCAACTCACCAGATTGAGCCGGGGAAAGGCGACGTCCCGCGCGCCAATCATCAGCGGAATCAGAAAATTGCCGAGCACCGTTGGGATCGAAGGAATTAGGAAAAACCAAACCATGATGACGCCATGCATGGTAAAGAGTTTGTTGTAAAGCGCGGATGTGACGAGGCCGCCTTGCGGTCTAAGCAATTCGAGACGCATCAAGGCCGCCGCTGCGCCACCCACGAAAAAGAAAAGCGTGATGGAGACCATGTAAAGCAGTCCGATGCGCTTGTGGTCAGTAGTCAAAAGCCATGAGCGGATGGAATGCCCGTCGTTCAGGTAATTAGCGCGCGGTTCGAGCGTCATCGGCAGCTCGCGCGTTTCTGTGTTCATGGATCATTCCTTTCAACGCTTCCGAGTGATTTCAAGTATGCGATGACTGCGGTGAGGTCTTCCTCACTGATTCGGTTTTGAAACGTAGGCATCACAGGTTCGTAACCGGCGGCGATTTGTTTGTTGGGAAGAAGAATCGAGTCGCGCAGATACTGATCGTCGGCGGTGACGATGGTGCCGTCGGAAAGTGGCACCGGTTTCCCGTAAATGCCATCGAGCAGTGGCGCGCGGATTTTGGAATTTGCCGCATGGCACCCGCTGCATCCGAGCGTGTAAAACACCCGCTGGCCTTGGGCTGCAAGTGAATCGGGAGGCTGGCCTTGCGCCAGCCATTGCGCATAGTCCGCAGGCATCATCACGTAAATCCAACCACCCATTATGGCGTGATCCAATCCGCAATATTGGGCGCAAAAAAGATGGTATTTTCCTGGTTTTGTCGGCGTAAACCATTCGGTGGTATAGCGGCCCGGCAGCACGTCCTGCTTCGTGCGAAACGCGGGCACGTAAAAATCATGGATTACGTCCTGTGAGATCATGACCAGTTTCGCGGCGCGACCGACTGGGATGTGCAGCTCGTTGATCTCGCGCCGACCTTCGGAGTGCTGGATTTTCCACATCCACTGTTTGGCGACGACGTTGATTTCCATCGCGTCCTTCGGCGGCCTGGACATGCGGAAATAGGTCTTGGCCGCCCAAAAGAATATGGCAAGGAAGATGGGCAACGGCAGGAGCGTCCACCCGACTTCCCATGGCAAGGATCGCGGGTTTGCGTTAGCGCGCGAAGCCCGCGAACCCTGGCGATAGCGAATGCAAAAGAGGGTTATGAGCGCCACCACCAGCAGGGTCATCGCGCCGCAGATTGCTGTGAGAGTGTAGAAAATCCAATCAACGCCGGGCGCAAGGTTTGAAGCTTGCTCCGGGAAAGGAAATGAGGACGAATTGTTCATTATCCGGTTCCCATTCGCGTTGACCGGCGCCGGTCGCGCCGGAACATTGCGGTCATGAAAAGCGCGAGCGCGGCGACGGTTGCAAAGCACGCGATGCGGACGACGCGCATGATAACCAATCCATATTTTCCAGTGAGAGGATCATAGTGGAAGCAAAGGAGAAAAAGCTGGTCGGTGAGCGAACCGATGCGCCGGTTCGAGGCCTCGACAAGCGCCATCCGCAGTTCCTTCGGGGGGTATTCGATGCCTGCGAAATAACGCGAGATTTTCCCGTCAGGAGTCAGGACCATGATTGCGCTCGGATGAGCATATTGCCTGGTCTGCGGATCGAATACATAACGATAGCCGACGCTATGCGCGAGTTGCGCGATAGTCGGTTCTTGGCCCGTGAGAAAATGCCAGCCGCCCGCGTCCTGAGGCCGGCCATAGCGTTGCGTGTAGGTGCGCTTTTTCGCCAACGCCAATGTCGCGGTCTCACGGGGATCGAAACTGACCACGACGATTTCAAAATCCTTTCCGGCATCAAATTTTAAATCCTGCGCGCTGGTCAGCAGCGCATTGAGCACGAGCGTGCAAAGGTTCGGGCATTCGTAGTATGCGAGCACGAGAATCACCGGTTTTTTTCCGAAGTAATCGCCGAGCCGCACGGCGTTGCCGGTTTCATCGCGGAAGCTGAGGTCGAGCGGCACTTGGGCGTTCAGCTGTTGATCAAGCCCCACTTTCACTGAGATGTCGTCCGTGAAATTTTGACCGCGCACGGCGGCTGCCAGTAATCCTGCGACCAACAATCCGGCGAGGTTGAGGAACTGGGCGCGCATGTTCATGGCTGGGATTTCTCCGCGTTCGCTTTTTCCTGCCGCATCTCGAGGCGGGTTTTTCCGGGGCCGGGAGGGGGCGCTGGCAGGCCGCGCTGCGCCACGATGTCCATCGCGCGTTCAATCGGAATCCGCACGATCCCCGCCTTTTGATCCACCCAACCGTAGCTGTTCAGTATCGAGTCTTCGTGCTCATGCAAGCGACCGAGATCTCTCACTTCATCAACTTGCAACCTAGGTTCGGTTGAAGGCGCGCCGTTCTGTGGAGCGATTGCATTTGATGGACGCCGGTCGGTGAAAACACCGTACAATCCCCGCAACGCGAAAAAAAGCACCGCGATCATAATCATCAGCGCCACAGCACTCCAAGCCACTCCACGAGCATTGATGTCGGTGGTCTCGTGTCCCGCAGCGATGGATTCCTTTCTGATGCGAAGTTTTTCAGACATGACGCAACCCCTCCCCCGGATGAAGTGGCAAAAGCGGCTGCCTGTTCAAAAACCACAGGAAAAGCGCGGTCCAAAAACCGCCGACGGCGATCAACGTGGCAAAATCCAGCCAGTGAATCCGCACACCCTCGGGGTGGAATGCCGGCGCGATGAGCCAGTAAACATTCACAATGTTTACAACGACGATCAGTGCCGCAATCGCACCAAGCCGCCCGCGCTGGCGCTTCATTCCTCGGAAAAGCAGCAGTCCCATCGGCAGAATGAATTGAAATGCCATTAGAAAGAGTGCCACCTCTTTCCAGCCGCCCGTCGATCGGTGTAGATACCACGAAATCTCCTTGGGCAAATTTCCCGACCAAATGATCAGAAACTGCGAAAACGAAACGTAAATCCAAAAAATCACGAAGGTAAGAAGGAGGTTGCCCAAATCATGAAAATGTTTTGTCACAATAAGTCCTCCGAATTGCTCGTAACCGGCGAATAGCGCGAGCAACGCGGTCATCAGCGCTAGCGCCGTAAGAAATTGGCCGGCCATGAAAATGACGACGAAAATCGTCGAATACCAATCGGGTTCGAGTGACATCACCCAATCGGTAGAGGCGAAGTTCATGCAGAGCACGTAAACCACCAACCCGCCAGCGCTCAGCATCCGTATCCGTCTCCCAGGAGATTGGCCATCCACAACTTTATCCTGCTGAACCGACCAGCGCCGGATGAAAAATGCGAGCGCGCTCAACACCGCAAAATAAAAAAATCCGCGCAGGGCGAAGAAGGGAAGATTTAGATAGCCCAGTTTATGCTGCCATTTCGGATGCGCAGCCAGCGCGTCGGCTCGCGACCAGGGAAAAACTTCGTGAATGCCGATGAGTACCGGCACAAAGAGAAATGCCATCAGCGGCAGGGTCAACATTGCAGATTCGGCGAGCCGTTGAACGGCGACACCCCAGGCGCCGCCAGTGAGCGATTGCATCATCACGATCACCAGCGCTCCGCATGAGATGCCGGTAAAGAATATCCATGCCACCAGCCACGAATGGAAAAACTGCGGTCGGTTCCATATCGCGCCAAGGACACAAAGTAGCGCCGCCGCCAGAGCGGTCACAATCGCCTTGCGTCCGGCCCCGTGTATTTGCGTTGGTAAGGCCGTGTTCATCGTGGCGCCGCCTCCAGTTTCGCGCGCTCATCCGGTGGCGCTTCATTGGTCGTCGCGTGCTGGCTGAGTTGCAGCGCGCGAATGTAGGCGACAATGGCCCACCGGTCTTGCGGTTCAACCCGCGAGCCATACGAATACATCACGCCATAGCCCTGCGTCATAACGTCAAAGAAATGTCCGGCCGGCGCTTCGCGAAGTCGCGGTTCATGCAGCGATGGCGGTCTTGGGAAGCCTCGTTGAACGATCATTCCATTGCCATCTCCCGTGCGGCTGTGGCAAACCGCGCAATAAATGTCATATCGCTCGCGCCCCCGCTGGAGAAGTTCAGGCGTCAGGGGCATTGGAATCGTCGTGACCAGCCGGTCACCAATCAAGCCGCTAAAGAAACGTTCGTCCTCGTTCAAATGGCCGCGCGCGACGGTGTGCGCCGGAATTGGCCGCGCGCCGCTGCCGTCCTTGAAGAAATCCTCTTCGGCGAGCGGTTTCACCTTTCCCTGGTTCATCATTCCCTTCCGGCAGCCGCCAGCCAGTACGCAAAGCGAAACCAGGGCGATGAGAAGTTTCACGACTCCACCTCATGAACCGCAATCGGGTTTAGTGATGTGAGAAAGTGTTTTGTTTTGTCCCCAAACTGTGGATCGGATGCCTGCAAACAAAGGAAAAAGCGAGTCTGGCTGGCCAGCTTGAACGCGGGGACATTAAAGACCGGATGATATGGCTTGGGCAGACCATTCATCAGCAACATGCCGAACACAGCTGCGACTGCGGCGAAAAGCACCGTCAATTCAAACGTAATTGGAATGAACGAAGGCCAGCTATGCAAGGGACGGCCGCCGATGTTCAATGGATAATCCCAAATTGCGGAGTAATATTGCATCCCATACGCAACCCCTGCTCCCGTGATCCCGCCGATGAGCACGACCAGCGGAACCCGCGTACGTTCGAAACCGATTGCTTCAGCCGCACCCTCCACCGGGAAAGGACTGTAAGCGTCCATCTCCCGATAACCCGCCTGATGGGCCGCGCGCGCTGCGTTCAGCAACTCCTCCGGCTGCTCAAACTCCGCCATCATGCCGTAAAGGTTTTGGTTCATTGTTGGCGCGACTCCTTTTTGTCGCGTACCAACTTGCTCATTTCGGTAATCGAAATTGCCGGAAGCAAACGCAGAAACAAAAATAGCAACGAGAGAAAGAGTCCGAACGACCCTATCAATGTCATCCAATCCCAACGGGTAGGGTGATAAATGCCCCAAGCCGATGGCATAAAATCGCGATGCAGACTCGTCACCACGATCACATAGCGCTCAGTCCACATGCCGACATTCACGAGCAGCGCGAGGACGAATAGAATCGCCGGATTTGTGCGAATCGATTTGAACCAAAGAGCTTGCGGCACGAGCACATTGCAAAACATCAAAAGCCACCATGCCGGCGCGTAAGGGCCGAACATCCGGTTAAGCGTCATATAAATGTCGAATTTATCGTCGCTGTACCACGACATGAACATCTCGGTGATATAGCCGTGCGCGACCATCAGACCGGTTGCGAGCATGATCTTGGCGCAATTCTCCAGATGCCGGATGGTGATAAAATCCTGCAATCCATACGCTTTGCGGACTGGTATCAGCAGAGTGAGCACCATCGCGAATCCGGAAAAAATCGCGCCCGCGACGAAGTAGGGCGGAAAAATCGTTGAATGCCAGCCAGGCACAATCGCGACCGCGAAGTCGAGCGAGACAACGCTGTGCACCGAAAGCACCAGCGGAGTGGCCAAGCCCGCAAGCAGGAGATACGCCATTTTAAAGCGCTTCCAGTGCCTCGCCGATCCACGCCAGCCCAAGGCCATCACCCCGTAAATGAATTGCAGCGGCCTCGGTGCGGATCGGTCGCGCATGGTGGCTAAATCCGGAATCAGCCCGACGTACCAAAACATAAGCGAAACGGTGGCGTAGGTACTCACGGCGAATACATCCCAGACCAGCGGGCTGCGCCATTGCGGCCATAGACCCATCGTGTCGGGATATGGCAGCAACCAATAGAAAACCCATGGCCGTCCCAAATGCAGCAGTGGAAATAAACCTGCGCACGCCACGGCGAAAAGCGTCATCGCTTCGGCAAAGCGATTGATCGAAGTGCGCCAATCCTGGTGCAGCAAAAGCAGGATCGCCGAGATAAATGTTCCAGCGTGTCCAATTCCAATCCACCACACGAAATTCACAATCGCAAAGCCCCATGCGACCGGGATGTTGATGCCCCAGATACCGACTCCGCGAATGAGCAGCCACCCAATGGCAAAGTTCAGCAGCATCAGGAGCGCAAACGCAAAGGCAAACCCCGCCAGCCAGCCGCGCCCAAGCGGACGCGCGAGAACGACGTCGGTAATCTTCCGAGTCACGGACCCACTGTCGTATCCCGGCGCGACCACGGGTGTTTCGTCGGGAACGTTCACGTCTTCTCCGCCTCCGGATTCGGGTTGAGCAATTTCGCCAGATAGGTCGTGCGCGGACGCGTGTTCAATTCGGCGAGCAAACCGTAGTTAAGCGGAGATGCTTTGAACTTCGCGACGCGACTTTGTGGATCGTTGATGTCGCCAAAGACAATCGCCTCCGCTGGACAGGCTTGTGCGCACGCGGGAATGATTTCTCCATCGCGAATCGGACGATTTTGTTTCTCGGCCTCAATGCGGACACGGTTGATCCGCTGCACACAATAAGTGCATTTTTCCATCACGCCACGCGTGCGCACGGTCACGTCTGGATTCCGCAACAGTTTCAGCACCGGCGCGCTTTCAAAGGGGTTCCGGTCGTATTCGAGAAAATTAAAGCGGCGTACTTTGTAAGGGCAATTATTCGAGCAATAACGCGTGCCGACGCAGCGATTATAAACCATCTGGTTCAGGCCTTCCGAACTATGCGCCGTTGCGCCGACCGGGCAGACCAATTCGCAGGGCGCATTCTCGCAATGCATGCACGGCACCGGCTGAAAGTGAATGCGCGGATTTTCCGGGGCGCCTTCGAAATAATTGTCCACTCGAATCCAATGCATCTCGCGTCCGCGCGCCACTTCTTCCTTGCCCACCACCGGAATGTTGTTTTCCGCCTGACAGGCAATCGTGCAGACGTTGCAACCGATGCAGGCGCCAAGATCAATCGCCATCCCCCATGCATGGCCCTTGTAAGCGATTGGGACGTAAAGCGTTTCGTCACCCCCAGGCGCCGGTTCACCAACCTGCGCCACGGCAGCCGGATGCTGTTGAAATTCGGCAAGCGTGCCGACCCTGACTTGGTCGCGTCCTTCCATGCTCTGATGATGTTGCGTGGTGGCAAACGGATGTCGCAAACCCGTCTTTACGATCTCCAGCCCGGATCCTCCCCACGGAGCATCCGAGGTGCGCAACGCGTACGCATCAAATCCGACGCCGTTCCCGACACGTCCCGCGTGTGTGCGTCCATATCCCAAATGCACAGTCACGCAATCATCCGCCTGTCCGGGCAGAATCCAAACCGGGGCGCGTACCAAACGTCCGCGATACTTGAGATCAACTACATCCTCATTCGAGAGGTGCAGCCGTTTCGCAGTTGCGGGAGAAATCAAGGCCGAGTTATCCCAGGTGATTTTGGTGAAAGGCTGAGGCAATTCCTGAAGCCACGCATTGTTCGCAAATCGGCCATCACGAATCGATGGACTCGGCCTGAACACAAGCTCAAGCCCGCTGCCGGAAGCTGCCGCGCGAACACTCGGCGCAAACGGGGATGACTTGCCGCCCGCACTGCCTGCAACCACTCCATCGTGCAACGACTTTCGCCAATACTTTTCAAAATCGTCGCCGGCATGCTGCGCATGCCAATATTGGCGCACGATTTCGTAGCCGCTGACGACCGCATTTCCGGCCAGCGCAGCCATCAATTCGTGCGCTGATTTGCCTCCATAGAGCGGCTCGATCAATGGCTGCATGATTGTGGCCGTGCCGTCGAACGCGCGCGCATCGCTCCATGTTTCCAATGGGTGCGCTTCCGGAAGGCGCCATTGGCAAAGCGCGGAAGTCTCATCCTCGTAAAGCCCAAGGCGAATGCGCAGTGGCACAAGGGCGAGCTTTTCCGCAAACTTGAAATCCATCGGCGTGTCGTAAGCCGGATTCCCTCCCAAGATCACAAGGGTTTCGATTTTGCCAGCCTCAACATGCTGCATGAATTCCGAGAGCGAATCCCCATTCGACGGGAGAGGCTGGGCGATTTGGAGCGGCCGGTTCCAGTTTCGCGCGAATTGCCGCACTTCTTCTGAGAGCGAATCCCCGAGGAGTATTAGGCTCCTGCCCTTATTACGCGTGAGATCGGCAAGGATAGGAACGCCCCAACTGGGTAAAGAGGCCTCGGTCGCCAGTGCCGTCCCAAATTCCTGCAACGCTCGCGGCCCGAGAGCGTAGCGATAATCGGCGCGCGCTCCGGTCATGCTGGGAGTGCTTTCTGCAACGTAAAGACGGTTGAATTTTGTGGCGCCTGAATCGGCCCGCCGGCGGCTGGCAAAATCACGGGCGTACTTCAATTGCGCCGGCCCTGGGCCAAGGAAATCGTTCTCAACCGCAAGTATCACTTCGGCTTTCCCTACGTCGTAAATGGGCTGAGGCGCTTTTGTTGCCAGTGGTTCATGCACATGCCATTTCGCATTCGGAAATTCCTGCAAAAGCACCTCAATTTGCGAAAGCAATGTGGGCGAGGTGATATGACCCGTCAGCAACCGCAGACCGATCCCGCCATTTGATTTCCATTTCTCACGCTCCTGGACGACCAGCGCCAAAAATTCGTCCCATGTTGAGACCTCCAATCCATTCATGACGCTCTTTGAGCGTTCCGGATCGTAGAGCGCGAGGATTTCCGCCTGCATGAAAACGTCGCTCGCTCCCAGACTTGCTGGATGTTCTGGATTTCCCTCTATTTTCGTTGGGCGTCCCTCGTGGCTTTCCACCAATATGCCGCGCGCGTAGCCTTCGAGGTTCAGTGCGCTTGCAAAATAGAGCGGCTGACCAGGCACCAGATCCTCCGGCTGCCTTACATAAGGTACAACTTTTTCCAGCGCCTGCCGAGTACACGCGTTCAAACCCGCCAGCGCGAATGAAGCACCCATTATTTTCAGAAAGCTTCGGCGGCTCGCCTCGTTCGTCCATTCCGATGCCAGCGGCGGAAACTCGCGCTGAAGCCAGTCACGGAATGCCGGCCTGTCCTCCAACTCATCCGTGCTGCGCCAAGTGTTCATATTCATCGATGGCAGGTGTAACAATCGGTCAAACCATCGTGACTGACGTGGTTTTGTTCCGCCAGCGTGGTGCCGAGCAAAAACTGATTCTTCGGCGAGGCGTAAGAAAGGTTGAAAACCTCCTCAAGGGGGCGAAGATGCATTTCGGGTTGCCAGTGACAATCCAGGCACCAGCGCATATACAACGGCTGCTCCTGCCAGGTCATCGGCATTTGATCCACCCGCCCGTGACAACTCGCGCAACCAATTCCCTTGTTCACATGAATGCTATGATCAAAGTAAACGTAATCCGGCAAGTCATAGACTCGCGTCCAGCGAAGCGGTCGGCCATTTTGCATGCTGTCCCGCACCGGTTGCAAAACCGGCGCATCCTTCCAAACCTGCGAATGACAAGTCATGCATGTGTCGGTGGGCGGCATGCCAGCGAAGGACGATTTCTCGACGGACGTGTGGCAATACCGGCAGTCAATCCCCAGTCCCGCCACATGATGCTCGTGGCTGAAGGGCACCGGCTGTGCGAGCGGTTCCTCTTTGCGTGTCCAATAATCCGAACGTCCAAGCGCATAAACCACCCCGCAAGCACCGAGGAAAATCAGAACGCCGCCCATGATCGCGGCATTGGCGATCGCATTTGCGCGGCGTTTGAAAAGTTGGGGCATGCTCCGAAATGAATATCAAATTCGCCAACACTATTGTCTCCAGCCCTGTTCGCAAAACAACAAATCCTTCATTAAAATGGGAGGATAGTCGCGGAAGGCTCGCGCTAGATATGGGGTGTTTTACCCATGCCTTGGATGTCTGAGGTGCCGGTGCATCCGGACATCGTCACGATTTACCTGCCTCCGGAAAAGGTCCTACCGTTGCTGGCCGAAGTTGCGGCCAAAGGATGCGACGAGTTATGGCTTAACCCAGGAACAGTATCGGATGCGGTGCTGGCAGAAGCCGAACGGCTTGGGCTGAAGGTCGTGCAGGCGTGCAGTATCATTGGTCTCGGGGTGTCGCCAGAATTGCTTTGACCCCAGATCGTTCTGGCAAACCAGCACACATAAAAGGGGCACCGGCAACAAGCGCGCTTTCTAGTGTCCTGAGTCGGTGATTTCTTGATGCATTTGGGCACGCGCGACCAAGGGGATTGCCCGGTAAAGTCAAAGTTCAATTTGCATCAAGTTACTTCTGCCTCACCACACTAGATCGCACTTGCACTTTTTGCGCGGCGGCTTATTGGTTTAAATCTATGAAACGATTGTTTTGTGCTTTTCTTATTGCAGCAAGCGCATCCGCTTCGCGCGCGGCTATCCACACGGAAACCGTTGATTACAAACAAGGCGATGCGACACTCGAAGGATTTGTGGCCAACGATGATGCCGCCCAGGGTCAACGGCCCGGCATCCTGGTTGTGCATCAATGGATGGGTTTGACGGATTACGAAAAGAAACGCGCGGAAAAGCTGGCACAACTCGGGTACGTTGCGTTTTGCGCCGACATTTACGGCAAAGGGGTCCGCCCGACAAGCACTCAGGACGCAGGGACATTGGCTGGCAAATACAAGGGAGACCGTCAACTTCTGCGAGCCCGCGTTAATGCTGCTTTGGCTGCACTGCGCCAGCAGGCGCTGGTGGATCAAAAACACGTCGCGGCCATTGGTTATTGTTTTGGTGGGACAACAGTAATCGAGTTGGCCCGTAACGGCGCGGACGTGGCAGGCGTGGTCAGTTTTCACGGAGGACTCGATTCGCCGGCGCCAACGGATGGCAAAAACATCAAATGCAAGGTGCTGGTGTGCCACGGTGCGGATGACCCGTTTGAGTCCGTGCAGGACATGGCCGCCTTTGAGAACGAAATGCGTAGCGCAGGCGTGGACTGGCAGCTCATTAAATACGGCGGTGCCGTCCATTCCTTTACTCAACCCAACGCGGGCAACGACAATTCCAAGGGCGCGGCTTACAATGAAAGGGCGGACAAACGATCGTGGGAAGCCATGACGCAGTTCTTCGCCGAAATTTTCAAGTAGATAGATTGAAAAACCCCTGGAGCGTCTGACAATAGTTCAGAAGGTCTTGGCTAATTGGAATGGTTGATTGGCGTATACCTCCCTCGTAAATAAGGACGATTCTCATGTCGAAAAGTCGCTCTTTTTTTGGCTTAGTCCCCGTTTTCACACCATCCTCCATTTTGCGCGATGAGCACGACCAGGTTGGTCGGCCAACGAAACCAGATCACTTGATCGCGGCTGCCACGGTGAGAATCTGTTTGCCGATCGAGTCCCTCAATTCTTTATGCAGGACGTCCCGTTGTTCAAGGTCCTTCCATGCGGCCACGGTGCGCTCGGCTGTCTCAACGGCGATCCGCCACAGCGGACTTGCCGGAATCCGCGCCGTGTCCGCAAAGCGCCGCATCTGGTCGGGGGTAATGGCGGAGAGGCTGCGGCTGCCGCCGAAGCTCAGTGCCAGTGTGTCGTTCGGAAGGTACGGGAGTGTGGCGACAAAATCGTAGCCCGGTGAGAGCACGGGCTTGTGCCGGTCGGGGTAGAGGATCGACCAGTTTTTCAGGTGCATGTCGGCATTGCCGATCAGCACCGAAAAAACGAGGCGGCGGACGAACTCCCAGATGGCATCGTCACCCGCTTCGGCCCAGAGGACGGAAGCGATATTCGCATAACTGTGGAATTTGTACTTGTTGTCGGGAAACTGTCCGAAGACCTGCGCAAAATCTTCCATGTGAACGGACTCCCCGCCCGGCAGGCGGTCGAAGCGCCGGACGGCGAGAGCCTTCCCCCCGGGCGCGCGCGCCTCTTCCGGGAGGCCCTTGATGTCCGCCACCGGGACGAGGCGGTTCTCAGGGACGGCGATGCCAACACGGCGCGCCAGTTCGAGCATGGCAAATTCGTTCTCGGGAACAGCCGGGAAACGGTGGGATGCCAGCTTGACGATCCATGATCCACCCATGCCCTCCGCGGGAATGGTCAGTCCGCCAGAGGCTTCCATGACCGCAGAGAACTTCAACTGCACACCAGCCAAGGAAAAGCGCAGCACCTCTTGGCGGGGATGAGCGTTGTCAGGATGATCATCTTTTTCGTGCAGGTGCTCCCCGCCTTGCTGGCCCTCGGCGTCAAGCGGTGTGACCACGAGCGCGCCAGGAAGATCGGCGCCCAGGACGGCCAGCAGGAAGAATTCTCGCTCCGTATTCACTTCCGCGAGTTTCGCGAGGTATTCACGCAGGTGTCCCTCGGGCAGCAAGTTCGAGAAAAACGGCGGCACGCGGCGGGTCACGGGGTGCAGAGTTGTCACGAGCCCGCCGGTGCGGCCCTTGAACGAGAGGCTCAAGATCGGGCGCTGCGGATCGTCGATATAGTCCTGCTCAAATGCAAAGATCTGGCGGTCGCCCGCCATGCGAGTGATGACGCCGATTTGGCGACCATGCAGCCGGACGGAAAGCGCATTGAGTTTTTTTGGGTCAAACTTCATCGTGCAGCTCCTTGGTTGCGTCCTCTCCACGGCCGTCGGCATAGAGGGATCGCTCTTCGCCCTCGCCGGATTGGTCTTTGAGATGATCGCGAATCAAGGACCGCACCACAGGGACGAGGGCGCGCGGAACCATGAGGAGATCGTGGTCGAGAATGCGGACCAGTTCCAGAAGAGTGTCGTAGCGCGGCACGATCTTCCCGGACTCGATGCCTGAGACGTGCCTCTGGGTAAGACCGATGCGACTGACTAGGTCTCTCTGGCTCCAGCCGCGCTTCTTGCGCGCCTCCTTGAAAGAGAGGCGCATGTCAATCGGTAGGCCATTGAGACGAAGTGATTTGATGTCTTGTCTTGTATCATTATCCATTATTGATACCATATCGTATATCCAAGTGAATTGCAAGTGACACATTAAATCACATCCACCACCGAGCATCGCGCCGCGCCCGGCCAAGACCAATGCCTTTGAATCCGGAGCCGTTTACTGGTCCTACGGAAATGTGATCAAACAAAAGTTGAATCCGATTCGGCAATTGGCGAAATTGAAGGTGTGGTTTTAAGAGCGGAGCTTGTCGCCCGCAAGCGTTTCGCTTGGCGGCCCTATGTAATAGCGGTTCACTAAAAAACGACATGGAGTTCGTTGAGGTTCGTCGGCGCACTGAGCGTTGGGGTGATGACTAAGTGTAAAACAGCTCACAGTCCGTTGTAATCGGCAGGCCAAACTGGAACACATCGCCAACGAGAAAGCAAATGAAGAAGAACCGAGAGTTCCCGGACGAATCAACCGCCACGGACCCAAAGGTCTTGGCACCTCAAGAAATGCGCATGCTGCTGCCGGCTTTGGATCAGCCAGGGATGCGAGCGCCCACGCTGTCAGGCCGAGTGGGAATCGCAATTCTTCAGGAACTCAAACGTTACCGACAGGAACAGTCCAAACTCTATGATTACACGCTCACCGCCTGTGGCGAACGAGGCGTGTTTTTCAATAGTCAACCGCCAGGGGCCGTCTGTTTTGTTCCCCTCTTTTGCATCACATGGCTTGGGCAGAATTTGCTAGAGGAAAAGAAATATAGCGATTCCGGCTGGAATATTCCCAACAATAGGGCACAGCTTGGATCGTTGGAAGGAGCAGATTGCCATCCTAATCTTGACAGTTTCTGTACCAACCTGACATTATGCCTGAAAATTGCCGAAAGACTCGAGAAGGTCACCATCTAAAGGTATACCATTAAAAAGTGATATATTGGAGGAATTTCGTGGCCCGGATCTGATTGTTCGCTTTCGGCATGAATTGTGTTTTGCATATAGTTTATGTTTGGCATTATAATTTCTGTTTCATTGGTGCTTTTACGCACAAGCGACAGGCTTTTTCGCGAGTCCGATTCTTCGGCCATTCGCACGCGGTGAAAGCCGACGCTTGCGAATCGTTGGCGGACATTTTTAGTTCCAACACAATTTGGCGTGGGGTTGTCGTGGCTTCCCAACCCGCCGATGAAGAACATCTTCCCTGAACGGAATTGACGGTGGACGATTCGACCTTGCACAGTATTGAGTTGGAGGACCAGAACATCACTTTGAAGAGCTTGGAACAGCTCTGCGCTCGCTTCAAATGCTCGATCTCGAACCTTTTTAAGGATTGACCAGCGCGTGTCGCATTCGAGCGAGTTTCAAGTTGACCTCATTGAGGACTGGAGGGAGGTTGGCCAGCAGGAAGAGACGCTTTGACATGAGATTATGGACTTTGCATCCATGCTACCTGGACGCCAACGGATTAGTTGCGGCTTGGCGAGAGGCACTCCTGGCCCAAAAGGTCTTGGCTGGGGCCACCACAGGATACGCACACCATCCCCAGCTCGCACGATTTCGTTCCCATTGTCAGCCCGTTCAGGCGATGGCTGCCTTCCTGACCGGCATTGCAGAGGAGGCACAGCGACGAGGTTATCATTTCGACACTTCCAAAATCTCCGGCCGCAAACCCCTCGGTCAAATCGAGGAGACCAAAGGACAGTTGCTTTACGAGTGGGCGCATTTGAGAGCGAAACTCCGAACACGCGCCCCGGAATTTTATCGCTGTTTCAGGAAGGTTAAAACGCCAGACCCGCATCCGTTGTTCCGCATCATTCCCGGCGACATCAGGGAGTGGGAAAAAACATGAACAGCAGAATAAGGGAAGGATTCAATGGAGCAAGTCGCGCTCGATTCAAACCACGCCGCTGTGTTGAATCCGGCGGCAGGATGTTGGTAAGATGGTCAAATGCAAAAACGTGAGATAAAATTCCCCGCTTCATTGCAGGTGACAGAGCAGCCGATTGATTTGTCGGCCCTTTCCACGCGACAGAAGGATTTTTATTCAAATCTCTTTTTTGAAATTGTGGACATTTACGAGGCGAAAAAGAGACCTCGGGTCGTTATTGGCATTGCCGGCCCGACAGGCGCGGGCAAATCTGTTGTTGCCGTGTTGTTCAAGGAGTTCGCCAAGCAAGTTGTCATTTCTTTTGTCCTGCAGTCTATCACTATTGATGCCTATCATTTTTCTAACCAATTTTTGCTTTCACATTTTGCCGATGGCGTGTCGTTGAAGCAGGTTAAGGGACGCTTTGACACCTACGATGCCGAAGCGCTGGCCAAGGACCTCAGAGTCTTTTCTTCAGGGGGACCAGTATCCCTTCCAACCTACTCTCGCAAATTGCACGAGCCAGTCAAGGATGCCATCGTGGTAGAGACTGGAAACGCCTTGCTCATTGTCGAGGGGCTCTGGCTTTTGTATGATAAGGCTGGCTGGGAATCCATTGGCCCTCTTTTAGATTATTCTAGTTTCATAGATGCAGACGCAGGCTGTTCATCGTTTTCAGGGAGGAGCTTGCCGGGTTACGATGGGAACGAAGCCGATCTCGAATCCTTTCGGCGGCTTGACAATGAGCGCTGAATCGACCATGGCCAGAGTTCCCTTGTCGAGCGGAGACCGATAATCCCCGTCCGTGGTCCAATGGCGGTGGATCTGTTCAACCACAGTTTGCAGGCGTTCCCTTTCCGTGCCGCTCAAACCGGCATCCTGGAGTGAAGGTTGATCGACAAAGCGATACCACCAATAAGTGACAATGCTCCCATCGGAGAGTTTGGCTTGAAAAGGACCGGCTTTGGGGCCGGGATTTTTCCAGACGCTGTCTTGCTTGCCAGAAGAGGTATAGGATTCGTTCGACGTGGCGGCAGGGAATTGTGCCTGCTTCAAGCCGGTTTCGTCAGGCGTCTCTTGGGCCTTGATCGCCAGGATTTCGTGACCTGTTTGCCGAAAATAATCAGGGAAGACGCCGCGCCGTCGCCCGGCAATCCACGGTTCCAAGGCCGAGGGCTTCCATTGGAGGCCAAAAGTGTTCGTCTCAAAAACGCTCGTTTCCACCCATTCCTCACAGCCTTGGATGGCCCGTTTCTCCGAACCTTGGTGCAGAGAAAGTGGCCCGGCCGTGCAAGGGGAAACGATGGCGCCCTTCACGTCGAATCTGCCGGATGCCGCGTCGCGTCCGGAGAGCCAACCTTCTACTTGCTGGTAGAGCGCATCCTTCGAGTAGTGCGTCAGATTATGGATTAGGATCGTGCGCCCTTGTTGGTCTGCGGGAAATTGCAGCGCTGGGATCCGTGTGTAGGTAATTCCTTTGGTATCCTGGCTGATAAACCGTGGCACGGTGTTGACTTCAATCGCACCACCTGTGACCAAGCCGGCCCGGGCATCCAAACCGCGTCCGACCGCCGGTGGATGTCGGCGGGAGATACGGATCCAAGTGACGGGGGTATAGAAGGCCACAGGGCCTTTGAAATTCTGCGCGTTAATGAAGAGGGTCCACGATTGATTCCCTGTGCTGATGGGCAGCCCCTCCGTGGTGGCTTTGGCTGCAGTTAGGGGCAGCGCCATCCAGGCGTATCCAAAAAGCTCGCCGCAAGTTCCTTCGCGAAACGTGATCCCATCCGGCGGCACCACGAGCCAGGGACTGAGTTGAGCAATGCCCATTTCATCAAGTTTAAGCGCCCGGGTGTTGCCAAAACCCCAACCCGACGATGATATCTCATGGTTGTAGCCATCGGGCGTTCCGTTCATGCGGAACTTGGCTGTGGAGGTTCCGAAATGGGTGCTGGCCCAGAAGCCCAGTCCTCCTTCAATCGTTTGGAATACATCGCGATAACTTGGGCCCCGCTGCGGCCACTGATCGCGGGCCACCGTGCCCGTGGGCAGCAACGAATATTCGATCTGCCGATTGTCTGGAACAATCCATATTGAAGCCATCCCAATCTGAAAATCACGCAGAGGATGGTCAAGCAGTGGCCAGGCGGCGGCATAAAGGCTTACCCCGAAACCATAGCCATCTGGCGGCGCAGGCACGCTCATACTGATGTAGCCCGATAGCCCCTCGGACACCAGTTGCGGCTGGCCAGCCTCAGCAGGGTTGAGGGAAACGCCGGCCAACAAAAGCAGAATCGCAAGTCGCATGGTTACGATTGGCCACTGACTTTTTCCTCATCTGGCCTCGGCCGATGAAGGACCACGACATTCCCGACCCGCGTGATAAGGTGGCTGCCGGTCTTTTCTGCCAATTGAGGCGCGAGTTCCTTCTTCTCCTCCGTGTGGTCGTCGAATTTCACTTTGACCAGTGCGTGATGATTCAGCGCGTCATCCAGTGCCGCCAGGAACTTCGGGCTTAGACACCCCTTGCCCACTTTCAGCAAAGCCTTGAGCCGTTGAGCCTGGGCTTTGAAATCACGTATTTGGGCATTGGTCAGACTATCCACCGCGCCAGATTACGCAGATTCGCCCAAAAAACCATGCCGAATTCAGTCGAAAGTTTCCCCAAATAAAAAATCGACATGGACAGCATTTGTCCAACTAGCCCTGATATTCTCGACCGCATGAAAAATATCAGAAATTTCAAACGCCAAGACCTCATCAGGATTGGCCTGGACTCGAAGCTGTGCCAATCCGAAGTCCTGTTTCACTGGATGGCACGTCCTCGCAACCCGGTCCTGGCATCTGATGACCCTCTCGCCAATATGTTCATCGGCCATGCCGATGCCGGCGACCCACTCCGCTTTGTCGCGCGAGACGATGGCAATAGCCGCGCCAGGGGTTTTAGTTTCTTTCAAAATACTTTCGATGGCGGTCTGCAGTTCCGGGATAAATTTGGGTCCGGACTTATCTTCGGCTCCAAGCGCATCAGGCAATGCGGTGGCGATTAAAAGGAGTAATGTGGCGATTTGCTTCGTCAA